>Ga0209510_1004289_pt1 | contig 12717 bp, 10 predicted proteins | sample BiotimSIPDNA_FD_185749 | JGI IMG/M metagenome (GOLD analysis project Ga0209510, IMG submission 185749) | Anaerobic biogas reactor microbial communites from Washington, USA - Biogas_R1 time_0 SIP DNA (SPAdes) (version 2) | ecosystem: Engineered > Bioreactor > Anaerobic > Unclassified | place... | reverse complement strand
ATGCGAATATCGTTGATCTCTTCCTGGTAGCCGGCCATGATGGCATCAAAATCTTCATGGTATGTATCGTATATGGCTTCATAAGCTTCTACAATACCCGTCAAATAATCAACTTCGCAAGTAAGCCGTTCTTTGGTCAATTCCATATGCAGAAGTATAGCTTCTACAGATTCGGGATACTTAACGTTCACATACCATTGGTATTGCGCTTTGGCAATATTCAGTTGAACTTGTTTTCTGCCAAGTTTCCTGATAACGGCTTTGATGTCGTCTGTGAGTTCATCCAGAGCATCAATAAGTGCCTGGGCCAGATCGCCGGCATGTTCAATTTTCCATTTTTCAAATTCCAGCAATTTATCTTCATAATCCATCATGGCCTGAACCATGTCATCCTGCAATTTAGCGATGTCAAGTTCCCATTGGGCCATTCTTTTTTCAGCCCAAGCTCTCTTGAGATCGAGATCAACTTGCAATTCTTGTAAATAAATCGCAAATTCCTGCTCTGTCATATCAAGCTTACCAAGCTCCCATGCGGTTTGAGCATCAATAAAGGCGGCTTCAGCCTTGATCTTGTCTGCCTGGGCAGCTACAATGGCTTCTTCTGCCTTCAGAAGGCTGGCCTGGGCCTGGATCAAAGCGGCTTGGGCGGCTTCAACCTGTACCTTGGCCTGTACAAGAGCAGCATTAGCATTCAGCAATGCGGCCTTTGCATTACGCATGGCTTCAATGCCTTCGCTAGGCTCGTTCTTAATACAGCCTACGGCGAGTACACCCAGTACTAAAAAGGCTGCACTCCATTTTAAAAATTTTTTCATGCATTAAAAATTTTAAGTTAAACAAAAGTTTTTAGAAGTTATTAAATTTCGCTTTTTGGCTATGATATATATAAATGCAAAGTTAAACGATTATTTGAAACCGCAAAACATTTTTTGTTGAAAACTTGTTGGTAACCCTTGCATTTTCAAAGGTCGGAAGGTTCATTTGGCAAACTCAATTCATTAGTTCCTTTCTGGGGTTGCATATTCTGTTCAAAATTCCACGTTTCAAAATGCGGATGATCAACGATTTCCTGTGGTATCAAACCGTTTAGCAGGTTGTTACGGATGATGAATTCCGTAAGGTTTTTCAACCCCGCACCGTAATGGGGCGGTATATTGTATCCCAGAAGCAGGAAATTGGTCAGGTTGCAATTGTCCAGATTTATGGATTCCAGGTTGTTCAAATCTTTCCAGGAAACCGGAAGCCACCCGGTTATTCCGCTGTTATCCGACAGATCCAGCTTTTCCAGATATGTGAGTTCGGAAAGGGGATCTTTATTTGTTCCGTCACCCACCGAACCTTCCAGACGCCCGTCGGACAATTCCAGTTTTTTCACATACAGGGCACCGTTCCGAACGGCCGTTTCCAGCGTTACCCCGGGCCACAAATTGGCCGGCAGCTGAAGGTTCCATAAATGTGTATCCCTCCAGTTGGCGCCTTTCATGTTGTTATAGAAACGCACCAGGGCCGCGCTGTCCCTCAGGGCTATACGCGCCCCGCCCTGTGCCAGGTCAAAGGAGTGGTATACCTGGTCTGTTCCCTTTTCCCTGACCTGTACGGTAGCGTACCGGTTGTTTACAGTTGGAACGGGCAACGCTTCAAAGGTCCAGACCGTAGTCCTGTCCTGTGTGGTTTTTCCTGTATTTATGATCCAACCGTCATTGGTTACACATTCGGTCTCAATATTGGATTCCACTGTTATAGTAAAGGTATCGCCTTCGTTGTGAAGGTAGGTTGCGGCATCTGTTTGTGCATTTACGAACACGGCTTCGGCAGCCTGGTTGATTACCAGTGCAGAGGTCAGGGTGCCGTCGGTACGGGTAAGTTCAATTTTTGAAGAACGGGGTGTTGTCTGTCTGTTGGGAGAAACGTTGAATGTAAGGTTTCCGTTATTGCCCTCTGTATTTTCCACAGCAACGCTTTCAACCCATGCCGGGTGCGAAAGCACGGTCCAGGGCACGTTGGCTTGTACGGGAACCGTGAAAGATCCGCCTTCGGAAGAAGTTTCCAGAGTATCCGGATTGCAGGTAATATGCGGCTGTGCCCCTTGTTGGGTAATAATCCGGGTAACGACCATGGGGTCTTCGTCCCGGGTGATCACGGTAAGCACGGCCTGGCGTGAGGCAATGGCCTGGTTAGGACTTGCCTGTAACATGATGGTTTTTGTTTCCAAGCCTTTTGTTTCAACCACTTCCAGCCAATCTGCGGATACGCCTGCATCCCAGGGGACGTTGGCAACCACGGGAATTCCCAGCGAGCCGCCTGCTGCAGGAACGGTTGCTATGGTTTCCTGTGGCGGCAGTATCACACGTCTTTCTCCGGCCTTCTGACTGATGTTTATGGTTTTGCTGTAAGATCCGTCCGGCCAGACTACCTGCAGGGTAGTGTTTCTGGGTTCCACGTCCTGGTTTTCTCCTATTGTAATCTGCAATCCGTTAGACAATTGGACAACCCCGACAACCCATTCAGCCGTTTGCGAAAGGTCTTCTTCCCAGTTGAAGTTGGCCTCTACATCAACTGTATAAATGCCGCCTGCTGCCGGAATGTCTTCCAGCGCTTCCGGAGTCAGTGTGGCCGCCGGTTGGGCACCGGTTTGTTCCACATTGACCGTCGTTTCTCCCAATTCGGGATGGTCCGGGGCAAAAACGGTTATGGAACCCTGGCGGGGTTCTACGCGCGGGTTGGCATCGGCCGTGAATATACAATCATGCGGCTCCATAAGCCGTGTTCCTGTAATATGAATCCAAGATGTTTCGCTTGCCGCATCCCAATCTATATTGGACACTACGGTAAATCGGGCTTCACCTCCTTCCGCATCCATTTCCACCAGCTCCGTTTCTATATCAAAATTGGGATTCTCGCCATTCTGTGTTATAGTCAGCATAGCAGACAGAGAGCCGTTTTTCTGTGAAAATTGTATGCGGCCCGACCGATTTTCCAGCGTGGTGTTGGGCTCTATATTAAATATGTATCTTTTTGTGGTGATGGTCCTGGTTTCTACAAACGAGATCCAATCTGCTTCCATGGCAACGTTCAGCTCCACATTGGTGGTAACGCCCACGGAGACAGTATCTCCTTCCGCAGAAACGGTTTTCTGAGTGGCGTCAATGGAAAGGGCCGGCTCTTCTCCGGTCTGTGTCACTGTTATTTCCCGGCGTGTGTCTTCACCTACTATAAAAAAGGATGTCTCGCGCGGAGCCAGGTCCGTGTTGGCGGCAGCTGTTACAATAATGTTTTTATCCCCGTATCCCTTCATGGGATTTATGGTGATCCATGTGTCCGATATTTCTATAGTCCAAAGGAAGTTGGAGGATATGACAAATTCGCGGGCTTCGCCGACGGATGTAAAATCAATTTTCGTATACGGAGTAACCAATACCTCATCGTTGCGTGAATGTATACAGCCGCTTAGCATTAATGCCAGCGCTGGCAGGGCTATCCGTTTAAATGTACGTAACATACGTTTTTTCATTATGTAAATCGACGTAAGGGGGTGCAAGTTACGGATTTTTTGGATAAGACGCATCTTTGACATCATTTGTTGCACCTGAAAGAACCACCCTGGAAGCGTTCCCGTATTCCATGATCTGCCGGACAAAATCCCGCATCATGGCTATATCTGTTTGGTTTATAAGAGTTTCATATCCTGTCACAAAGTCCCGGTTGCTGCGGCTGAAAGAGACAAGCATCTGTAAATGGAAAGCCGGATCCAGCATCTTTGTCTGGTGTTCCATCAATAACGAATGCCGCGCATTTTCCAACTGCTCCGCAGAGGGACCAAAGGCGGCAAGGTCTGCGAGAACCTGGTCCAGGCGGTGTTCGTTGTATGCAAAGTCATTCGTGTGTGCATAAAAACCAAGGTACAGGAAGTAATGGCCCCTGGGGTAATATTCCAGGGACGACTGTACAAAGACAGACCTGTCGGTAGCTTGTTCTACCAGCCTCTCCAGCATTTTTAACAACACATATTGTTCCAGCGTATAGGGACACGGACCGGAATAGACCCGGGCTGTTTTGCTTTCCGCTGCCGGATTGGGAAAATCTATGGTATGATCGTACAATCCGCGGCGGATGCCTTCGCCCGGGAGCATGGGATTGGCCGCACGCATATCCCGGTTGGGGATGCCGGCCAGGTATTTCTCGGCAAGAATTAAAAGGGAATCGGGGCAGAAATCCCCGGTACATACAAAGTCAAAACCTTTCGGCAAAGCAGGTTCTCCGGGGGTTTTCCTGTCAAAGAGCAATGTTTGCAGGGTGTCCAGGAGTATGGTGCGGGATAATTCTCTTGACGTTTGTATGTGTTTTGTACGTTCCTTCCACAGACCTTGTATGATGGGGGGATAAAGCAACAAATCCTTAATCTGGCGGGATGCACCTTGGAGAAACAATTCCAGGGAATCCGTCCTGGTGTCATTTTCCATCAACAGTCCCTGCGAAGTCTGTTTCCATAACAAAGGACCGTTCCCCCTGCGGAACACATCCTGAGGCACGTAAGGCATAAACACTTCCGGATCCCTTTCCACGGCAGCAAAAAACACGTTGCCACGCAGGAGCGTATCCGGTCTGATATACAACAGGGAACCTCCCGACAATTGCCACACGGAAACACCCTGATGGGCTATATTCATCTGACGTTCCACTTTTCCGCGGGTGGTGGAATCCGGTTGATATGTTCTGTGCTCCCTGCGCGAAGGCGGCAGCGTATCTTTCCATACCATGCGGAAAAGAGATTCCAAACTATCCACATTCACTATGGGAATGACCCGGTTGCGCTCCAGGCTGTCCAGCTGCAGGCGCAAGTCAATATCCAGTATCCTGGTTGCCAATTCCATGAGCAGCGTGTCATCAAAAGGAAACAGCATCCCGGAAAGTTCTTCCGTCAAACGGGCCCGTTCTTCCAGCAATTCTTCAGGCAAAAAAGCAACCGGTTCTATCAGGCTGTCGGCAGGACCGGCTGTTTTATAAAGGCTTATTTGGGGAGCCTCCGACAACATAACGTTCCTGATATAACTGTTCACGTGATCGCATGTTACATAAGGGGCCATTTCGGTAACAAACCTGTACCTCCATGAAGCAGACGGGACAGGCGTCCCTTCAAAAAAATGTTCTATACAGGATCGGGTATAATAATCATTTGTATGGGAATCCCTGTTTTGATAAGCATACGTTTCCGCGGCAATGTAATCTTCCCGGGCCCGTTCAAACAGTTCCCCGGAGACTCCTTCGCGTGCCAGACGCAAACAGGCACCAGACAGATCGCAAAAAGTCGGTGTAAGACTGTCCGGATGGCTGCGCGAAGCCCATACCAGGTTTTCCCCCGTATATACACACGCAGGAGGTTCCAGAGATGCCGATGCGGCGTAACGGGTTACATACCGCATGAAATCCATGATGTAATATTCGCTTCCCGTACGGATCTCCCGCGGAAGTGACGGCAGCGGAAAAGCGATTTCCACACGCGGATACCCGTCCTGTAGAACCGGGGGAAGGGGTTTTGCCGAGTATGATTTTGCTGCCAGCGCGGAATCTATCCCTTGCGGAACATCCTGGGCCTGCATCACGTCTACAGAGGCAGGAAGTGTGCCCAGTTCGCGACGAAGCATGACTTCTACAGAATCGGGATCAAAAGCCCCGACCAAAATAACACCCTGCAGATGTGGTCTGTATTTTCCGGGAGTGGTAACATGCTGTTCGCGCAAGGCCCGCACCAGTTGTGCAATACCTTCTTCTGCAGTTTCCGGCGCTGTGAGGACCTTCTTAAAAAAAGGGTTCCGGTCCGGTTTCTGAACCAGCAAGAAATGCATCTGGCCTTTTGGCAGATCGTTTAACCTTATATAATAGGTAAGTCCGTTGGGAAGCTGCCCCGTACGGAACCGGCCGTCCTGGAATACGGCAGAAACAGAGGAAGGTGAGGCCGAAGCTGCCGCTGAAAACAAAAAAAACAGGAAAATGATAGGCAGACAACGCATTTTCATACGGCACAATTTATGTATCAAGTAATTGCAAAGGTAAAAAAAAAGCTTTATTTTTGTTCGCTTAAGACAATCGTTAACTCTATAAATACTAAACAATGAAAAGATTCAAAACTTTTTGCGCCACTGTCGTGCTTTTAATCGCCTGTGCGGGATTCCTGCAGGCACAGGACCTCAACGCAGCCATAGAAGCTTACAATTTGGGGGCTACTGCCGCACAGGAAGGCAATTACGCCAACGCAATAGAACAGCTTAACAAGGCTTTGGACCTGGGTAATTCACTGGGTGAAGAAGGAGCTTCCGTAGTAACGGATTGCAAAAATCTGATCCCGCAGCTTTACTTGCGGCAGGCCAAAGAAATGGCTTCTAAAGGAGATGGAGCTGCTTCCCTCCCGGTTCTGGACAAAGCCGTTGAAACAGCCCTGGCCTATGGTGATGCATCCGGAATCCCGGAAGAAGTAACCGACTTGAAATCCAAAATATATTACATCATTGCAAACGAGGCATTCGGGAAAAAAGACTTTGCCCAGGCAATAGAAAATTACAAAAAATCGTTGGAGTTTGACCCTTCAAACGGAGTGGCATACCTGCGCCTGGGACAAGCCTCGGCCAACAGCGGCCTGGAAGATGAAGCCCTGGCAGCACTGGACAAGGCAGCGGAACTGGGTCAGGAAAAGAACGCCCAACGTCTTTCAGCTTCCATCTTTTTGAAAAAGGCTGTCAACGCACAAAAAAACAAAGACTGGGAACAGGTATATGACGCTTCCTCCAAAGCCATTCAGTATATGGATAATGCACAATCCAACAAACTGCTGGGTTTGGCCGCCATGGAACTGAAACGTTTTCCGGAAGCATTGACCGCCTGGGAAAAAGTAATGAAAAGCGATCCCCAGGCAAAGGATATCAACACCACTTACTACCGCCTGGCAGTAGTATACGAAGGGTTGGGTGATAAAGCCAATGCCTGTGCTTATTACAATAAGATCCTGAACGATCCCAATTTCAAATCCATAGCTGAATACAAGATCAAAACCGAATTGAAGTGCGAATAGACACATTGTCTCACGCTATATTGTTTAGTGGAGAAGAGGGCTCCGGTGCTTTACCGCAAGCCCTCTCTCTGGCTAAATACATACTCTGTACCCAAAGAACTGAAGACGGGCAGGCATGCGGAACGTGTTCCTCCTGCCGGAAAGTTCAAAACGTGATACATCCGGACCTGCATTTTGTAGTTCCCGTAAACCGGGCCAAAGGAGGCCCGTCTTCCCGCATGCCCGTAACGGATGATTTTATTGACATCTGGAGGCAATCATTCCTGGAGAATCCGGACATTACCGAACAGCAGTGGTATGAAAAACTGGATATTGAAAACAAACAGGGTGCCATAGGAACGGCAGAAGCAGAAAGCATCATCCGTAAACTTCAGTTCAAGTCGTTTGAAGGCGGGGCCCGGGTCATGATCATATGGCTCCCGGAACGCATGAACATTTCCGCATCCAATAAATTGCTCAAGATACTGGAAGAGCCGTCCCCCGGCACTTACTTTTTACTGGTCAGCCACCGTCCGGATCAGTTGCTTCCCACCATCCGCAGCCGGTGCATGCACGTACAGGTTCCTCCGAAAGACCGCAAGCCCGTTTCTGCCCAATCTTACGAAACCCTGCAAAACCTCCTGGACCTGTGCTTTTCCGGCAAACCATCCGGTATTCCGGACTGGGCCGAGGAGGTGGCTTCCCGCGGAAGGGAAGCCCAAAAAGCATTCTTGTCCGACTCATTGCAGATACTTCGTCAGTATTACATGATTTTTTTGGGAGTGCCGCAACTGGCCTTCCTTGACAAGCCGACGGAGATTTCCTCTCAAAGGTATGCAACTCGTATGGGCGGGGTTTTCTTTCAGAAGATCTACCACAGGCTGAACACCTCCCTGGAACAACTGGAACGCAATGTCAATGCCCGGCCTTTGTTCTGTTCGCTGGCGTTTGACTTTTTTCTATCTTTGCAGAGATAGTCTTTGATATAATGGAAGAAAATAATATAAAACATGATTGTTCACGCGGATGTGTAGTGGAAAGAACTCCCATGGGAGATCTCCAATGCACCATGAATTACAGCACCTGCAAACTGGCAACCTACAACTGGCTGGAAGGACTGGACCTTCAGCAATTCAACGATATTTTTGAGATCCGTTTTAAAAACACACACAAGGGATTTTACAGGAATGCATCGGACACCACTTTAAAAGTAGGAGATATTGTGGCGGTAGAAGCAGCTACCGGTCACGACATCGGGCTGGTAAGCCTGGCGGGCCCGCTGGTGTTGAAACAGATGAAACGCCACAAGCTGAATCCCCAAACGTACGAATTCAGGAAAATTTACCGGAAAGCCAAACTGCTTGACCTGGAAAAATGGCAGGAGGCCATTGCCCGGGAACACCATGTACTCATGCGTTCACGGCAGATTGCTGCAGCCGAAGGCCTCCAAATGAAGATCGGGGACGTAGAATTCCAGGGAGACGGGACCAAAGCCATCTTTTATTATATAGCAGACGAACGGGTGGATTTTCGGAAACTCATCAAATTGTTTGCTTCTGAATTTTGTATTCGTATAGAAATGAGGCAGTTCGGGGCACGTCAAGAGGCCGGCCTTATTGGTGGACTGGGCGTGTGCGGTCAGGAATTGTGCTGCAGCCGATGGATGGCTGACTTTAACTCTGTCACCACACAATCGGCAAGGATCCAGGACCTTTCCCTGAACCCCCAGAAACTTGCCGGACAATGTTCCAAACTGAAATGCTGTATAGATTACGAAACACCGGTCTATATGGATGCCTTAAAAGACATTCCGGAAGTGACGCAACCCATAGAAACTACGGACGGACCCGTTTACCTGGTAAAGACAGACGTATTGAAAGGAACCATGTGGTTCAGCCGGGACCCGCACAGTATGAGCGATATGCAACCGGTAGCAGCAAAGAAAGTGCGGGAAATGCTGGCCGCCAACAAGCAGGGAATCAAAGTAGCCTCGCTGTATGAAAAACCGCGTAATAACGGAGAACAAAACGGATTTAAATCGGCTGCCGGGGAAGAAAGCATAACCCGTTTTGACAAAAAACAAAAAAACAAACGCAGGAAAAACTATCGCCGAAAAAATGGTCCTAAACAATCGTAAGATCGGGCCCCTTGTTTTGTGGATTTTTCTTTTGGGGCCGGTCTCCTGTTCTTCTCCCGTGGCCAGTCAGCAACAACTTCATCTTGCCGACGCCGTGTGGAATAAATACAACAACCTGGAACTGACCCTCCCGCTTCCCGACACATCAGCCCTCTACCACGCATATATGGATATACGAATTACCCGGGATTACCCTTATTCATACCTGTCAGTAGTAGTAACACATCCCGGAACAAAAGACACTTTGTGGTTTCCGCTGATCCCTGAACAGTCATTGCCTGCAGGCCGTTTCCTGGACTACCGTTTCCCGTTGGATTCGTTGGGGTTTCGTCCCAATACGTCTTTTTATTCCTGGCGAATAGCACACAACATGCCCGAAAAAACCCTCCGTGGAGTAGTATTGATAGGTGTACTGATGAAAGAAACCGGTTATGGGCAAAGATAAGATCCGCAGATTTCGTGAAAATGAAACGTTTTCCAATCTTTTTCAGGCTTCTTTCCGGGAAGTGTACCAGAGGGATTATCCTTTAAAAGGGTCCTGGAACAAAAATGTTTTCGGAAATGACAATCCGATTGTCCTGGAACTGGGCTGCGGCAAGGGAGAGTATACCGTGGCGCTGGCCCGCCTTAACAAATCTGTTAATTATATAGGTGTTGATGTTAAAGGAGCACGCCTGTGGCGCGGAGCTAAAACGGCCCTGGAAGAAAAAATGGAAAATGTTGCTTTCATCCGCACCCGTATTGAGCTTATAGAAAGTTTTTTTGCCCCTTCCGAAGTTTCTCAGATATGGATCACATTCCCCGATCCCCAGCCACGGAAGGAGAACAAGCGACTGACCTCACCCCGTTTTCTGAACCGTTACCTGTCGTTTCTTGCCCCCGGAGCTGTAATACATTTAAAAACCGACAGCAGGGAACTGCATGATTATACGAAGGAAGTGGTGGAAGCCCGGGAGGATATGACATTACTGGAGGCCGATCCCGATATATACGCCAACACCGGAAGACCGGCAAATGATCCGGTACTTACTGTCAGGACTTTTTATGAGAACCAATTCCTGGAACAGGGAAAACCCATCACATACCTGAGATTTTCAACAGGCAATCCCGCCACTGCGAAGCAGGAAGGGTGCTGATTTGTTCCTGAGCTTTTGTGTTGTGATGCATCCAGACTTTACGTGCATATTCCAGACCGTCGTTTTTTTTCACAAAATCTATTATCCGCAACAGGGCTTCTTTGTCCTCATTTTCTGCCTGTCTTATCCATTCAACCACCCGGGGGCGGTAGGTTTCTTCCCCGGCATTGGCCAACGCACCCAGCAGGGGTAAGGTTATCTTGGACTCGGCAATATCCTGATAACAGGGTTTGCCCACTTCCTCCACCGGGCAATAATCCATAATGTCGTCGTTGATCTGGAAGGCCATGCCCAAATGATAGGCGGCTTTTTCTATGATCGGCATGTAAGTCTTTGAAATCTCTTTCTCAGGAACAGACAGTGCCCCGGAGATCATGGATGTACGAAATAAGGATACCGTCTTTTTTTCGCATACCGAATAATATTCATTCAGCGAAATATCCAACGTGCGGCCTTTTTCAAGTTGCAGGATTTCTCCTTCGCTGAGAGCCTGGATGGCTTCCGCATAAAGTGGAAGCAATTCCAATCTGTCGTAATCCACAAGGATGCGGAAAGCCCGGGCAAACCAATAATCTCCCAGAAGGATAGCGGTAGCCGGACCGAATTCTTTTTGAATACTTCTCATTCCCCGGCGTGTTTCGGCGTTATCGGCCACATCGTCGTGAAGTAGCGTGGCCGTGTGGATCATCTCGGCAACGGCCGCCACGGCATAGCTCAATGCCCCGGGAGTGCCGCACACGCCTGCGGTACACAAAACCAGGGCCGGACGCAATTGCTTGCCGGGTTTGTTGAAGATGTATGCATCCAGGGAAGAAAGGTATGCATAAGGAGAATCCAGGGCAGTTTTCAGGATTTTTTGGAAAGCCATCCAATGGTCTCCCAAAAACTGCCGGATCCGTTCTGTTTCATACATTGTCTATCAGAAGAGAAATGCCACGGAAAGTTCAAATCCCCTGAAATTGGCGTCATCCAGCTGCCAGTCATCCGAATCTATATGGAGTGATCCGCCCGGGGCCAGTTGTCCGAAGCTCCAGCTGTATTTGCCGGAAACCTGCAATTTCCAGATTTCAATACCGGCACCCAGACTCAGTCCGTAATCAAACCGGTTCAGGTCTTCCCATGCCACGTTTTCAAGCAAATCTCCTTTTGCCAATGCATACCTTACATAAGGAGAAGCAAAGATATAAGGCCTCAGGAACAGGATGTTTATCCCCCATTGGATGTTCAGGGGAACCTCCAGGTAATCCAGACGAAATCCATAGGAGTGGTCGCCTACCTGACCCATGATATCGGTGCGCATGCGGCTGTAAAGCAATTCCGGCTGGAAAGACAGTCCTATAAGGGGTATTCTGTATTGCGCTCCTATACCGGCATGAAATCCGGTCTGGGAATTCCAGGATTGTTCAACGTTATCAATATGGATATCCTGAAGGGTGTTGAAATTCAACCCGGCCTTCACTACAAAACTTCCCTGGGCAAAAGCCACTGTGCCTAAGCACAGCATAATTGTTAAAACGATCAGCTGTTTTTTCATAATAATCAATTTAGCAATGATTTCAGTTTTTCTTCTATGGTTTGCTTATTCGTAGCACCGACAATTTTGTGGACCAGCTCCCCGTTTTTAAAGAACAACAAGGTAGGTATACTGCGGATCATATACCGTGCGGGAATTTCAGAGGCTTCATCCACATCGCATTTACAGACCAGTATCTTATCCCCCATTTCCTGTGAGAGTTCATCCACTATGGGTGATATCTGGCGGCAGGGGCCACACCAGGCCGCCCAAAAATCCACCAATACCGGGACGGTTGATTGTAAAACAACCGTGTTGAAATTGTCGTCTGTTACTACTTGACTCATAATTTTTCTGTTAGGTTTGTTCAATATTATTGATTGTAAAATTAGGAAATTTGTTCATTGTTCCAAAACAACGGCCAGTCCGCCTTCGGATGTTTCCTTGTACAATGAAGGCAAATCGTGCCCGGTACGTTTCATGGCTTCTATTACCGTATCAAATCCAATGCGGTGCGTTCCGTCTGAAAGCAGGGCATACATATTGGCATCAATGGCGCGGGTGGCTCCGAAAGCATTTCTTTCAATGCAGGGAATCTGCACCAGGCCACACACCGGGTCACAGGTCAGGCCCAGGAAATGTTCCATGCCAATGGCAGCGGCATACTCGGCCTGGGCAATACTGCCTCCGAAGAGCTGCACGGCGGCTGCAGCGGACATGGAACAGGCAGAGCCGATCTCTCCCTGGCACCCTACCTCAGCCCCGGATATGGAGGCATTGCTTTTAATGAGTGTTCCAATCAGGCCGGCAGTTGCCAGCGCATGGATGATTCGCTTGTCCGGGAAATTATAGGATGTTTGGTTCAAGTACAAGACAGCCGGAATGACCC
>Ga0209510_1004278_pt1 | contig 12746 bp, 15 predicted proteins | sample BiotimSIPDNA_FD_185749 | JGI IMG/M metagenome (GOLD analysis project Ga0209510, IMG submission 185749) | Anaerobic biogas reactor microbial communites from Washington, USA - Biogas_R1 time_0 SIP DNA (SPAdes) (version 2) | ecosystem: Engineered > Bioreactor > Anaerobic > Unclassified | place... | reverse complement strand
TAGTAGAACCTAATAGAACTCGCACCGCTCTTTTTGGCTTTTTAAAAAATTCTGCTAACAATAAACAGACGGCTTCATTCGCCGCCCCCTCCACAGGAGGTGCTTTTACTTCTACTTTATATGATCCATCAGGAAGAGGGCCTAAAACTTGTTCCCTCTTGCTACGAGCATGCACCTTAATACTGATTTTCATAGATCAAGCAATAACCTGACCACTTCCACCAGGAATAGGGCGTTTTACGGGAGTAGATTCTTCGATCAAAGACCTTTGGTCTTGTTCCATGGCTCTCAGTAATTCTTCTTGACTGCGAATTAGTGCTCGTGTGCGAATAAAATAGTTTGCTCTAAGTTGTTTTAATTGCTCTATTTCATTTCGCATTTCTTCTGCTTGACGCTTTGTATTTTCTACTTCGCGAACGGCACGTGCTTTTGCCTCTGCAATAATCAACTCGGCTTCTTTATCGGCACTATGCTTGACTTCATCGACAGTTCTCTGCATGGTCATCACAGCATCTTGAATTGTTTTTTCGATCTGCTTATAATAATTCACTCGCTCTTCAGCAATTTTAAGGCGCTCGACTAAGTCTGTTCTCATGCGAGACATTTGTTCAAATGCTTGGGCGGCTGTTTCTAAAAATGCCTTTACTTCTTCAGGATTAATACCCCCAAAACGTTTAGTACTAAAGGTTTGATTGCGAATATCCAAAGGAGTGAGTTCCATTTTTACCTACCAAAATAAATACTTTTTAGAAAATATATAAAATCTATTATGATTCATACCAGTTTTGATTGTTTCAGGAACCATAGTATGGCTTTGATTTCATCCACAATCTCGAAAAAACTCTTTCCAACTCTTTTTTGATACATCCTATGCTTATAAAAGCCCCAAAAATAAGGAAACCCCTTATAACAACCCTGTTTATAGATTAAATGGCTTTCGATTTATGACCTCTTTATGATTATTATTTCTGTTTTCTCATTTTAACTGTTTATATTAGTCACATGCCTCATTTTGTATATATGCTTGAGTGTGCTGGTAACCGAATTTATACTGGCTATGCGACAGACGTGGAGAAGCGTTATCAAAAACATTGCGAAGGCAAAGGGGCCCACTTTACAAAAGTGTTCCCTCCACAGAGAATTCTTAAAATTTTTGAGACAGAGACAAAGTCAGAAGCACTATCTCTTGAATTCAAAATCAAACAACTCCCCAAGCCTAAAAAAGAGCTCTTGATTTTAGGACAACTGGAAATATCTTTTCCGTAAACGTTAACCACTATATTTAGTGAAAGCAACAAAAGTAATTCAATCTCTCTTTCTATATTGTTTTCTTTAACAAGAGGATTATTATGTGGATTATACTAGCGATTGCTTCTGCATTTTTTGCAGCACTTACATCTATTCTCGCTAAAATTGGGATTGAAGGCATGAGCTCTAACCTTGCTACAGCGATTCGTACCGTTGTTGTTTTAGTGATGGCATGGGCGATTGTTTTTATCAGCGGAGCTCATAGTGGTATCCATAACATTACCCAAAAATCATGGCTTTTTTTAATCCTTTCAGGAATTGCCACTGGGCTTTCTTGGCTTTGTTATTTTAAGGCACTACAACTTGGAGACGCGAGTCGAGTAGTGCCAATTGATAAATTTAGCGTCGTAATTACGATGGTACTTGCTTTTACCATTTTAGGAGAAGCGATGACGGCAAAGACAATTGTCGGCGGCGCCTTAATTACGCTCGGTACTTTTGTTTTAATTCTCTAATTCACACTTTTCTAAAACGCCCGCATTTTCCTTTTTAAAAACAAAAAACCTCTGGCATTATTTTGCGCAGAGGTCTTTTTTTAGATCTATTTATTACTTAAGAGAAGAGACCTGAACATCCCAAGACTGACCATTTAAGCCAATACGATATGTATTTGTGCCCTTCACAGTCATTCCAGCAGTATTAACAGCTGGTGTCGCAGGTGCAGCGGCCTTAGGAGCTGCCGCATTAGGATCTTTTTTAGGAACGCCAATCTTACGGTTACCCTTCAAGAAGTCTATTCCCTTATTGCCACCTTTAGTATTTAAAGCACCAACGATAAAGATGTTTTCATCGGTAATAGGCAAGTTGTTTTCTTCCAAAAGCTTTTTAGCCTTAGGAATACCTGGTTCAATAATGTCAGCAGCACACAACACACCTGGATGCACTTTTGCAAATGGTTCCATTTTGAGTTGTTCTGCAGCAATCTTTACAAGTTCTGGATCTGGTTCTGTAGGTGTTTTACCATAGTAACCAAGAATCATTTTTCCATAACCTTCTGTCATTTTTGCCCAAGTATCAAGACCTTTACTCTTATTTACTGTATTCACAAAGGCTTGTTGGAAATAGAACTGAGAAACTGGAGTCACTGAAGAAGCAAATCCACCGCGACTGACGCATTCACTCATATTGGCAATCACTTGATCATAGAGATGGAATGTCTTTGTTTCACGCATCATCAATGTGTTTGCAGTTAAAGCACCACCAGGCATTGGTGAGAAGATCACGTCTGTAGAAATCTGGAGAGCTTCTGGAGGGAATTGATAATCTTTCAAACATTCCACAGTCACGTTATTTGCTTCCATGATCTTAGGAATTTGATCATCAACAATACCATCACCTAAAGCAAGCTTATAATCCGTGCCTTTAAGTGCGTGATAAAGAGAGAATAAATCAGGTTGACCAGTACCACCAGAAAGAGGCTTACGAGCCAAGTCAACACCACTGCAGCCACCTTCAATAGCAGCAACGTATTGAGCAACACCTGTACCGCATGTATCATGCGTATGCATACGAATTTCTACAGAATCGCCTAAAAGCTTACGAGCAAGCTTAATAGTTTCATATACTTTGCGTGGATTAGCTGTACCAGAAGCATCCTTAAAGCAAATAGAAGAATAAGGAATACCAGCGTTCAAAATATCTTTTAGCGTTTTGATATAAAATTCAGGGTCATGAGCTCCTGTGCAACCTAATGGGAGTTCCATCATGGTGATCACGACTTCATGTTCAAGGCCTGCATCATGAATGCATTGTCCTGAGAAAATCAAGTTATTTACATCGTTTAAGGCATCAAAGTTACGAATACGAGTCATACCATGTTTCTTAAACATATCGGCATGAAGCTTAATCATATCTTTTGGTTGTGCTTCAAGAGCCACAACGTTAATACCGCGAGCTAATGTTTGTAAACGAACGTTTGGGCCGACTATGCGACGGAATTCATCCATCATATCAAAAGCATCTTCACCTACGTTTTGATATAGAGCCTGAAAACGAGCACCACCACCAGCTTCAAAATGCTGAATTCCTGCAGCACAAGCGGCTTCTACAGCAGGCGTAAAATCTTTTGTGAATGCACGAGCTCCGAAAATGGATTGGAATCCATCACGGAAGGAGGTATCTTGGAAGAGAATCTTTTTCATTCTGTTTTTCCTGTGGGGTTCGTCACCCCGGTCTATTGGTCTATCAATACTGAGCTAAAGATACAAAAAAAAATGAGAATAAGGACACCCCTAAAATCTCGATTTTTAGAGGTATCATTAAATAAATAAAATCGTGTTCAATTTAGAACGGAACACCCACGTTAATTCATGTTTTGGGCCTAAAACGCCAAAAAGAGTAAGCATTGCCTTAGACGCTGCGCCATTATTCCAATCTTTATTCAGTTGAACCAAATCTAAAAAGCGTTGTAAAGATTTTTTATATTCACTTTGAACAGCCAAAAGACAAGCTTCGTGGTAAATTTGAGCTTCCTCTCCATGAATCTCAGTTTTAGCGACTTCCACATGAAAATCTATTAAAGACAAATACGAACGTGCTGAAGTATACTCATCATCAGAGGCGATAAAACTTTCTAAAATCTCTTTCGCTAAAGCCACTTGACCTTGCCCAAGAAGCGCTTTTGCTTTCAAAAGTAAATAAGGTTTATTGCCTGGCTTTTCTTTAAGAACAGATTCGATTTGAGGAAGAGCTTCATCCCAGAATTTCTGTTCAATAAGACTTTCCACATTCATCAAATAGCGTTTTTCATCTGAAAGAAAGTGCTTTTCTAAACGAGCTCTCAATTTGTCTTCTGGCATAATTCCTGAAATGGCATCTATAATCTGGCCACCAGAAATGATCCGAACATCAGGAAGAGACTGTACTCGAAAGACTTGAATAAACTGGTTATTTTCAGGAACATCTAAATTAACTGTTCCTAAAGTAAAGTCTAAAAGTGAAGCCTCTTTTTCAAGCAAAGCCCCAAATGTAGCGCATTCTGGGTATCTGGAAGAAAAGAAATGCAAAACCACAGGCCTTTCCTTAGAAGCGGCCATAATCATGGAATCAAAATTTTCAAGTGTAATTTCTAGGATTTGTGACATAGAATCAATTTAAAAAAAAACAAAAAAGATAAACGTCTCATTTTAACAATATGTTCCTAATTTGCCTAATTTCTTAAAAAAGTGAAAAAAAGCCTATTTTGCTTTTATTATATTAATCTTATATGTTTGCCGCTAAAAAATCACTCTTCATTCTTTTTATTGGAATTCATTGCCATTGGATGGCTTTGTTATGCGATTATGGCATCAAAATGAAGACTCTATTCTATTCTCATTTTAAAAATCAATATTTAATGGTAACGCTATGACAAAAAATTGCCCTTTTTGCCAAACCCCTGTTTCAAGTATCAAACTACACCACTTCACTTTGCGAATCTGTCCTCATTGTTATTCGACGTTTTTTCCAGCTAATAACACCATGAGCTTTCGAAATGAAATTTCTGATAAAACACGTGAAATCTGGCTTTCTGTTCTTAAATCAAAAAACATCAAAGATCCCGTTGTTGAAGGTGACGTGAAATGCATAGACCATGGAGAACCCCTCATCAAGGGATTGCTTCCTGATTACGCGATTGAAGGCTATGTCACCACATGTTGTGACATGTTTCATTTACCTCCATCACTGACCTGCCAAATTCTTGAACGTACCTTAAAATCACCTTTTCACGCCACAAGAAGAAGTAAGTACGCAAAAAATCATTTCTTCTTTATTCATATTTTCGATAAAATTCTTTCAAAAATTATTGGTGAAAAGCACACCGAAGATGACCCCCTCGACTTGATTCAATACGAGCTTCACTTTAAGGATATTTTAGGCCCTAAACCATGAAAAAACTATACCTAATTTTAGGCGGTTTGTCTGCTATTGCACTTATAATATATGCTCTCATTCCAAACCGAGAGTTTAGGGAATCACTTTATCCAATTTCAGAAAGTACTATCGTATCCACCTATGATGATCAATCCGATGGTGGAACCTCTTCAGCAGGGCTTTCTATTGTAGACTCTACTCTTTTATTTAAATGCAAACTTCATAATAATCAAGACAAACCCGCTTGGTGTGGATTAATTTGGGATCTTGACCCCGAAGGGAAAAAGAACTACCAAAACTGGACTTTTGTTGACTCTTTAATCTTAAACATTTCTAGTCAAAACATAAATGAAATCATTATTAAAGTTTGGACCTTTGATCCTGATGTCACAAATCCAGAAAAAAAGAATTCTTTCCGACCTCTCATTAAAGAATGGGTTCTCAAAGGTGGAGTTGAAAGAATAGCGATTCCAATGGAGGCGCTTTATATTCCTACCTTTTGGTATGAACAAAATAATGTAGATAAAAAGCTAAAACAAAAGCACCAAGAAACGGTGGCTCGTTTTGAAATCACTCCTGGATGGAACGTCTCTCGTGACTTAGAATTTTCTATTTCCATTCAATCGATTGAAGTCAAAGGGCTTAGTAATCTGGCTTTTGGGGTTATTTTATTTTTCTTTCTTGTCATTGTTTCAATCGCCATCGGATTTCGTCAAAAAAATAAAAAATGAGTAAAAATATTAAACTTTCTATTCTTTATGTTCTCTGTATAATCGCTCTTGTTACGATTTGGTCTTTATTTCATTCCAAACAGCTAGAAATATTTCCTTCTAATTCATTTCCAAAATCTGTTATTTATTCTTATGGCGATGAATCCGATGGAGGATCCTCTACAGCCTCTTTTACAAAAAATGATTCTTCCTTAATTCTATCGCTACTCGTTCGATCTGGAATTGCATACCCTTATGCAGGCATGGGAATTGATTTAATCTCTGATACTCAAAAACTTTCTGGACAATTTATTGACTTTTCTTCTTTTGACTCTTTAAGTATTACTCTTAGAACCAAATACATGAAGCAAGTTCAAGTCAAACTGATTACTCATGATCCTAATTTAACTCGTCTTGAAGACCCTATGTCTGCAAGATATTTACTCCAAGTGATTCCATCTGATCGTTCTTATCAAAACATACATATTCCTATTTCCAGTTTTTCTATTCCAGAATGGTGGTTTGAACGTAATGGTTTTAAGGCCCCAGACCAGCTAAAATATCTCGAACGAGGAATTAAAATTGATATTTCAAGTGGATCAGGAACAATGCTTGGCATTGCTGATGAAATTGAAATTAAAAAAATCACCCTTTTTGGAAGCAATCATTTTCTAAATAAAATGATTCTTAGTCTTGCAATCATCATTACGGCTTTATTTCTTGGTTTTCTATGGATTGATCATTCAAAAAGATTAACAGAACAAAAAATCGAAGTAAAGCTACGTAAAGAACAGGCATTAGAAAATTACAGCAAGCTCCCTTTAGAAAGTCATCAAAAGCAAGAAGCTGAGCGAGTCATCGATTATATTAATTCGAACTATCAAAACGCTTCTCTTTCTCTAGAAGATGTTTGTCGCGAAGTGGGCTTAAATCGAAACAAACTTTCTGAAATTCTGAAAAAAAATGTAGGTATGACTTTTAGTAGTTACGTCAATGAAATTCGATTAAAAGAAGCCTGTCGTCTTCTAATTGAAACCGATCTTCAGGTGATTGAAATTTCAATTAATATTGGCTTTGGCAATGTGAGTCATTTTAATAAAGTTTTCAAACAGACTTATCAAAAAACCCCTTTAGAATATAGGAGAGCCCATGCATAAACATTGGACCGCCGATCGGATCATGCAATTTATTTTTGCTCTGATTATAATCACTATATTCATTTTATTATTGAATTACTTAAGCGCTGTTCTTGTGCCTTTTGGCGCCGCTTTTTTAATCGCTTATATTTTAGATCCTATCGTTAATAAACTACAAGTAAAAGTCAAGTTCCGTATCATATCCGTTCTTATCGTCTTGTTTTCATTCGCCGCCTTACTCACCATTGCTTTAATCATTTTTATTCCTCAAGTCACAGAAGAAATCCAAAGACTCGGCTCTCTATTATCAAAGCTTTTAACAGACTCTTCCTGGAGAGGCCGTCTAAACGAAGTCATTCCTGAAAACCTTTGGGATGGTTTACGTAGTTTAATTTCAATGGAAAGTATTGCTGAATCCATGCGTAGCCTTGATTTCTGGAAAGATGCACAATCCATTATATCTAAAGTCGTTCCAGGAGCTCTAGGTGTTTTATCTGGTACGGCTACTGTTATATTTTGGATTGTAGGTGCTGCTTTGATTATCATGTATTTGATTTTCATTATGCTTGATATGCCAAAGTTAAGAGCCAATATCAAAAAATTAATCCCTTTGAAATACAAAGAAGAAGCAGCAGAACTTGCTAAAGAAATGGATTATTTTATGGCCTCCTACTTTAGAGCACAAACCATGGTTGCCTTTACTGTAGGTATTCTTTTTGCCACAGCCTTCTCCATAATTGGACTTCCTATGGGCTTTTTATTTGGCCTATTTATTGGAGCCTTAAACATGGTTCCTTATCTGCAAATAGTAAGTATCCCTCTTGCATTGTTATTAGGGATTGTCTATGGTCTTGATACAGGTATTCCTTTCTGGGAAGTCGCTTTACTTATAACAGCAATTTATGCTACGATTCAAGTCATACAGGACATGCTTATAGTTCCAAATTTTGTTGGAAGAAGTATGAATTTACCACCTGTAGGAATCCTTCTTTCTTTATCTGTTTGGGGTAAATTACTTGGCTTCTTAGGGCTTATTGTCGCTATTCCATTTACTTGTTTATGCTTAGTTTACCTCGATAAAATAAAGCGTAACCAAGACGCCCAGGACTTATTTTGGGAGTCAAAAGAGGAAGAAACCCCTCCCAAACCGTCTGTAACCCCCTAAAATAGGGGCTTAAACAGAAATAAATGAAAAAAAAACTTGTTTAAGGCCAAAAAAAAGGTATAATATCTTACATTGAATTTTCAACAACTATCAAGGAGTCATAATGAATAAACAAGATCTCATCGGTGCTGTTCTTGCAGATAAAGCTGCTGGTATCGAAACAAAAGCTGCTGCAGAACGCGCAGTTAACGCTGTTATTGCAGCTATCACTACTGGTATCAAGAAAGACGGAAACGTTCAATTGATCGGTTTTGGTACATTCCAAGTTAAAGAACGCAGTGCTCGCATGGGTCGCAATCCTAAAACTGGCGCCGCTATGAAGATCAAAGCTTCTAAGACCGTTGGTTTCAAGGCTGGAGCTGCTTTAAAAGAAACAGCTAAGAAAACAAAGATTGCTAAGAAATAATTTTTATTTTCTGAACAAAAAAAGAGCCGCTTTATTAGCGGTTCTTTTTTTATGCTTTCATTTTAATATCAATTAGACTCTTCTCATTTTTTTGATATAAAAAATTATAGTGAGGAGTTTAGAATAAAACAATATTATTAACACTTGCTTTTCTTTTTATCTTTCTGTTTTGCCTGTTCAAAATCCAATCCATCTGACGCCGAAATAAAAAAGACGTTTACTTCAGTGATCCATTATATCCAAATTGCATTCCTCCAAAAGAGCCTTTTTTATAGGAAATCCTAAACTTTCAATAGCAATTTAACCCAAATTGATATAATTATTTAATGCTTATATGTGCCTATACTTCTATTTTTAACCAGTAAGTATAGGATAACCCCTTGATTTATATATGCGTTTTATTAGATTTGGGCTTCTGAATTGCAATTTTTAAAGGTTTAAAATCATGAAAAGAACATTCCAACCCCACAATCGTAAACGTTCCAATAAGCAAGGTTTTCGTGCCCGTATGGAAGACCGTTGGGGACGTGCTGTTATTAGTCGTCGTCGTGCCAAAGGCCGCAAACGCTTAACCGTTAGTGACACTATTTATAAAAAATAAGGTCGGGTTATTGCCTCTTTAAGATCTTATCGGCTGCGATCGCCATTTCAGTTTCGACAAATCTCTGCCCAAGGTAAATTTGTTCGCTCACCGTCATTAACGATGAGATGGATAAAAAGTCCTGACAGTGTTTGTCGTTTTTGTTTTTTAGTCAAAAAAAAGAATGGTAATGCCGTTTATCGTAACCGTTGTAGACGTATTTTACGCCCTATTTTCTTTGAAGCATCAACTCAACTTAAAGAACCTATTTGGGCAATGATTTTCGTTAATGAAAATTCTAAAGATATGACCCCTGAAAGAATACGTGATTCAGCTAATAAGCTTTTATCTAAAATGGAGAAAAGCCTTTTATGCTCTTAAAATCGATAAAAAAAGTTAGCCAACTGATCTTAATTCTTCCCATTCGAGCCTACCAATATATACACCCCTCTTTTTTTAGTGGTACGTGTCGTTTTTACCCTACATGCTCTCACTACGCAATTGAAGCCATTGAGACTCACGGAGTGTTAAAAGGTTTCTATCTTGCTGTTTTTCGGATTTTGCGTTGTAACCCTTTTTGTAAGGGTGGCTACGATCCCGTTCCTCCCCGTAAGGAATCATTATGAATAAAAATACTATTATCGGATCTATTCTTATTGCAGTCATTATGATATGGTGGATGGCCACCATGCCAAAGCCACAACCAGTACCTCAAAAATCGGAACAGGCTATTACTTCTGAAGAATCTCAAGAAGTGAAAAAAGAATCTAAAGGGACCTTAGAGATTCCTGCTCTAAAAACCAATTCCGCTTCTACTTTAGAAAAAGCCCCAGCTTTTTCTAATTCAACGGACTCTTCAGCAAAAGACTCAGTGGCTAGCGATTCTCTAATCGAACCAGCACCCGTTGTTTCAGAAAAAAGTATTGTCGTAGAAACGGACTTATTTATCTTAAAACTTTCTAATCGCGGTGCAAAAATTTCAAGTGTAGTTATTAAAACACTTGCAAATAACGAAGGTGAGTATCCAGAGCTCTTAGAAGACACCACTGCTGGTGCTCTTGACTTAAAACTAGACAACATCAATTTAAGTAATGTATTATTTGAAGTCGCTCCTGAAACGCCATCAAAAATAGTCGTGAACCAGGACACCACAATTCAGTTTGTTTTTTCCGATCCTAACCGGAATAAAGTAATTCGTTCATATACTTTTTCAAAAACAGGCTCTGCTGTTAGACAATCTAACCGCTTTGAAGGATTTCAACCAAATGATTATGAAATTCTCTGGAATGGCGGTATGCGCGAAACAGAATTGTTTCCTAAAGGCAAGAACATCGGTGCTAATTACTACTTCAGCGAAATCATTTATAACAACACTTATAGTGTAGAACGCGAAGTGATTCAAGAAAAAAAGAAGTTCAATGACACCGAAGGGAAAATTATATGGGCTGGACTTCGTCGTAAGTATGTCGCCATGAGCATCCAATTTGACGAACCCACCGATGCGGTTGTTCAAGGGGAACCATTAAAAGGATCGAAAGAAAAGAATAATCCAGGTACTTATCAGTTAAGCGTAAGCGATTATCTAAAAGGCGCTGACTCCCTTAGCTTTAACTTTATGATTCTTCCACTAGAGTGGACAATAATTAAATCTCTTGATCAAGATTATGAAAAAGTAATCGTCAGTGGATGGCAGTGGATTGGCGCTGATGTTTGGTTTGTTGCTCTTTGTGGATTATTATTATCGTTATTAAAAATATTCTACTCATTTATCCCAAATTATGGTATTGCCATTATCTTATTAACAATATTAGTTCGTATTGCAACAACACCACTAACCATAAAGCAATTGCGCTCCACAAAAGAAATGGGTAAAATCAAGCCAGAACTTGATGCCATTAATGTAAAATATCGTGCAGAACCTCAAAAGAAACAAGCCGCTATTATGGAGCTTTATGCTAAACATAATATCAACCCAATGGCCTCTTGTACAGGTGGCTGCTTCCCAATGCTTCTTCAATTCCCTATCTTCATTGGTCTCTTTATTATTCTTGCTCGCGCTATTGAACTTAGAGGCATGCCATTTATAGGTTGGATTAGTGATTTGTCTAGATCCGATGTAATCTGGAATGGAATCAGTATTCCTTATATTATGCCAGAAGGTCTTTCTATTCTACCTTTAATTATGGTTGTCACTACTTATTTCCAAACAAAACAATCTATGTCTGCAATGACCGATCCAGCTCAACGTAAAATGATGATTTGGATGATGCCTGGTATGATGTTTGTCTTTAGTGCAGTGATGCCTTCTGGTCTTGTGTTATATTGGATTATCTCCAACTTATGGGGAATTGGACAATATGCTATTATTCATCGTGAAAAGGCTGTTGCTTCGCCTACAAATGCTAAAATTCAAGACGCTGAGATAATCAAGCCTAAAAAGAAGAAAAAGAAATAATGTATTCTCTCAAACAAAAAACGGCGAGTAAAATCGTCGTTTTTTGTTTACCCTTTTTTCAACTACAGAAGTCAATAATATTCAGTCTCAATAAATACTTCTTGTATTTATTAAAGTTGCTTACAAGAACAATTTCTTGTGATTTAATTCGTTTGTGACTTTAATTTCAAAAGCAATTGATATAAGTCTAAAAACTGCTCTGGAGATAGCTCTTCGGCACGAGTGTTTTCAGATAGGTTGAGAATAGAAAGGGCTTTAAAAACAAGCTCTTTTTCATAAGAGGTACTTAAAGAATTAGCAATGCGCTTTCGCTTCATAGAAAATGCAAGCTGAACCCAATCAAAAAAACCTTCTGGTGCTTTTATCGGATTTTCTCGAGGCACAATCATAATGGTTGCGCTATCCACGTTTGGTTTTGGCGTAAAATGTTCAGGGCCAATTTTTCTCAATAAACGAGGTTCTCCAAAAGACCGTACCCATACCGAAAGGCTTCCATACGCTTTAGTGCAAGGAACGGCACACAAACGTTCTGCCACCTCTAATTGCACCATGCCCATAAAGCCAGACGTCTTTGACAAACGAGGCATAAGACCTGCAATAATAGCCGTAGAAACATTGTAAGGTAGGTTCCCTGTTATCCAAGACAAAGGATGCTCTTCTAACCACTGCAAAAGATCAAATTTCAAAAAGTCAATATTGACTATGGAGAAATTCGAATCCTCCGCAAAACGTTCTTTGAGTAATGTAGCACACTGATCATCAATCTCGACTGCCGTCAATGGGACATTCTTTTTTAATAGATGCTTTGTCATGGCACCATGTCCTGGGCCAATTTCTAATATAGCCTGGTTATTCACAGGCAAATCGTCTGCAATCAATTTTGCAGTAGCATCATCTAAAAAATTTTGTCCAAATCGTCGACGGCGGGCTCTATCCATAAAAACAAATTTAGTTATTCCTTACTCATTAATAGAATAGTGAAAAAAATAAAGACTAAAATGAAACAAATTAACACTCGCTTAATTAAATAGGATTAATCACATTAAATATCCTCCTTTTTTTATCAGACGATCCAGAAAATAGTCTTTTACTTGACTTATTTATATTCTATTTTTTTTTCGATGGATTTTCTTT
>Ga0209510_1004274_pt1 | contig 12752 bp, 13 predicted proteins | sample BiotimSIPDNA_FD_185749 | JGI IMG/M metagenome (GOLD analysis project Ga0209510, IMG submission 185749) | Anaerobic biogas reactor microbial communites from Washington, USA - Biogas_R1 time_0 SIP DNA (SPAdes) (version 2) | ecosystem: Engineered > Bioreactor > Anaerobic > Unclassified | place... | reverse complement strand
CGCGTAATACAGCAGCTATACTTTTCAACTCTTTTTCTACTGCGTTAAAATAGTCCAAAGCATACCTGCCGGTTACCGCTTCAATTCTTCTCAGCCCTGAACCTACACTGCCCTCACTAAGCAATTTGAATAATCCTATTTCACCAGTATTATTAACATGGGTTCCTCCGCATAGCTCCATACTGATGTCATCAACTGAAACTACCCGAACCTGATCACCATACTTTTCACCAAATAAAGCTACGGCCCCCATATCTCTGGCCTCATCCAGACTTTTTACCACTTTGGAGACATCATGCATACTCCAGATAGCTTCATTTACCAAATTTTCAATTTCACAGAGTTCCTCTTCAGTTACTGCTGCAAGATGAGAGAAGTCAAAGCGGAGTCGTTCCGGCTCCACCAGGCTGCCTTTCTGTTGAGCATGTTCTCCCAGTACCTGCCTGAGGGCCCGATGCAATAAATGGGTAGCAGTATGGTTACGGGCAGTATCAAGCCTTCTTTGCTTGTCCACGGTAAGGGTAACCTGCTCACCCACAGCCATTTTTCCATCCAATTTACCATAATGAAGAATCCACTCAGCTATTTTATGTACCTGGGTTACATTCAAAGTACCGTTTTGTCCCTTAATAATTCCAATATCCGCTATCTGTCCACCACTTTGTGCATAAAAAGGGGTTGCTGCCGTAACCAGAATTATTTCTTTAGCCCAAACCTCGTTAACCTTTTCGTTATCAACCAGCAAAGCTATAACCTGAGACTGATCCTCCAGCTGATTATAACCGCTAAAAATTGTTGCCGGTAGTTCTGCCAATAATTCAGCCAGAATGCGGTCCTGGGCGAAAGCATTTTCTCCTTTATTGGCATTCCTGGCCCTATCGCGTTGTTGTTCCATCATCTTCTCGAAACCTTCAGTATCAACCTCAAAACCATTTTCACTGGCTACATCTTCCATTAAATCCAGCGGAAATCCATAAGTGTCATACATCATAAAAGCATCTTCACCACTAATTAGCTCTGCTCCCTGCTGACGCGTTCTGAGCAATATTTCTTCCACTTTTCTCATACCTTCATGTAAAGTAACGAAAAAGCGTTCTTCTTCCATACGAATTACATCGCGGACAAAATCACTCTTTTTTAGCAGATCAGGATAGGCCTCACTCATAATATCACTGACAACATCAACATTTTTATATAGAAACGGCTCTTCAATTCCTAATACCTTGCCAAAGCGGACTGCCCGTCTCAGTATACGGCGTAGTACATAACCGCGCCCATCATTACTGGGAAGCACCCCATCAGCTATTAAAAAAGTACAGGCCCGGCTATGATCAGCAATAACCCGGAAAGGGAATCCGGCATCACCGGGATCATAAACTTTGCCAGTAAGTTTTTCGATCTGCTTAATTATAGGAATAAATAAATCCGTATCAAAATTACTGTCTTTACCTTGTAATACTGAAGTCAGTCGTTCCAAACCCATACCGGTATCAATGCTGGGACGGGGTAACGGGGTGAGATTCCCCTCTTCATCCCGGTTATATTGCATAAAAACCAGATTCCATATTTCCAGCCAGCGGTTACAATCACACACTCCAATAGCACAATCTTCACTGCAGGCATATTCCACTCCCCGGTCATACATAATCTCACTGCAAGGACCACAGGGACCAGTATCACCCATACTCCAAAAATTATCAGCTTCTCCCAGGCGAATAATTTTTTCCGGGGGTACATTAGTAACCTGGGGCCATATTTCTGCTGCTTCATCATCGTCTTTATAAATAGTAATCCACAAACGCTCAGGAGAAAGCTTAACTACTTCGGTTAAAAACTCCCAGGCATAAGTTATAGCTTCACGCTTAAAATAGTCGCCAAAAGAGAAGTTGCCCAGCATTTCAAAAAAAGTATGATGCCGGGGTGTCCGTCCAACTGTGTCCAGATCATTATGCTTGCCTCCGGCGCGGACACACTTCTGAGAAGTAGTGGCTCTTACATAATTGCGTTTGTCTATACCTAAAAAAACATCCTTGAACTGATTCATCCCTGCATTTGTAAACAACAGAGTTGGATCATCAATCGGCACCAGGGACGAACTTTCCACGATAGTATGTCCCTTTTGCTGAAAGTATTCCAGGAATTGTTTTCGTATTTCACTACTTGTCCACACGATATTGCCTCCTCTTTCCCATAAAAAAATCCTTACTAACCTATTTTCTTTTATCCGACAGGTACTGTCAATAAAGCAACTTGATTGTTAAAGCTTATTCTACCACCTTTAAATAGGCCCGGGAAAGCAACAATTTTAGAATGGCAGCCCCGGGAACTGCTAAAATCAGCCCCCATAAGCCTCCCAGCTCTCCTCCGGCTAACAATGCAAATACTACCACCAGAGGATGTAACCCCAGGCTATCACCAATTATTCGAGGGGTAATCAGGTTGCTTTCCAGTTGCTGAATCACAATAATTGCCCCCAACATATAAAGCGCTAATCTCCATGATTCCCCCAAAGCAATACCCACCGCCGGTATAGCACTCAAAAAAGCTCCAAAATAGGGAATTAAATTGGTAACTCCAGATAATATGCCCAATAGCAAAGGAAATTTAACCCCCAATAATGCTGCGGCCGTGGTTACCATTACTCCTACCAGAACGGCTACAAATAAATAGCTTTTAATGTAGGCAATTAAAATCTGATCAATCTCCATTGTTACAGCCTTTAATTTTAACCGGGTTCGGGGAGAAAACAGGTTCAATATTCCATCTCTAATTTTTTCCCAGTCATTTAAAATATAGAAAGCTAAAATAGGTGAGAAGACCAAAGCTAATAACTTGCCTAAAAGTTGATACGAGCTGCCTATCAAATTATCCAAACCCTTATAAATAATACTTTCCATACGACTTATATTGTTATTTATCACTTCTTGCAACCGGATGGGCATATCAATCACCTGCAACCGTTGCAAATAATTGGTTACTTCATTGGCATAGCGGGGAAAATCACTGGCAAACTGGCTGAGTTCACGAATAATACCGGGCAAAGCCAGGGAGAAAAGTAATACGGCAAGTAGAAGACCTAAAAGATAAACAACTAAAATTGCCCATGCTCTTTTCAAGCCCTGGTTTTCTATCCATTTAACCGGACGATACAGTAAGTAAGCCAGAATTGCTCCCAAAATGAAAGTGAGCAATACTTCCCGCACCAGGTAAAAAAAATAAATGGTGGCAGTTACAACTACCACCACCAGTATGAAACGTAATATACGATTAAGATTAAGCTCCATACTTTATACCGGTTCCTGATCCATAACTGACATCATGTTATGCCGACCTGGTAATTTATCCATTGCCTGTCTTACCATGGATTTAATTTGACGATATTCCCGGCTTATACTCCTCTCATTCCTGGCCCAGTAAATTGTTAATGCTGCTCCAATAGCTGCACCTATTAATAAATCAGATACATTTCTCAATACAAATACACCTCCGTTTTACAACAATTGTGATGATTGTTCAACAGCGGACAAAGTACCATCTTCCAAAACTTCATATAGATTTAATTTTCCACGGCTAAAACTGAATTCCAGATAACAATTCCAGCAATAATATTGATCGGTACCTACCTTTCCAATCTGCAAACCCCGACAAACCGGACATCGTATCGTCATTACAACTTGCTCCCTTCCTGGTCCGCTACACCAGTATAGATACTTTTCCAGGAGATTTCCTGTACAGGAATGCAATTTCTTCCGTTTAATAAATCCTGTAATACTCCCCCGGATACTTCTACTGCATGGACTTTTAGATCACCGGTAATTACAAAATCACTCACTATACCAAGTTCCTGCCCTTGCAAATCATAAATGCGGTCGCCAATTTTTTTACTGTATATTGATAATTCTTCCCCGTAAAGATAGGATTTCATACCATCAACACTTTCAATTACAAGTGCTTCATCACTTAACTTTATATCCCGTGGTGAAATTAATTTCATTTCACCTTCCGCTAATTCAACTATGACATAAGCCAGGGTAAAATCATCACCAATTACCCCGCGCTCAACCCGCCCTATAACTTGAGCAGTTGCATTACAGAATACGGGCAAGTTTTTTAAATTTCTGACTCGCATACTAACCATAACAATATTTAGTTTTCTCCAATTTGATGAAAAAATACAAACCCAAAAACTGAAAGGAAGGCGAATTTAACAGGGGATGAAGATATCTGCTTTTAAATTATCCGGCCACCACCAATTACAGTTTCACCCTGGTAGTAAACCACGGATTGACCAGGAGTAATTGCCCGCTGTGGTTGATCGAAAAGCACCTGTACTTTATCGCCAATGGGCGTAATTATAGCGGATGCCGGAGTAGCCGCATAACGAATTTTGGCTTCGACATGCATAGGGGCCTCCAGAGCTTCGATGCTGATAAAATTGTTTTGTTCAGCCCTTAATTCACGGCTGAATAAATATGGTTCTTCATCTACAACCAGTAGATTTTTGGCCGCATCTATTTCAATCACATATACTTTTTTGCCGGCATTAACCCCCAGGCCGTGACGCTGGCCAATTGTATAGTAAGCCAAACCATTATGCTTTCCGATAATATTACCTTGTTTATCTATAATATCTCCCGGAAGGGCAGTAATTCTGACCGATAAAAAATTCCGATAATCACCAGGAATAAAGCATATCTCCTGACTTTCTTTTTCATTGGCTGCCTGCAGACCCTGGTTGGCAGCTATCTCCTTAACCTCGTCTTTGGTTAGATTCCCGAGAGGAAAAAGGGTGCGGGATAACTGCTTCTGCCCCAGACGATAGAGAAAATAGCTTTGATCTTTTCTATTATCCAGGCCTTTCTTGAGCAGATATCTTTGTTTGGCTTCATCATACTCTATACGGGCATAATGGCCGGTAGCCACCTGATCAAATCCATTTTCAATGGCATAATCCAACAGGTGGCCAAATTTAATAAACTGATTACATTCCACACATGGATTAGGAGTAATTCCACGCTGATATTCATTACAAAACGGAGTCATTACCCGGGCAGCAAATTCATCACGTAAATCAACGATCAGATGTTTGATGCCTATTTGGCGGGCAACCATGGCCGCCTTTTCGGCTACTGCCACATCCTGATTAATCATAGTCAGCCCGGTAATGTCATATCCCTGCTTCATTAACAGTAAACAGCTAACCGCACTGTCTATACCGCCACTTAGTAATACTGCTATTTTCATCAACCCATACCTCCGTAGTCCTATTTATATCATTATCAGCGCTTATAATGCAAATATGGTTTATTGTAGTTAGATTCCGCTACAAAAAAGTATAAATAAATGGTTTGGCTGAATAAATATTATGTCGCCAGGACTCCGCATGGGAAACATAACTGCTTGTCCAGTGCCTCCAGGGGTACGTTCCGATTCCACATCCGTGCGGGGCGTCACTATCTCCCCGTCCGTGGGGCTCGCCCCCTTTCGCCACTAGCCTTCACAGGATGTTTCTGCCATCCTCCGTCAACGGCTCCATAATATTTTTTAACCCCAACTGGTTTTTGCAGCAAAATCAAGTTTGGATTATAATAACGAAAATAGAATAATGCATAAGGATGGGCAATATGTCTCTTTTTGAAAGTAATCCTTTAAGCAAAGCACCATTAGCATTTCGAATGCGGCCCCGTACCCTGGATGAGGTTATTGGTCAACAACATATAGTAGGTCCAAAGTCAGCGCTAAGACGAGCTATTGAACGGGATGAACTGCATTCTTTTGTGCTCTATGGTCCTCCGGGCACTGGTAAAACCAGTGTTGCTCAAATAATTGCCTCAGTGACCAATTCACACTTTGAACAATTGCCGGCGGTAACATCCGGAGTTGGTGACATTCGTAAAGTGGCTGCTGATGCTGTACAGCGGTTTAAATACTATCAGCAGCGCACCCTGTTATTTGTTGATGAAATCCATCGTTTTAATAAAAGCCAGCAGGATGTATTATTACCCTTTGTGGAAGACGGTACACTGACATTGGTGGGAGCAACTACTGAAAATCCTTTATACGAACTGAATAACGCACTGCTTTCCCGCCTGAAACTATATGTGCTGGAAGCTTTAAGCTATGAAGATATAGCCACCATAATCAACCATGCTCTGCTCGATAAAGAAAGAGGTCTGGGCAGTTTGAATATTTCTATTGCTCCGGCAGCTCTGGAACAGATAATATCTACCTGCAAAGGTGATGCCCGAATGGCCTTAAATATAATAGAAACCGCCGTCAATTCTTTTGTAGAACAGGACATTCTTCTAATTGATGAAAATATAATTGCCCGGGTAATTGGTCGCCCCATGGTTAAATATGATAAAAGTGGTGACTACCATTATGATACTATCTCCGCTTACATTAAAAGTATTCGGGGTTCAGATCCCCATGCTGCACTTTTTTGGCTGGCAGCTATGCTGGAAGGGGGAGAAGACCCCCGTTTTATAGCCCGACGGCTGATAATTCATGCCGCGGAAGATATTGGTCTGGCAGACCCTTTTGCCCTGACTATGGCCATGTCAGCAGCTCAGGCACTGGATTATGTTGGTATGCCGGAAGCTCGTATTCCTTTGGCCGAAGCAACCATTTATCTATGTCTGGCTCCGAAAAGTAATTCCAGTAAAATAGCCATTGATAAAGCTTTGACCACAGTCAGAGATATGTCACGCATTACAGTTCCAGCACATATTGGCGATAATTCTCACTCCCAGGCGTCACGGCTGCTGAAAAAAGGTCAGGGCTATAAGTACCCTCCTGATTTTGGCGGGTATGTAGAACAATATTATTTACCTGATGAATTAAGCGGCTTAATTTTATATAACCCAAGTGGTAATGGTTATGAAGCTAATTTAGCAGACTTTATGAAAAAGCTGCCTAATCTAAAGAATAGAAATATAACGTTTGAAAAATAAAGTTTCTCAAATAAAAACCGCCTGGTCCAGCAGGCGGTTAAGTTATCGTAAAAGTTGCGACAGTCGGTAACCATCAGACTGTCGCAATTATTTTACATTTATAATTATAATTTCAATTAGGCCAGCACCTCGTTAATAACAGTCTGAAGCTGATTTTTATTTTGTGCTCCAACAATACGTTTTACTTCCTGCCCGCCTTTGAAAAATATCAGAGTTGGAACTCCACGAATGCCATATTTTACTGCCAAGGGTTTATTATCGTCAACATTTACTTTACCAACATTAAGTTTTCCGCTATTATCAGTTGCCAAGCTATCTACAATCGGACCTAACATTTTACACGGGCCACACCAAGGGGCCCAAAAATCTACCAAAACTGGTAATTCTGACTTTATAACTTCCTGTTCAAAATTATTTTCGGTTAATGCCTTTACCTCCGCCATGATTATCCCTCCTGAATAATTATTTAATAAGCCGGCTCATGGTAGTCATTATCTCATGAAATACCTCGGAATTACTTTGCTCATTAAGAGCATTATCCAAACAGTCATGAGCATGACATTCAAACACCATTATCCCAACTTTATTTACCGCTGCTCTGATTGCTGCTATCTGATTAAGAATTTCAGTACACTCAGCTTCATTTTCAACCATACGTTGAACACCGCGAACCTGACCTTCTATTCTTCTTAATCTCATCAAAATGTCTTTTTGATTATCAGCCTTGGATACCATTTCTTATACCCCCCTCGGGTATCTTTATTACAGTATAAGTAGTAAAAATTAAAAAGTCAATATTAATATCCATATTTTTCTCTCCAGTTATTATGGGAATGCTGTTGTCTTAAATGAACCCGAAACCGCTTCCAATAGAAAAAGAGGTGCCAGGCAGACCCTTAGACACCCCTTAGACATCCCTTATAATCAACCAACTTTACCAGAATAGATAATATACTCCTACTCCAATCCCCATAGCTATTACTATCCAAATAAGTGTACGTATCATTTCATTTTTAACTTGTTTGGTCAGTTCCTCCACCCTGTAACATCCTCCTCCAGCAATATTATGCCTTTATATTTTTATATTATAACACTATAGTGTTTAGTTTTATAATTCCATTTTGTTGCTATTTCTTTATTCTATCAGGCCCTACCGCCAGGATGGTATCAACAGCAGGTTTAATATCCTGGGCAAGCAATAATCGTGCGGTTTCTTTTCCCTGTCCTGATTCAACCTTATACATGTTGATAACTGTACCGTCAGTACCCTTGCTTATCAATAACTGTTTCTCAGGTGAAAGCTTTCGGTCGATCACATAAGCAGTTTTAGCAGGCAATATTTCTTCTTCCCGCAGCAAGGAAATTTTAGTAGTTTTGTTACTCGATTCACCAATTATCTGACAGCATATAAAATTATCTTCTCTAGAAGCTGCGATTGCAATTGCGCTTTTTAAATGGTTGGTTATTTGTAATTTATCTTGATCAATAATCAAGCCTGCTTGTTTTGCAGCCTTTATAACCAAATTAGTTGCTTTTAATTGGCTGTTGGTCAATGTTTCAGCCTGATTTATTTTTAAAATATCATTTATATGAATAGTTTCATCAGGTAATATGATCTGTTCATTAAAGTGCTTAAGGACATCATCCATCTCATTCCCGTTTCCGTATGAAGTTATAACGGCTACCGCTAATACGTCCTTAATATTTTTAATATCATCCAATGTTAATCTCGGTTCTATTTTATTATATACCAATTCTACCGGACCCAGTAATCCCGCTTCCAATTCTTTAACCAAACAATCCTTGGAAGCATATAGGTCTATACTTAAACCAAGATGTTCGGCTATATATTCATAATTTTTAGCTTTAATAACGAATCGCGCCTCCTGGGCAGGACGATCATAAGTTTCTTTAACCTGTTTTAAATGGGTGGTTATCAGTTCTTCCTGCCAGGATAATACCGGAGATATTTGTCTGGTCTTTCCGCGGATTATTACTGACTTAAGTATTGAATTACCAGCTGCTTCTTCAGTTAAATATTTATCGGTCTTCTCAATTGTAGCAACCGGGTTATATTCAATACCAAGCAAGGCCAATGGAATAGAAATTATTTTGCCATCAATTAATAATTGTAAATGATTTCCCCACGAGGAAAACAGACTGGACTGCAACCGTTCCAAAGCCTGGTTCTTGTCCAGATTACCAATATTTATTCCACCGACTACAATATTTGATGGGTATATCCTGGCATCTCGCTGAGCAAGAATAAAGGAAGCAGTAGTGATAGTAATTACTACTGCTAAAAATACGGTTAACAGCCCGTGATAATAGTTTCTTCTGGGCTTTTCCATTACATTACTCCCAAATAAATTTACTTGGCGCAGTGGGATAATTCGAGGAATTTATCTTTAGCTTCGGCCAGCTTTATAATATCTTCATTTATGATCGTACCTTCGCTTATTATTACCTGTCCATTATCATCTTTGATATCCTGAACTACTTTTTTACCCATAATAAATTCCCTTTGACGTTGCTTGAACAAAGCAGTGCCATCACTGCTGCCAGTAGTGTTCCGAGATATTTCTTCCTCACTTGTTTCCGCTGTTTGCTGAGGTTTTGCTTCCATATCTTCTGTATCCTGGCGAACTACAATAACATCGCCGCCATAAGTCAACACCTGATCAGAATTGATAACTTCGATTTTGTTTTCATCCTCTATGGTTTTATATTCCAATTGTGTTATCCTGCCACTGGATTCTTCGATTTCATATTCGCTGATTACACCGATTAAATTACCACGATTAGTTAATACCCGACTACCCTTAATCTCAATATTTCTTTCCAACAAATTATTAGCATTAGTCGTTTCACTAATATGAGTCAGCAGGGTCTCACTCTCCGTTGTTACCGCATGTTCACCAATTCCTGTTACTGACCGGTATGACAACACCCGCGCACCTACATACCAACTTCCGTTGCTTACCATGATATAATCAACTTTTCCCTCTTCCGGATTGATAATAAGGTCTTTAACCTGTCCAATCTTACGTCCATCAACTATAGAGAAGACTGGCAGACCTATAATCTCCTGGGTTTTTTTCATCCTTTCTACTCCCTTCCGCTCTCCAGTAATTCAATTTCCTCTGCCACCTTCAACCTGACTAGACGAGGCACAGATGAGGCAGGCATATTACCCATACGCAACCGAGTCAGTTCTCGAATAAGCACCTCAATATAAACAATCTGTTTATTTATTTCTTTAATTATAGCAGGTTCAACTTGTGTAAATGCAACTAGTTCATTAAGTATTTCTTTGGCTTTGGAATAAGATCCAATCTCCTTATAAAGGTAAACTCTTTCAAGGCCCAACAAACAGCGCATACCTTCACCCTGAGCAAGTTCGTAAGCCTTGGCAAACGCTTCCCCCGCTTCCAGTATGCGTCCTTGCAACTTATAATCAAATCCCAGACCAACCAGATTAAGAACCTCATTGGATTCAATCGGGTTGACCAGTGTTTCTAATGATAGCTTGGACTCATCTTTAAAAATTTGATCTTTAATTGGTTTTTCCCCTACAGCCTCATCCGACACAATATCCGATTTTTCATAAACCAAATCGTTATCATCAGATGACTCAATAATCACCTGTTCAATTTTATCATCAATAACTTCTTCCATATTTAACTCTACAACGGGGAGATTATCATCGATCTCCGGTTCCTGTTCTTCTTCTTTAATTATATCTTTGACATCTGCCACTTCTTCAACATCTGCCGCAGCCTCTTCCTCAACTACGTTTCCTTCCGGCAAACCTTGTCTGTCATCTTCCTGCTGCACATTTAAATCTGTTAATTGGATGGCATCAATATTAATTGAACTAATTCTTTCTTCCAAATCAAAGCCAGCCTCATTATCTTCTGACGATTGAATTACCTTGGAAGATTCAATATTTTGTTTTATTGATAAGCTCGTTTCTTCATTGCTATTACCAGTTACTTCTTTAACATTCCCTGCATTGGCTTCCAATGGTTGTCTTAATTGTACCGCCTGTATTATCCAAGGGTGCATAATAAAGGCCGCCATTACTGCTAAAGCCATAATATATACTATTACAGATGTTACCGTACCTAATCGCGACATTGAAATGGGAAATAATACAATCATTAAAAATGAAACCACATTAACGATTATAATGTCCCTGGTTTCATAACCATCTTTGTGTAATAAATAAGTCATTATTAAACCAATGGGTATAAATATAAAAATTATATACAAAACATATTCTTGCATAATTTACCTCAATTTTATAATCACTGTAAATTTCGACAGAACAGAAATGTTTTCCTGCCAAAAAGCGATTTTTGTCTTTATTATAAAATTTTATATTCTCTATGATACGAAAATTGAATTTAATATGATAGATTTTGACAAACATCGTAATATTCCTGCTAAGCTGAAATATTCTATTCTCAACATATATGGAGAAATATATTAAATTTTTTGGGAGGTTTTTTCCTATTAAGGAAGGATAATTTTTAATTGATGGCGAATTATGCATACTGAGTGGTTTCAGACTTTTTTAGTCTGCAGTGTAGAACGAAAAAACAAATTATTTTAAGGGGGAAATTTAATGAAGGACGTATTTGTAGTAGAAGCTGCCCGTACACCTGTTGCCCGCGCTGGAAAGCAATCATGGTTCACCAATGTTCGCGCCGATGAATTATCCGCTATTGTTTTCAAAGAACTGAGAAAAAGAATTGGTCTGGAAGACAAAGCCAAACAGGGTATCATCGATGACGTAGTTTGGGCTGCAACCGCCAATGCTTTCATGGAACAGGGTCTTAACCAGGGTCGTCTGGCCTGGATTCTTTCCGATGGTTCTTATGATGTTCCCGGATGTACCGTTGACCGCTTCTGCGCTTCCGGTCTGAACTCCATCCAGTTTGCCATCTCCACCATGATGGTTGGCTGGGGCGGCGATGTTCAAATCGCTGGTGGTGCACAGCACATGAGCCATATTCCTATGGGCGCTGGCGCTGATGTTCATCCTGACCTCGGAAACTACATGAACATGGCAGCTATCAACATGGGCTATACTGCTGAAATCGTAGCTCGCCGCTTTAACATCAGCCGTGAAGCTCAGGATCAGTTTGCTATGGAATCTCATGCGAAATGTGCTGCAGCTCAGGCCGCCAACAAGACTAAAGACACCATTATTCCTATTCAGGTTAAAGCTCCTGCCAAAGGTGCCAAGAACACCAATCCGCATAATGCCGCTGCTGCTTATGTAGCTACTGACCATCTGGCCAAAGCTGCTGCTGAAAAAGGCGAAGAACTGGTTGAAATTATTGCAGCCCGTGACCAGGGTGTTCGCCCCGAGACCACCATGGAATCATTAGCCGCCATGGCTCCGGTTTTCATGCAGGACGAGCTGGCTACTGTTACTGCCGGAAACGCTTCCCAGATTAATGACGCTGCTGCCGGTGTTGTTCTGGCTACTGCTGAAGGTGCCAAAGCACTGGATAAGAAACCGATTATGAAGATGGTTTCCTTTGCAGTTATCGGTTTAGAACCGGACATCATGGGTCTTGGCCCGGCTCTGGCTATTCCTAAGGTTCTGAAGAGAGCTGGAATGACTAAGGATCAGATTGGTCTATGGGAAGTTAACGAAGCTTTTGCTTCCCAGTCCGTATACTGCAGAGATACTCTGGGCTTACCGAAAGATCGCGTAAATGTATGGGGTTCCGGAATTTCCATCGGCCATCCGCTGGCATGTACCGGTGCTCGTATTGCATGTGA
>Ga0209510_1004271_pt1 | contig 12765 bp, 11 predicted proteins | sample BiotimSIPDNA_FD_185749 | JGI IMG/M metagenome (GOLD analysis project Ga0209510, IMG submission 185749) | Anaerobic biogas reactor microbial communites from Washington, USA - Biogas_R1 time_0 SIP DNA (SPAdes) (version 2) | ecosystem: Engineered > Bioreactor > Anaerobic > Unclassified | place... | reverse complement strand
CCTCCTTCCGATTGCTCTTTTAGCTTTGATACATATATCTCGAGCTGTCAGTCCATATTTTTCCATTAGATAATCCTGTGTTCCAACCTCACCGAAGGTGTCGTTCACTCCCACACGTTCGAGCGGTATCGGGAAGTTTTCGCACACCACCTCTGAGACAGCGCTTCCAAGTCCGTTTACGATATTGTGGTTTTCAGCTGTGACTATTGCACCGCAGCATTTTGCTGCATCAATAACCGCTTGAGAATCGATCGGCTTTATTGTATGCATGTCAATAACCATAGCATTGATTCCCTCCTCCGCAAGCATCTGCGCCGCCCTCAACGATTCATATACCATTATACCGCAAGCAATTATGGCAATACTATTACCCTCTCTTAAAACATTTGCTTTTCCTATTGAAAATTCAGCTTTTTCATCATAAATACGCATTGTTTTACGGCGTACATATCTCATGTAAAAATTTCCATAGGTTTCAGCCATATATCTGACCGCATACGGAAGCATTACAGCATCAGCGGGTTCAAAAACTATCATCCCAGGTATATTACGGATTATCCCCATATCTTCAAATGGCATATGCGTACCCCCGTTTGAGGTAGCTGCCACACCGGCATCCGCACCGATGATTTTTACATTCAGGTCCTGGTAGGCGCAAGAAAGGAAGAGCTGGTCATAGACCCGGCGCGATGCGAATGTGCCAAATGCATGCAGATAAGGAACATATCCTGTCGCTGATAGTCCTGCTGCCATACCTGCTGCGTGCGCCTCCATGATCCCACAATTGATAGCCCGATCTGGGTATTCCTTATAGAAAGGCTTTGTTCCCATGGAACTGCTTGTATCCACATCGATGACAAGAATCTTGTCGTTGCGCCCAGCCTCTTCTATAAGTGCATTGCAGTAATGCACGCGCATATCGGTTTTATCCGGCTGAAAGTCGATCAAAACATTGTTGTTACGTGTCATCTTCCCTGCCCCTCTTTTTCTATATCTGTCTGTTCTTTCTCCAGAGCTTTTTGAAGTCTTCTTTCTACTTCACATATAGCCTCTTCAGCCATAGCTTCGGTAACCACCATATAATGATTGAAGGAAGCAATCTCGGCAAAGGAACACCCCTGTCCCTTTTGAGTGTCCAGCAGGACAACAGTGGGCTTCCCAATAGATTTACTGATCTGTTTCGAATCCATAAGTGCTCTGTAAATATCCCCACAGTCCTTCCCATCAGCCTTCTGCACTTCAAAACCAAAAGCAGAGAATTTCACACCGAGATCGAATGTGGAGCAGATATCATTTGTATATCCATCAAGCTGGCGTTTGTTGCAATCCACGATTAAGATCATATTGTCCAATTTCCTGTGCGCAGCAAACTGTATGCCTTCCCACACCTGGCCTTCCTGTAATTCTCCGTCCCCTATTATTATGTAAACATAATTATCCAAGCCCTTCATTTTGTTGCCGAGCGCAGCCCCGATGCCAAGAGAAATACCCTGCCCCAGCGAACCCGTGCTCAGATCGATCCCTGGTGTTTTCAACCTGTCACAGTGGCTGGGTAGACTGGTGCCATTCTGATTCAGCGTGTTGAGTAACTCAATGTCAAAATAACCCTTGTATGCAAGCGCCGAATAAAGCGCCGGTCCGCAATGCCCCTTGGACAGCACCAGCCAATCCCGATCCTCTTTCTGAGGATTCCCGGGATCAACATTCATGACGCCTTCATACAGCACAGCCAGAACTTCGCAAATGGACATGGAGCCTCCGATGTGCCCGTAACCTGCTGCAGCAATAGAGCTAATTGTCAGCTTGCGTATATGGGCGGCGGCCTTAATAAATTGATTGATATTAACATTATTTATTGCGCTTACCCCATATATGTAAAATCCCCTTTTCCTTCTTTATTTCTTTATCCTCGTAATAGTCCAGATGGACCTCCTGTTTTCTAACCGAGGAATCAATCGCAGCCAGTGAAAATCTTAATACTTCTCTGCCCCTTTTACCGTTCAATACAGGCTCACGATCATTCTTTATCGCATCTATAAAGTCCAATGTCGAGCTTTTGAAGGATTCGCCCCAGTCTACAGGCATATCCCAATATTCGCTCAGTTTTCCGTCCCGGTACATTACTACCGGAGCTACTGTCGGTAATAATGTACCCGTACAGCGGGTCACCCAGATGATACCTCTTGAACCCGTGATCTCCATGCGCTCATCACAGGTGTAATATTTACTCTGTATATACATATCCTTCGAGTCAACGATATCCATAATACCGTAAATCTTGCTGTCCCTGTGCTTCCACATGATAGCTGCGGGGCAGTCCTGATAGATTCCGGGCAACACCTGTGTACTGTCAATCCAGGCTGATACCTTTTCAACCTCTCCCAGCATATAAAGGATTATGGAGAATTTATGATAACCATCATCAAATACAAGAGGCCCGCCACCTGCAAGCGTATCATTCAAGCGCCACAGCCAAGACTTGGGATCGATCTTCCAGCCTGTTTCCTTCAGTTCCCCGGTCAATTCTACTCCAGCTTTTTTTGCCCTTCCTTCCGGATTAGGCTGATTTACCGAGCCAAGGCCGGCATTGTTCATTTTGTACCGGACGGATACCGGTTCGCCGATTTCTCCTCTGTCCAGAAGTGTTTTGGCAAATTGGTAGGGCGGATAGAACACAAAGTTCTCAAAAACCTTCAGCTTTACGCCATTTCTATCTGCCGCAGCAATCATCTCATCGCACTGAGCCAGATTCATTGCCATAGGCTTTTGTACCGATACGTGTTTCCCCGCTTCGCACGCTTTTACTGTCATTTCACAGTGAAGATGATGGGGAACAAGGATTTCAACGGCGTCTACTGCCTTATCTATTAGTACTTCCTCATAGCTTTTGTAAACTTTTTCTACACCATAGGTCTTTGCAAATTGCTCTGCTTTCTTTATATCCTTGTCACAAACGCCATATAGCTCAGCATCAGGATTATTCTCATATCCAAGGACATGCAGTGTAGCAATCCTGCCGCACCCCACAAGTACGATGTGCAGCTTTTCTTTTTTGGCAGACATGCATTTCCCCCCTTGCCCTTTTTGCTCAATATAAGTATTATCTTAAATGGTCTCTTCCTGTCTGTAGTTCTCATATGCAGTACGTCTGACTGAATCATAAGCGGGTATAGGTACATCCCACCATCCGAATGCCTTACCGCCGCTATAGGGGTATTCTCTGCAGACGTCAACATGAATAAGTGCCGGCCTGTTTGAAGCCAATGCGTTATGTAAAGCAGTCTTGACCTCTTCTTTTTTAGATATGCTTTGGCTATGTATCCCAAATGCTTCTGCGATTTTTTTGAAATCCGGCGAATATATGGCGCCGTTCTTTTCCCAATCGTTCCCGAATGCTTTGTCCTGCCCCAGAACATCCGCCTGCAGATCTTTTATTGCCATCCATCCACAGTTATTGGCCAAGACAACAACTACAGGGATATTATACTGTGCCATGGTTGCCAACTCCTGAATAACCATAAGGAGGTCGCCGTCTCCAAGCAGTGATACAACAGGTCTGTCCGGGCATGCGAGTTTCGCACCCATTGCTGCCGGGAGTGCCCAGCCCATAGTAGAGAAACCGCCTGTAGTCAGGTTGCAGTACCTTTCCTTGTAGCAATACTCCTGAAACAGCTGAGCCTGTGTGTTTCCGGAGGAAGTTGAAATGATAGTGTTGTCCGGTAAATGCTCGTTCATTTTACCGACAAGCTGGGATATGGTGATTTTATCCGTGTTGACACTTCGTATTTCCCCCAGCTGCGCAGCCCATGATGCTTTCAGATCAGCTATTTCATTTAGATAGCCGCTTCTATCAGTATTATCCTTTCCATATGCGTCAATGAGCTTCAAAAGAGCATCGCTCAGATCACTGTTGATTCCGACATCCGCCATATAGTTTTTACCGATCTCATTTGGATCCATATCTATATGTATGAGTTTGGTGTCCGGGAAATTGAAGCTGATCCCTTTCCTGTACGAACAGGTGGTTTCATCAGCAAACCGAGTACCAACTGCCAGGATTGCATCCGCCTTCCTACAAAGCTCGAGTCCGACAGGTGTTCCTTTTGAACCGGTGTGAAAGCCATATTGTGGGTGTATCTCCGAAACAGCTCCTTTTCCTGCAAGGGTAGTAATGATGGCGGCGCCCCAACACTCAGCAAGCTTCTCTATAAGCTCACCCGCTTTCGCACGAAGCGCACCTCCGCCTGCCAGTATGACAGGGCGTTTTGCACTCTTCATTAACCGGATAGCCTGTTCAATTAATCTACTATCCGCACAAGGTTTGGAATCAAGGTTGACGGCAACTTCTTGATTTGGATTTACTTTATGATAAGTGCATTGAACATCCATCGGCAGCATTATCGCACATGGTCCCGGTCTTCCGGTCGTCATCATATGGAAACTACGCTTAAGCATCCTGGGCAACTGTTCAACCGACTCTGCGCGCCAGCTCCTCTTTGCCAGAGGTTCCAGCGAACGTATGATATTACTGTCCTGATACCGTTCAATCTCTTGAAGAACTCCTACACCCTTCATATTTACATGTGTATCCCCGCATAGCTGTAAAAAGGCTGTCGAGTCTACATAAGCGGTTGCAAGGCCAATGCAGGAGTTTAATGTTCCCGGGCCAATGGATGAAAAGGATGCCAAGGGCTTTCCGCTCATTCGATAATATCCATCTGCTATTGCTGTTGCTGCTTGCTCGTGTTTTACCTGAAGGTATTTGATTTTGCCGTCTTGATCGGCCTTTCTGATGGCATCGAACAATCCCATGACACCATGTCCCGGAATACCCAGGATATAGGGTACGCCCTCTTTAATGAGCGCATTTACAATGATCTCTCCCCCTGTTTGCTTCATATGCATTTCTCCTTAAGAAAAATACTTTCATTACTATTGTCTATCATAATATGGTAATGGTCAATGCAATTTCGCAACCGGGTTGCACCATGTACAACCGAAATGGCTTTCCCTTTTCACTCAACACATTACCATTTTATTTTCGCCTTATTCAAAAGTAGACAGACTACAAGTATACGCCTCAGCAGATTCTGATCTTATCGCCATTATACCGCCGATATCGGTTTTCTTCTTTTCGCAGAAGCACTTTGTTGAGGGGATTGCGACCACGGGAGTAAAAGGATAATATAGACATGAAAAAAGTATTAAAATGGAGGTGCTCCCATGACCTACTATATAGATAAGGAACAGGCTATTCAAATGAGGACAAGCAACACGGATACTATACTAAAAACTGTCGCCAATCGCTATATAGCTCAGAATCCCCCCTATGAAATATCCTATTGCGCATGGCATATGGATGGCATATATCAAGACATGCAGTATCAATATGTCTTTGATTTTGATAAAAAATTCCCGGAAGCGCCTCTGCAAAGCAACATATATGCCTGGAGCAAGATATGGTGTGATCAAGATACAGTCAAGGCTTTCGAAATCAGATGCTTTGGTCCTATCATAGTCTATTGCAACGGCGAAAGGGTTTATAAGCCGGACACCGAGACAGAAAGGAACCGGGGAGCGGTCGGAAGCTTCTCCCTAAGCCTGAAGCAGGGCTGGAACAGCATTGTTTTGCAGTTTATCTGCACAAAGGCAGGCTACGGGGGCATATTTGGGGCACCCTTTTCAAGGTACAACCCCTTAAATTACTACATCCCCTCCGCAGACCGCGAGGGCCAAAAGGGCTGGCTATTTACTTCACCACTTACTGAGCCTTTAGAAAGCCTTCCTCTCCCCGGAAGCACTGAGTCCGAAACAGGACTTGATTGGTATCCCCAGAAAGAATGGAGTCAAGAGGAGCTTGAATATAAGCAAATTAGAAGAATGTATTCCCTTAGGAAAGACTGCTATGTCCTGGGGTGGAGCCGCATTACCACCAAGAAGTCCGGGGAATACACCTTTTATGGCAGTCATGCAGGGGCGGTAGAGATTTTTCTGGATCATGAACGAATATTTCAATCACGACGAACCGGAAGCTTCCGCTTTCAGGTCAGACTGAAGCATGGCAGTCACAGCATCCTGGTCAAGAATCACTGCGCCGATAAGGATTGGGGATTTGACCTTTCTAGCCTTGATGACGATAGAGAAGTCAGATTTGAAAGCCCCGTCAGATTGTGGGGTTCGTCCGAGAAATGGTTCTACCTGGGACCTTTTTCTGATTCACAAAGCCTTAATATTAAAGAGCTATACTCGATGGACAGGCCCTTTGACGGCGCCGATGGAAGGATATACTGGAGGCTGGACCACCCCGAGACAGTGATTCGCCCCTATAACGATAACCCATTATTCGGTCAGTGGAATTATCCTCTTGGGGTAACCCTGTATGGCCTGGTCGAGGCCGGAAGACTCTTAGACAATCAGGCAATGCTGCAATATGCGGCTGACCATGTGAGCATTTGCACGAAAGCTTTTGAATTGGATATGTGGGAAAAAGAACAGTACGGCACCTCCGGAATGCACAATCAACTGACCACGATACACTCACTGGATGACTGTGGTTCTTTTGGATCCCTCATGCTGGAAGCTTCGGATATTCTAAAGGGCAATGAGCACATCCAAATTGCTGACTATATTGCCGATTTCATAAAGAATAAGTTGGAAAGGCTGCCTGACGGCGGTTTTTTCCGAGCCGATTCCGACAGTCAAGCAATAAGCGGGACGCTTTGGGCGGATGACCTGTTCATGAGTGTTCCTTTCCTGTGCCGTTACTACAAAATGACCGGCAAGCAGGAATACATAGACGATGCAGCGGAGCAAATGGTCATATATCATAAATATCTATACCTGGATGATAGAAAAATCATGTCCCATGTTTATGACTTCAAAGCCGATATGGCAACAGGAATTGCCTGGGGGCGTGGAAACGGATGGGTGGCTTTCAGCTATTCCGAAATACTTGCCTTCCTTCCGAAGGATCATTCCCTTGCAAATCAACTGGTCAATAACTTTAATGATCTGTGCGAAGGTTATCTCGCTCTACAGGATGATTCCGGACTGTGGCACCAGGTATTAACCGACCCGGAATCATATGCTGAAGCATCCTGTACATCCATGTTTACCTGTGCTTTCGCCAGAGGTGTACGCAATGGGTGGCTGCGCGATTCAGCCTCATATATCAAAGCTGTAGAAAAAGCATGGCTGGGGCTTTGTTCCCATGTGATTGATAACCTGGGAAATATATATGGCATATGCAAGGGCTCAAGTTATTCATTCTCGGAGGACTACTACAAAAACGATCTGGGCTGGAATCTGAACGACACCCACGGAACCGGCATCGTACTGCTCGCCGGCGTGGAATACCGCAAGCTTATGTGTTTGCGCCACCACAAAATGTCAGTAAGCTGACGGTATTGCCCAAAACACTCTCGCCACAGGATACTATCACAAGAGAACAGGCCATTACTATGATACCTCGTCATAGGTGTAGCCGCAAATAGAGCATACATATTTAGCCATGCTCAGGTAATCCGTCCAAAGCATCTGAGATGTCCTTGTTTGTTATCACAAGCACTTCATTAATTGTTTTTCCTTTGACAAGAACGGTTGTGATACTGGCGGAAGCAAGCGCGGCGACACAGCCGCAAATTTTGAAGCTGACATCTTTAATGATATCATCTTCAACCCTTATATAGAGCCTCATGGTGTCGCCGCATCCTGGATCACCTGCATCGCCTATCCCATTCGCATCTTCCATTTCACCGGCATTACGAAGGGTTGGAAAAATGATCTATCACTTCATCTGTAAACAGTCCGATAGACATAGCGTTACCTTATTCGCCGCACTCGTCGTGATGCTGATGTTCATGGCAAACAGAACCTGTTGACTTCAGCTCACCCTTCAGATAGTTGAGAACAGCGGTTTTCGCATCGCCGGAAGCACCCACAACAACCTCGACATTCCTTTCATTGAAGATATCAACAGCGCCGCCGCCCATGCCACCGCTGATTATTACGTTCACACCGCGATCGGCAAGGAAATTAGGTAGGAAGCCGGGCTTATGACCAGGGTTTGGTATAGACTCTTCATTTGTAATTCTTCCGTTCTCAACATCGTAAATCAGAAAATTGACACAGTGACCAAAATGCTCCGTCACGTTCTTACCTTCGCCAGCAACTGCTATTTTCATCATTTCTTTTTCCTCCGAATTCTCAAGTATTTTGGATATATTATCGAACCAGTCCTCATCATAGAGTTCAATCATGCCCTTATCGCAGGCTGCTGAAATTTTGGGATCAATAGGGAGCTTGGCAAGAACCTTAAGGTTATGCTTCTCGGCAATTTCGTCGATATGACTATCACCGAAAATTTTGTATTCCTTACCGTTATCAGGGCATTTGAAATAGGACATATTTTCAACAAGACCGATAACCGGAATGTTCATCATCTCTGCCATCTTAACCGCTTTTGACACGATCATTGAAACAAGTTCCTGCGGGGAGGTTACTATAATAATTCCGTCAATGGCTAAAGACTGGAAAACGGTCAGGGGTACGTCCCCGGTTCCGGGAGGCATGTCGATGAACATGAAGTCCACATCGCCCCAAATAACGTCTGTCCAGAACTGCTTAACTGTATTGCCGAGAATTGGCCCTCTCCAAATAACAGGATCGGTGTCGTTTTCAAGGAGGAGGTTGATAGACATAATATCAATCCCGGTCTTGCTTTTTAAAGGATACAAACCGAATTCACTACCAGTAGCCTTACCTTTAATGCCGAAAGCCTTCGGAATCGAGGGCCCTGTCACGTCTGCATCAAGGACAGCAATGTTATAGCCCATTCTTTTCATTGTGACAGCCAGCATGGAAGTTACTGAGGATTTGCCGACTCCACCTTTACCGCTGACAATACCGATAACCTTTTTGATGTTGCTTAGCTCATGCGGCCTTTCTCTGAAATCGGTTTTTGCTTCTTTTCTGTCTGCGCAGTCTTCTCCACAGCTGCTGCAGCTCTGATTACATTTTTCGCTCATTGTATCTACTCCTTACATATATATTTTTAAATGCTCTCCAGTGGATATATATTCTACATTTTCACCCATAACAGCTTTCAGCCGGTTATAGGATTCAATTCCTGTACAGTGGCAGGTATAATATTGCGAGTGAGTCTCAAGCATAAGATCTCCTATCTCATCCACAATATTCGGTGCTTCGTTTTGTTTCGTTCCGTGGTTGTAAAGATGAAATCCTCCGATAACGTAATCGGGCAAGCAGCCTTTTTCTACTTTGAAATGATCGATAATGTTAATTATTCCGTTGTGCGCACAGCCAGCGACCAGGAGAGTTTTTCCGTTCTCACTTATAATAAGGTTTTGTTCATGTGCGAAATTGTCTTGCGCAAAAACATCGCCATCTTTCATAAACAGATCAGCATTGCCTGAAGGAACAAACCTTTTGGGCACAACGCCGGAAAATAATTCAAGTCCATGGTCAATCACAAAGTGGTCACCACAGAACACAAATCGTTTATTCGGTAGCAGCGACTCGTCCAACCCAATATATGCTTTCACGCCTCCGGGTCTGTTTGCATAATACGGTTCAAAAGCCTTTTGATGCAGGTAGATCTTGGCATGGTTGTTGATGCCGAGGAATGTTTTCAAGCCACCACCGTGGTCATAGTGACCATGAGAAATCACAGCCAAATCAACCATTGTTAAATCGACGCCCAGCTTTTTTGCATTTTCGGCAAAAAGGCCGCTTGCACCCGTATCAAACAGAATCTTGTGAGTTTCTGTTTCAATGTAAAGGCTTAAGCCATGTTCGCTGCCAAGTTTCTCTGAAGATGTTGTGTTTTCAGATAATACCATTAATTTCATGCTTCTGCACCGTCACTTTCTTCGGATAGCAACTTCATTGTGCTGCTAAAAACTTCTATTACGGCAGCTCCGGCAGGACAATCTACATCCACTATGGTTTGTCCTTTATTTATTGTTGCTACAGCCTCTGGGTCAAATGGTATCCTCCCAGTAAACGGCAAGCCTTTTTCTTTGCAGAATTCTTCAATTTTTTCTGTGTTCGCGGTATTTGTGTCGTACTTATTAATACAGACCCCAATCTTTGTACGGAACGTTTCCGCCGTTTTTATAATGCGCTCCATATCACTGATTCCCGAAATGGATGGCTCCGCAACAATCAAGACCATGTCAACTCCACTGAGTGAAGCGATGACGGGGCATCCTATGCCTGGAGAACCGTCAATGATGGCCAGCTTAGCATCCGGACTCGCCATTGTCCTCATTTGTTTTTTAACTTCAGTTACGAGTTTTCCCGAAGTACCGCTTCCCATTTTCAGCTGTGCTGTTGAAAAAACGTTATTGTCGTCAGCATACAGCATCAACTCTCCCGCAATAGCAGGTTTCAAGGAAACCGCATCTACAGGGCAGAAAGCCTCGCAAACCCCGCAACCCTCACAGGCATAAGGATCGACCATAAAGCCGTTCTCGTTGGAAATTGCATCAAATCGGCAGTTTTCTTTGCATAGTCCACATTCAATGCATTTATCAATGGCTATTTCAGCTTTTGGCATACCGAAATAGCCCGTTCGTTTCGGTTCGATGTTTTGTGCCATAACTAGATGAAGGTTGGGCGCATCAATGTCGCAGTCGGCATAGATTTTGGCACCTGAAAGCTTAATAAAAGCGCTGGCTATAGTCGTTTTCCCGGTGCCGCCCTTACCGCTAAGGATTAATAGTTGTTTCATGCCGCACCTCCTTCATAACAGTTTCAAGCAGAGATGAGAATAGAACCTTATATCGCTCACTTTCCCTTATGGCTATTTTGGCGTTTGAATTAAGACTTCCAAGATCGTTATCAAACGGTATACGACCCAATATGGGAACATTATTCTCAACGCAGAATGATTCTGCAGGGTTCTCTCCATCAAGGCATTTGTTCAGAACAACTCCGTGCGGCTTTTTAAACAGCCTTAGCAATTCATAGACCATGCTGAGGTTATGAACACCAAAGACTGTAGGTTCAGCAACGAGTATGCAATAATCCGCATCCTTGATGCTTTCCATGACGATACAGGCACTTCCCGGAGGGCAGTCGACAAATACGGGAATCGCTTTATTTAAAACGCTTTTGCTAAGAAGGTTTTTTATGATCGGTATTCCGGACGCTTCACCCGCATTCATTATCCCTGTATGAACTCTTACACCACCGGAAACGCCTTCTTGTACTTTACCAATTGCCTTTTCTTGTTCTCGGATTGCCTTTTCCGGGCAGAGCATCATGCAGCCGCCGCAGGAGTGGCACACCTCCTCAAAAACATACGGTTTGTTCTTTATAAAGGCGAGAGCATTGAATTTACAAAAATCAACACATTTGCGGCAGCCATTACATAGATCTTCATTAATAACTGGTATCTTAACAGCAATTAATTCTTCCCGGATATTCTCGGGCTTAAAAAACAAATGACCATTGGGCTCCTCAACATCACAGTCGATATATACGGACTTCCCGGCAATAGAAGCTAAATTAACGGATACCAGTGTTTTACCTGTGCCACCTTTGCCGCTCAGTATGGCGATTCTTACACCCTTACTTTTCATGGCCATGAAATCCCGGATGGAAATCACTGAGCAAAATAAGCTGTTCGGCTACAAACGCGTCAATATTTTGCTGCGCGGTTCCGGGTATTGATTTATAGATTAGTACCTCTGACTTGCGCAATACCTCTTCCGCATTTTCACCGCAGCGGGGAGTAATCAGTGCGCGAACGCCGTGATCGGCTATTACCTGGGCAACTCTGATGCCTGCTCCGCCCTGGCTGGCAACAGCACTGTTATCAAGATAATAGGTTTCTTTTGTAACTGTATTATGAAAGAGAAGGTGCGGTGCTCGCCCAAAGGATGGGCACACATTTGATTTCAAGTTTTGTTCATCTACTGGTATCGCTATTTTCATCTGAATTCTCCGTTCTAATCATATTTAAATTGTTTTTGGCATCTGGCTCTTCTGCAAAATCTCTGCCCCATCTATGACGCCGACAACCGCCTCTGCCACAGCTGTTCCCTCTGCCGTCACAGAGTTGATATTCACCGCCTTCTATCGAAAGAACTTTTCCGTTGACCAAAGATGCGGCAAGTTTTTTTCTTGCCTGATCATAAATTCCTTGAACCGTTGTGCGAGAAATGTTCATTTGATTGGCGCATTCTTCCTGTGTGAATCCATCCAAATCAATTAGTCTTATAGTCTCATACTCATCAACGGTCATATTGACTGTGCTTACTGCATCTGCAGGGGAGTCAAGAGGTCCGAAACGATTGCTGTCTGGAAGGCAGCATACTTTTCTCCATTTTCGGGGTCTTGGCATATAATCTCACCTCACTTAACGACAGAAATAAGCAGAGCGTCCTCCGTTTATTTCTGCTGCTCTTACAAATTTTCTAACTGCTTATCAATGGCATCGAGGCGGCTTTTCAGCACGTTCTTTTGCTCTTGGAGCAGTTCTTTTTGCGTCCTGGAGGAATTCTGATTTACGGCAAACCCTCTTCCGAAGCCACGTCCAAAACCGCGTCTGCAGGCAAGTCCTAAACCTAATCCCATTCCAAGACCAGCACCATACTTAACTGTGTTTGCGCCTGTGCATAAGCCTAATCCTCTTCCGGTCATTGATCCTGCGCCCATTGGGCCAGTTCCGTCCCTTCTTGGCATATCATTCACCTCCTTGTAGTTTCCGACATATGCCGATTACAATTATTATTATAT
>Ga0209510_1004269_pt1 | contig 12769 bp, 9 predicted proteins | sample BiotimSIPDNA_FD_185749 | JGI IMG/M metagenome (GOLD analysis project Ga0209510, IMG submission 185749) | Anaerobic biogas reactor microbial communites from Washington, USA - Biogas_R1 time_0 SIP DNA (SPAdes) (version 2) | ecosystem: Engineered > Bioreactor > Anaerobic > Unclassified | place... | reverse complement strand
TGTAGAACTCATCGAGTTCTTTGACTGCACCGGCGGCGCGATGTGGGTGAAGCGCCACTATGCTCAGAGCCCGCTCGTCCACTCAGTCAGGACCGTGGGCGCGACCAACCGCTACATCCTTCTGACCGGCAGCGCCGACCTCGCGCTCGAGGGGTCCGTCTTCCCGGCCGGGATCGCCGCAGTCGCCGTCGATGGAGACGAGATTGTAGTCACCTACCGCGGCCTCGGCGGCGGTGGCGTGGGGGCATCCATCTGCCGCGCCTCAGCGCCGGGCGTCGCTCGCTATAGATGCGATCCCGCCGGCGGCGGGCGGCTCGCGGGCTCGACGATCTGGCTCCCCCGCCGTGAGCGGGTGATCATCGGCATCGACGACACCGATACCCCGGAGGAGGGGGCCACCTGGACGCTGGCCCACAACATCGCCCGGGCCGTCGAGGACGAGCACTCCCGCTATCTCTCCCACACCATCGTGCAACTCTATCCTGTCCCCTACCGGACGAAGAACTGTGTCGCCATCGCCTGTGAGTTTGCCACATCTGACGCGGACGGGCTGATTCGGCGCTACCGCGACTACCTGGAGGACTACACCCTCTCGGAGGAGACCGGGATGGCGGTCTGGCGGGGGTTCGATCCCTCTCCGCTTGAGGAGTTTGGCGCCCGCGTCAAGATAGGCGAGGTCTCGCCCGACGACCTTGCCGCCCTCGACGACCACCTCTCCATCGTCATGGACGGCCGGGGCGTGATCGGGGCTGTGGCGGCGATCCCGTTCTATACGAGGTTTGAGGAGGCGCTGGCGTTATGGAATGGATTCGGCTGAAGGCGCGGTTGCTTGAGGCAGGTTCTGTCCGCCTCTCCGGCGAACCAATAGATCGGTACGTCTCCCGCTCCGCCGCCGGCCCCTCGGCGGGAACGTCCGGCTCACTCTTCTTCTCCACCGGCGCTCGAAGGGTCCGGGTATGCATTGATGAGGCAAGCCCCATCGAGGTCGTCCACCGCGGTGGGGGAGAGGCGGACCTCTTCATCGACGGTGAGCGGGTCCGCGGCCGGCTCGAGCCCGCCGCGCTCCACTGCCCCCGCCAGGCCTACATCACGGTCAGCGCTTCCTGCATCTTCCACTGCCGCTACTGTCCGGTGCCCGGTCTTCCGGGGCGGCGGAAGGAGATTGCCGGGATTGCCCGGATGGTTGAGAGTGTGGCCGACCGGGTCGACGCCATCGCGATCACGAGCGGTGTCGCGTCCTCAATCGAGGAGGAAGAGGCATACGTCCTCGACGTTGTGAAGGCGCTCCTGCCATTTTCCCTCCCCATCGGGGTCTCGATATACCCGGGACCAGAGACCCCGGCCTGGCTCCACGCCCTCGGCGTCGCTGAGGTGAAGTTCAACATTGAGACGGCGACACCGGCGCTCTTTTCTGAGATGTGCCCCGGCCTCTCGTGGGAGGCGGTCTGGGAGGCGCTGCGGCAATCCGTGCCGCTCTTCGGGCGGGGGAGGGTCTACTCAAATGTCATTGTCGGCCTCGGGGAGACCGACGAAGACCTAGAACGGGTCATCGAGGGCCTTGCCGGGATCGGCGTCATCCCTATCCTCCGCCCGCTCACCCCGGCAGCGTCCCTCGCCGGCAGGCCCCGGCCGTCCGCCGATCGAATGCTCAGGCTCTATGACATCCACGAGCGAATCCTCAGGCAGGCCGGGCTCGACCCCGGCCGGGCCCTGACGATGTGCGCGGCATGCACCGGCTGCGACCTTGTGCCGGGGAGGGATGCATGAAGGGCACAGAGGCGCTGGCTCTCGCGCTCCGGCGGTCGGCAGACCGCTGGTACGCCGTCCCCGGCTACCCGGTCTCCGGGCTCGCCGCCGCAACCGGGGCCGCGATCACCACAAACGAGAAGGTGGCGCTCGAGTACGCCCTCGGCGACTCGCTCGCCGGCCGCCGGGCCGCTGTCGTGGTCAAGCACGTGGGCCTCAACGCCTGTGCGGACCCGCTGGTGCACGCCACCGCCCAGGGGCTCCGGGCCGGCGTCGTGGTGGTCGTCGGCGACGACGTGCGCGCGGTCGCATCAGACGTCACGCAGGACTCCCGCTACTACGGCGAGATTGCCTGGGTTCCGGTACTGGAACCGGACGGTGAAGCGCTCGCACCGGCGGTCGAGGCGGCGTTTGAGGCTTCGGAGACCTTCTCCCGCGTGGCTATCGTCAGGGTCACCCCCGACCTCCTGGACGCGGATGTCCCGGAAACCTCCGCATCCCGGAGCGACCAGAGAGGAAGCCTCGCAGACCCGGGGCTCACGATGGCCGGACGGGCGCAGGCGAGCGACCGGGGAACCAGGGCGATGTTTGCCTGGTCGCGGTCCTCGCCCCTCAACCGGTTCTCCGGCGGCACGGTCGGGACCGGCCCCGCGGAGGGAGCGTCCCGGGCGGTCACGGTCTACCCGCCGCCTGCCGACCCTGAGGTGCTCGCCCGGACCCGGGAGATCGGCCGCTCCTTCCTCGGTGAGCACCGGCTGCTCGCCCCCCCAGAGCCCACCGGAGAGCCTGAGAGGTTCTCCTCGCGGGGGTACTGCCGGACCTTCTGCCGGGACTGCCCGTTCCACCCTGCCCTCGCCATCCTGCGCGATCGGGGCATGCAGGCCGCCTGCGACGCCGGGTGCGCGATCCTCGCGATGAACCCGCCCTACCGTATCGGCATCGCCTCCTACGGGCTCGGCTCATCGGTCGCCGTGGCGGCGACCGGTACGGGGGTAGCGCTCACCGGCGACTACGCACTCCTGCACTCGGGGCTAAACGCCCTCATCGACGTCTACGAGCGCCAGCTCCCGCTCCTCTGCATCGTCCTTGCGAACAACCGGATGGGCATGACCGGCGGTCACCCCGTCCCCGACATCCTTCGTTACATCGCCTGGGCAGACCCGGTCGTCTGCAGCGCAGACGACACCGCGGCGCTTCGCCGGGTTCTGGTCCCCCCACCGGGACCCCGCACGGTGGTGATCGAAGGCACCTGCCCTGAGGCTGGACACCATGAAACCCTGGAATATTGAGATCTGTGATGTAACACTGCGAGACGGGGAGCAGACTCCCGGCGTCTCGTTTACCCGTGACGAGAAGATGGCGATCGCGTTGATGCTTGATGAGATCGGCGTGGAGGTGATCGAGGCCGGTTTCCCGGTTGTATCACCGGCAGAGAAGGAGTGCGTCGCCGCTATCGCACGAAGCGGCCTTGACGCGCGGGTCTGCTGCCTTGCACGGGCATTGCGGCCCGATATCGAGGCGGCGCTCGACTGCGACGTGGATATCGTCAGCATCTTCATCGCGACCTCAGACCTCCATATCAGGCACAAGTACCGGAGGCCCCGGGAGGAGGTGCTCGAGGACGCCCTCGCTATGGTGGAGTTCGCCTCCGACCACGGGGTGCAGGTGCGGTTCGCGGCCGAGGACGCCTCACGAACCGACCCGGCGTTCCTTGTGGAGATGTATAACCGGGGCGCCGAATACGGCGCCGACCTGCTCAGTTTTGCGGACACGGTCGGGTGTCTCACCCCGCTTGAGATCCATGCGATCGTCTCCGGGATCCTTGCAGAGGCTCCCCACCCGCTCTGCATCCACTGTCATGACGACCTCGGGTTTGCGGCAGCAAACACCATCACTGCCGCGGCCGCCGGGGCGTTCCAGCTCCATACCACCGTCAACGGCATCGGCGAGCGTGCCGGGAACGCGGCGCTTGAGCAGGTGCTCGTCGCGCTCAGGATGAAGGGCGGCATCGACCGCTACGACCTCTCCAGGCTCCAGGAGATCTCAAGGCTGGTCGCCCAGGTCTCGGGAATCTACCCGGACCAGGTCAGACCGATCGTCGGCGAGAACGCCTTTGCTCACGAGAGCGGCATCCATATCGCCGCCATCCTCGAAGACCCGTCGACCTATGAGTCCATCCCTCCGGAACTGGTGGGCGGCGAGCGGCGGTTTGTCCTCGGGAAGCACACCGGGAAGCGGGCGCTTGAGCATATCGCGAATGCCTACGGTTTCAACCTCTCGGACGAGCAGGCGCGGTGGGTGCTTGGACAGATCAAACAGAGGAGTGAGGGGAAGTGCAGCGTCACCCGGGAGGTGCTCTGCGGATTCCTCAGGCAGGCAAAGGAGGGAATCCCCCAATGAGCACGCTCTCAGAGCGGATCCTCGGCGCACCGGCGGGTGAGTACGTGGACCGGGATGTCGACCTCGCCTTCGCCCATGACGGGACCGGCGTTCTCGCAAGGGAGGCACTCCGTGAGATGGGGGTGGAGCGGCTCCCCCACCCTGAGAGGCTGCACCTCATCTTCGACCACATTGTCCCGGCGAACACCGGGACGACGGCGACGCTCCAGGCCGAGCTCCGCAGGTATGCCAGATCCTCCGGCGTCGCGCTCTCTGACGCCGGCGGGGGGATCTGCCACCAGGTGATGAGCGAAGGGCTCGTCCGGCCCGGCATGATCGTCGCGGGTGCCGACTCCCACACCTGCACCCTCGGCGCCTTCGGCGCGTTTGCCACCGGGGTGGGGGCGACCGATATGGCGGCGATCTGGGCGTCGGGGGGCACGTGGTTCCGGGTCCCTGAGACGATCGCGCTCCGGCTCTCGGGCAGGCTCTCCGGCGCCGCGGAGCCGAAGGACGCCGCCCTCGCCTACGTCGCAAAACTCGGGATGGAGGGGGCGACCTACCGGGCGCTGGAGTTCGTGGGCGACGGGGCGGCGGGCGTCTCCATGGACGGGCGGCTGACGCTCTGCAACATGGCGGTCGAGACCGGGGCGAAAGCCGGGATGTTTTACGCCGATGCAACCACCGTCCGTTATCTCGCGGAGCATGGGGTTTCGGCATCACCGCAGGTCCCGGAGAACTGCCGCTACGAGCGTGAGGTCAATATCGATCTATCAGATATCGTGCCCCTTGTCGCGATCCGGCACCGGGTGGATACTGTCCGCGAGGTGGCGGAGGTCGCTGGCACGCAGATCGACCAGGTCTTTGTCGGGACCTGCACAAACGGTCGCTACGAAGACCTCGCCCGGTTCGCCCGCATCGTCCGGGGGAGGAAGGTGGCGGTCCGCACCCTGGTGGTCCCCGCCTCCCGGGCGGTGCTTTCCCGGGCGATCGCCACCGGCGTCCTTGCCGATATCGTGGATGCGGGGTGCATGGTGGCGCCGCCCGGGTGCGGGCCGTGCCTCGGGGCGCACATGGGAGTGCTCGGTGAGGGCGAGGTCTGCCTCTCCACCGCCAACCGGAACTTTAAGAACCGGATGGGTGTGGGCGGCGAGATCTACATCGCATCGGTCGCTACCGCAGCGGCGAGCGCGCTCGCAGGCGAGATTGCGGTCCCGGAGGTGGCGTGATGCAGGGAGTCGGGCCGGCGGTCTGCCTCGGAAACGATGTCGACACCGACCAGATCATCGCGGGCCGCTACCTCCGGACAAAGGACCGCTCGGTCTGGGCTGAACACGTCCTCGAGGATCTGGACCCAACGCTCGCCGGGCGTATCAGGGGTGTGGTCATCGTCGCCGGGAGGAACATGGGGTGCGGGTCGTCCCGGGAGCAGGCGGTGGTCGCCCTCAGGGAGGCCGGGGTGGTCGGTGTCGTCGCCCCGTCCTTTGCCCGGATATTCTTCCGAAACGCCGTCAACGTCGGCCTGCCGGTGATCGAGGCCCCGGTCTCCTCCTGCACCGACGGCGCTCACGTCGCGTTCGACCTTGACGAGGGATGGGTGGAGGTGGATGGGGAGCGCTATCCCGCCCGCCCGCTCTCAGCAAAGATGGTCGCCATCCTCCGTGCCGGAGGGCTGGTTCCCTACTGGAGGTCGCGCCGGTGATCTTTCCTGCGCACTGCAAGTACGTCGGGATGGTGACCGGCACCCCGTGCGGCAACCGTGCCTACTTCCTCTCGCGCTACTTGATCCGGGAGACCGCCGACGGGCCTGAGGTGCTCGAGGTGGAGACCGATCCGGAAGGCGCCGGGCTGATGCGTCGTGTGCTCTCGACCCGGGTGCTCGCCGCAGGCGACGAGGTCTACCGCTACCCCGACCGGGTAAACGTCCACGACCGAACATCCTTGTTAGGGGCGGCGCTCAGGTCCGGGCACCGGTGCACCGTATTTTCCGGCCACGACGGTCAGACCACGTTCGTTCTCGACCCTGACCTCTCGGGGTTCCTCCGCATTCACGTCTACGACATCACCCCGCCCCGGCCTCACCTCTCGGCCACGCTTCAGGATCTTGAGGAAACAGGGCTCTTCGGCGACCTCGAGGTCGTCTTCGAGCACCACGTCAGGGATATCCGGGAGATCGAGGCCGACGTCTACCCCTGCCGTGTGGCCGGTTTTATCCGCACCCTCGACGCCGACCAGGTTCGGCCGGGCGATCGGGTCGCAGGGTGCCTGACGGCAAGAGATCTGGTGCGGGAGTGTTATGGGGAAGAGATTGCGGTGGAGAACACCTGTCCGCTCGAGGCGGTGAGAAGCGAGCCCTTCATTGCCAGGTGCTGCCGGAGCGAGCGGGGGGGTCTTGGGCGCTGGAACGGCAAGTTCGGCGCCGTGGTACACTGGGGCGCGTCACCGCGGGATATCGCAGAGGCGGTCGTGCGCGTCACGGCTGCATGGAGGGACCGTGATGGTAAAGGTAGCGGTTGTTGAAGGCGACGGCATCGGGCACGAGGTCATCCCGGTCGCCCGGGATATCCTCGCGGCCGTGCGCCCTGACTTTGAGTTCTTCGATGTTGAGGTAGGCTACGGGCTCTGGGAGCGGACCGGGTGCGCCTGCGGGGAGGAGACGATGGCGGAGCTCCGGTCAGCAGACGCCATCCTCTTCGGGGCCATCACGACGCCGCCCGATCCCGATTACCGGAGCGCCGTGCTGCAGATCAGGCACGACCTCGACCTCTACGCAAACGTCCGCCCGATACAGGGAGGCGATGTTGACATCGTTATCGTGCGGGAGAACACCGAGGGGCTCTACTCAGGCATCGAGTGGACCGAGCCGGACCGGGCCTGCACGGTCAGGGTCGTCACCCGGCGCGGGAGCGAACGGGTAGCCAGGTATGCCTGCACCCTCGCAAAGTCCCGCCGGCACCTCACCGTCGGCAACAAGGCGAACGTCCTGAAGTCAGACTGTCTCTTCGTCGAGGTCTGCATGGCTGAGGCCGCCCGGGCCAATGTTCCCTGCACGGCCCGCTACATCGACGCGCTCTGCCTCGACGTCCTGATGCGCCCCGACCGCTACGACGTCATCGTGACGACCAACATCTTCGGGGACATCCTCTCAGACGCCGCCGCCTACCTGGTGGGGGGGCTCGGGATGCTCCCGAGCGCGAATATCGGGGAGCGGCACGCCCTCTTTGAACCGGTGCACGGGAGCGCCCCTGATATCGCCGGGCAGAATATAGCAAACCCCATCGCGGCGATCAGGAGCGCCGCGATGCTGCTTCGTCATGTCGGCGACCCTGCTTCGGCGGCGGCCGTCGAAGGGGCTGTCCGCCGGGTGGTGGATGTGGGCGTCCGGACCCCGGACCTCGGCGGCACCGCCGGGACCCGGGAGTTCGGGGCGGCGGTGCTCCGTGAGGTCGGGCGGGGGAAGGCCTAAACGCTTCTGGGTTGACGGGTATGGTATGGTGCAGGTAGGATGCCACGTCTCCATCGCCGGCTCGATCGACCGTGCGGTCGGGAGGGCCGGCGAGCGGGGTTGCGATACGTTTCAGATCTTCTCCCGGAACCCCCGGGGCTGGCAGGCAAAGGACCTCGATCCCGGGACGGTTGATGCGTTCCAGGAGGCTGTGAGTGCGTCCGGGCTCGGCCCGGTCGTCGACCACATGCCCTACCTCCCAAACCCGGCCTCGCCCGACGATGCGATCTATGAAAAATCGGTCGCGGCGCTCACCGGGGAGCTTGGGCGGTGCGACCTCCTCGGGATACCCTACCTCGTGACCCACCTCGGGCACCACCGTGGTGCCGGGACCGATGCGGGGCAGGAGCGGGTTATCGCCGCCATCAACCGGGCGCTTGCCGATGCCGGGGAGGGGAATGTGATGCTCCTCCTCGAGAACACCGCCGGCGAGAAGAACAGCGTGGGAACGACCGTCGCTGATCTCTCCCGGATCAGGGAGGGGATCGATGCGAAAGAGCGGATCGGGATCTGTTTTGATACCTGCCATGCCTTCGCTGCCGGCTACGACCTCAGGACAGCGGAGGGGGTCGATGCGGTGTTTGGGGAGGTTGAGGACCGGATTGGCCTTGAGCATCTCCGGGTCATCCACCTCAACGACAGCAAGGGCAACCTCGGGGGCGGGCTTGACCGGCACGAGCATATCGGGCTTGGGTCCATCGGGGAGGAGGGGTTTAGGCACATCCTCCGCCACCCGGCCATCCGGGGCCTCCCACTCATCTGCGAGACGCCGGTGGACGAGCGGCGGGACGATGCCGGGAATATCGCGAAGGTCCGGGAACTTGCGGGGGCGTGAGCGCCCGGGGACGTCGCTCCGGCGGGATCGCGCCGGCCCCCGGGCAGCAAATATTGCATAATTTTTATAATAATCAGATATTTTTTCTCAACCCACCCTATTTTATAGTAAGATATTTATATTGCTAACTCTATCCTGCAACGCGCGAACCCTTTATCCTGAGGTGTCCCGGTGATTCTCCGGAATTCCACAGGATTTCCGTTTATACGCCGGCGAGGGAACCCCGTTTCCCCGGCGTGCATACAGACACCATCGCGTGGGACGAAGGGGGCGTTCTCATCGTGGTGATACAAGAATGACTGCATGTAAAGCGCTGATTGTTATCTGTACCGCCATTGCCATAGGATTACTGGCATCGCCTGCCATGGCCGGGGAGAGGGCCCCGGGGGATATCGTTTCGATCTGTATCGATGGAGGATCGCAGGAGCATCCCGGCATCGACGGGGGTACGGTTGTCTGGGAGGACGGAAGGAACGGAAAGTCGATCTACTATTCGAGCGGCCCCGGCAGCGGAGGCCGGAAGGTTGCGGGCGGGGGGACGGGGCAGAGGTATCCGTCCGTCTCGGGGGATCGCATCGTCTGGGAGGAGAACCGGAACATGAGCCCGGACATCTGCCTCTTTGATCTATCGACCGGCGTGACGACGGCGCTCACCGACGATCCGGCCGACCAGTGGATGCCCGTCGTTCACGGAGAGCATGTGGTCTGGTACGATGCCCGGAGCGGGAGCACGGATATCTGCCTCTACGCTATCGAGACCGGCAGCGAGACCTTCCTCTCCTGTTCGCCGGTGACCAGATGGAAGCCCGCGCTCTCGGAGCGGTACGTCGTCTGGGAGGAGAGCACCGGGAACGGGGATATCTGGCTGTACGATATCCGGAGCGGAGAGCGGCGGCAGATCACCGGGAACGGTGACCGACAGACCTACCCGTCGATATCGGGGAGCCGGATCATCTGGGAAGACTACCGGAACGGCGCTCCCGATATCTACCTCTTCGATCTCGACGATCCTGCCGCAGGAGAGCAGAGGATCACCGAAGACCCCGGCTGGCAGGTCTCCCCGGCAATCGACGGGGACCTCATCGCCTGGGAGGACAAGCGGAGCGGGACGTGGAACGTTTACCTCTGCAACCTCGTCATAGGGAAGGAGAAGCAGATGCCGGTCATTCCTTCCGCGACCGAACAGCTCTACCCCGCCGTCAGCGGTGATCGGGTCGTCTGGCAGAACGGCCGTGGCGAGGGTTCGGATATCTACGCCTTCACCTACTTCAGCGGAGGGGCGCCGGTGGCGGAGTTCTCGGCAAACCCCACCGAAGGAGGGGCGGTACTCAACGTCCGGTTCATCGAACAGTCGGCCGGCGGCCCGGACACCTGGGACTGGGACTTCGGCGACGGGAACACCTCGACCTTGCAGGACCCGTGGCACTTCTACGAGATCCCCGGGAACTATACCGTCTCGCTCACGGTGAGCAACGCGTTCGGGTCAGACACCGTCACGAAGACCGATCTCATCCACGTCGGTCCCCCGGAACCGCCGATCATCCGTTTCCGGGCGGTGCCGTTGTCGGGGTCTGCGCCCCTCACGGTCGCTTTTTACGGTGATTTACCGGACTACGCGACGGCCTGGCTCTGGGACTTCGGTGACGGCAAGAGATCGACACACCGGGACACGTATCACCGTTATGATCGTCCTGGAGTCTATGACGTCTCCCTGACCTGTGACAACGCGGGAGCCAGCGCGACGCACACGGAGTACGGCCACATCACCGTCTACGAGCACCTCGCCCCCTCGTTTTCGGCCGACGCCAGGAACGGGACTGCGCCGCTCACCGTCAGGTTCACGGATACCTCGACCGGCGGGCCCGAAACATGGCTCTGGGACTTCGGTGACGGCGGAACCTCTTCGGAGGAGAACCCGGTGCACACCTACGTGAGCCCCGGTGCCTATGACGTCGCCCTGACCGCAGGGAACGCCGCCGGGAGCGGCACGGCGGCAGAGCCCGGCTACATAACCGTCCATCCCCCGACCGTAACCCCGACCCCGACGGCTAACGTGACGCCGACGCCCACCCCGACCGTAACCCCGACTCCAACGGCTAACGTGACGCCGACCCAGACCCGGACGCCCACCCCGACCGCGACACAGAAACCCCCGGGCAGCAGTGGCGGAGGGGGAGGAGGCGGCGGCTCTGCCCCGATCAACCCCGGCTGGAGCACGCCGGAGCCCAACCCCACGCCGACCCCCACCCCCCGTGAAGCCGACTCCGGCAGCCTGCACCTCGGGGAGACCGGCCTTGTCGACCAGGTCGCCAGGATCCATGCGGCCGACGGGATCGCGACCCTCACGATTGCTGAGGGCATCCGGGCGGTCGATGCCGCCGGCAATCCGCTTCGCGCGGTGACCCTTGCGACGATTGATGCGGCCGACGTGCCCGCGGCGCCCGGCGCGTACGTGTTTGCCGGGTACGCCTGCATCGCCGGGCCGGAGGAGGCCGTCTTCTCGCCCCCGGCGACGCTAGCGTTCACCTTCACACAAGAGCAGTGGGACACCGTCTATAACGGCAGCGTGCAGGGCGGGCTCGTGGTACAGCGATACAATCGTTCGGCCGGCACCTGGGAGGAGGTCCCCACCACCGTCCTCCCGGAGACCCGGAGCGTCACCGCCGAAGCCCTGCACCTCAGTGCGTATGCGCTCTTTGTCGCGGCACCCGGAGACGGCGCGGCACAGGCGGTCGCCGCCGATACCGGCCCGGAACCCACGGCCGGACGGGAGATCCCGTACGCGCTCCTCATCCCGGGTCTGCTTGCCCTCGTCATCGCGGGGGCGGGGGCGCTCCTCTACTTCCGGAAAGGAGAGCCCTGAAAAATGCTAAAAAAGTGATGGAGGGGTTACCCTCGCCGCCTTCTCCCCGCAACCAGGAGGAGGAGTGCCGCCCCGGCAGCGGCCGCGCCGAACCCCGGTGTCGCCGGCGTGGGCGTTGCCGTCTCCTCAAGGTTTGCGAGCCACGCGGCGCTGGAGACCGGCGAGAGGAAGCGGATGCCCGCAAGGGTGTAGCCGCCGCCAGAAGCGCCGGCTGCAGCGTAGACACCGGTTTCAGGAAGCGTCGTCCTCCACTGGACAGCCCCATCCGCATCGGTCCCGAGGGCGAACCCTTCCCCGCTCCTGATATCCTTGCCCGCGATCACGTAACCTCCGGCAGGTCGCAGAAGGACGGCGTAGCCGGCGAGGCCTTCCATGTTCCTGAGCCAGACCTCATCGCCTTTCGCGTCAACAAGACCGTACCAGTAGTTTGCGGAGTAGACAAACCCGCCGTCGGCGGTCTCCTTGACATCAAAGATGACCGGAACGGCGTAGTTCGTATTCCAGAGTGTGTTGCCGTCAGCATCGAGGCGGATGAGGAACGCGTCCCCGATGTCGTAGGTGAAGGGCGACTTCGTGCCCCCGATGATATACCCACCGTCGGCGGTCACTACCCCCGTGTTCGCGGCGGCGGCCGGGAACGTCCGGTTCCAGGTCGGCGTGCCGTTGGCATCGGTCTTCGTGATAACCGCCGTCGTATCATCGGCTGATCCGGGCGGGTTCCAGAGCCACCCGATGACGGCGTAACCACCGTCGGCGGTCGGCCGGACTGCCGAGACCTTCTCCCCGGGCAGGACCTGCCGCCAGATCTCCTTTCCGTCGGCGTCGGTCCTGATCAGGAATGAACTGCCCTGGTAGGCGAGGTCCTCCCCTGAGGGGGCCGCGGAGATGTTGTAACCGCCGACGATGTAGCCCCCATCGGCAGTCTCCGCAACAGAGGCAGCCTCTATGTCGGGCAATCTCTGTGTCCATACCTCGTTCCCCTGACTGTCGGTCTTTACAAGCAGCAGGTCGCCCCTGCCCCCGATGACCTTCGTGAGCGCAGAGCCAAGAGCGATGTAACCGCCGTCAGCCGTGTTCGCGACGGCATCGAACTTACTGTTCTCCTCCGGCGAGAACGTCACGTTCCAGGCGACCGGCGGGGCGGTCTCCGCCGCAGAGACGGCCGCGGCCGGCAGCAGCGCCGCCATGAGCAGCGCCGCCATGATCACCCGGATCGGTGAACTCCGGAAGTATCGGTTTCTTCCCGTCATGGAATCGATAATTGGTGTGGTGCGACACGCAAAAAACATAATGGTCCGGCATCCCGGTGGACCGGCAGGCGGCAATCCCTTAATGAAGACAAACTCCCTATAGTTCTAGCACGTGTTGGCGACATTCGACGGAACCTGGGTGCGCCTCGGCAATGAAGGGCGCACGCTCTATGAGCAGGGGGGGTACGGCA
>Ga0209510_1004268_pt1 | contig 12770 bp, 15 predicted proteins | sample BiotimSIPDNA_FD_185749 | JGI IMG/M metagenome (GOLD analysis project Ga0209510, IMG submission 185749) | Anaerobic biogas reactor microbial communites from Washington, USA - Biogas_R1 time_0 SIP DNA (SPAdes) (version 2) | ecosystem: Engineered > Bioreactor > Anaerobic > Unclassified | place... | reverse complement strand
TTTATTATCTGCAGGAATCAGTGCCTTTAGTTTGTCCGTTTCGTTGCCAACTTTATAAGATGATAAATAAAATTTCATATTATTTATTAGATTTAATTAATTGATTAACGAATAAATATGTGACCTTATATTTTAATTTTTAGCAACGAAAACCAAGGGAGTTCCACTTTTTGTCGCCCGCGCATCGGGTTGAGTAGGACAAGGGCGACTATTCTTTCTTTCCTTTATTCGGTTCCGCCGTTCATTCGCAAAAAGTTCTGGCTGTCCAATCAGGCGGGTAAAAAGGAAGGGGATTGGGGGGGATTTTTGCCTGTCCTCGCGCTTTCTGCTTCCGACTTTTCCGCTATCGCTGAGTTTCGTGCCAACAAAGTTGGTGCACCGCCTACACTTCAAGTTTACAGCTCTTTTCTTTCTGTCTTAACTTCTTTTTTAAATTTTACCTTATCCAAATTTTCCAATTGCTTTTTCGTTAATCTTACATCAACAATTTTTCCGATACCAACTTTTAGCCCGGTAGCATTTAATAATCTAATCAAGGCCAATTGGTTCATAAGTTGATTTCGCATTTTCTCGTCTTGATTCAAAATTTTTGAATTTTCTTCCAGCGCACCCATAGCTTCTTCCATTACCTGTTTATTTTCACCTTTAATAACGCTGCCGAGCTTAAATGTCCATTTGCCGTCTTGCTGATAAAATAAAACATTTTCCTGACCAACTAAATCAATAAATTTGCCTGATTCTTCAAAATATTTCTTAAATCTTAATAAAAATTCTTTTACACAATCTGCAAATTCTTTGTCTTTATCTACTAGTTCAAAAATTGGTTTCAGTTTTTCATTAAATTTTAAAAAGTCTTTTTCATCAAATTCGCCATCGCTTAAAAGTGCCTTATTCATTTTGTCATAGACTTTTCTATTCTCCTCAATAGACGATTCTTGTTCAATATAGCCAGCACTAAAATCTTTTTTATTTGGGTCTTTAAAAACATCACTTGCTTCTTGTATTGAAATTATACCTTCAATATTTTGCGAAATACCGTTCTGCTTAACACTTATCTTTTGCACCATTACTTTTTCACGCAAGCAATGTTCTTGTCCGAAATGTTTGTATAATTGTTCATTTTTACCATTTTCAACATCTACATATTTATCTGCCATTTTTCTTATTTCAGGGGACAACTCAGTTTGTCCAATACTGCTCGTCTTTTTTAAAACACCTCTGTTTAACTTGATAACAAAAGTTGGATTTTGGGGATAGATAAAAACATCATGAGTGCCACCATGTCCGACTCTTTGCAACTGACTAAAATCAATAAATCCTTCTTTGTTTGGTAACTCGCTTATAAAAGATTGAATTTGGGTATCTCTATTTTCAATGCCGAGCTGTTCTTTTATTTCCTCTATCTTATTTTGATCATCAATTTTTCTTTGGATAGCTTCTATTTTCTTGGTGTTATCAACGCCTTCTTCTTGTGGTAGTTGACTTGAAACTATTTCAGCTTGTGGTATTTTTGCGGCTTTCTTCTCTTCTTCTGGATTTTTTGGTTGCATAAATTTTGCTTCAAAATTTTCCATAAAAATTATTTCATTAAATCGTCAATTGAAATACCTAAACTTCTGGCGATTTTTGCCGTTGCTTCAATTGTCGGGTTCGGCGTTGTGCCGGACTCAATTTTGATAATCACATTATAGGTAATATCAGCCAGCTTCGAGCGTTTAGTTTTCTGCTCCGTCTTTGGTGAGGCAATCAGCCGGAGTTTTGTTTAAAATAGGTTCGAGCTTCGTTTTTTTCAGGGGAAAAAGTTTACTCGCAAAATTTCGTCAAGTTTCGTCTGGTCGGGCTGCCAGGAGTTGAACCTGGGTCTTACGCACCCCATGCGCAAATAATACCATTATACTACAGCCCGGGAGATTAATTCTTATCTAAAGATTTAATGCATTTTGTGCAAGCCAAAATTTTCTTGCCCGCAAAGTCGCTAAACTTTTTATTGCTTGGATTGGCAGGTACGATAACTTTTTGTAGATTAGGGTACTTTCTTTTCTTTGGCGAAGGATTATATTTAGAAATTAATTTATGGTAACTTCCGCCCATTGAAGAAGATTTTCCGCAGATTTGACATTTTTTTTCCATATACAAGCAGATTATCAAAAAAGTTGAATAATTGCAAGTATTTTTATATTAATATAAATAAATAACTATGATACTTTTTATTGAATAAATATTATTTTTATTAAATTATAATTATCGTCCTATTGTATTTTAAAATATTGTCTTTATAATATAAATAAGATATTAATAAATAATTATTTAATAAAAAAATATGAAAAAAACATATATCATTGCATTATCATTTCTTCTTATATTAACAATAGGAATAGCAATTAATGATTATGCTAAACAATATAATTTAATAGTGGCAGAGGGTTCAACTCCTAACCCTGGTCATCCTATAGATCAGATAGATGGCTTGCAATCAATTATAGATGATATAAACAATACAATAAGTGGTTTGGGTGTTGTAGGTGAAGGAGGTAGTGGTGATGTTAATGGTGATGGTGAACTTGATCTTACAGACGCTATATCAATAGCAAGATATATAGATGGTCTTGAAACATTTACTCCTGAACAAAAATCCGCCGCTGATTATGATGGTGATGGAGTAATTACTTATTATGATGCAACAGCTATTGCTCGCGTGGATATTGGTTATAGCAGGGAAGAGGCGATAAGAATGGCACATAGTACTGTTGGAATACAAGATGATGATTCTTATAAGATTGATCACGATACGAATATAGGTGGTAATCTAGATGTAAACGGCAACCTAAATGTTTCAGGGGGAATTCATGTTGAAGGAGGCAGTGGTGATGTTGATGGTAATAATAGGCTTAGACTTTTAGATGCTATATCAATAGCAAGATATGTGAGTGGTCTTGAAACATTTACTCCTGAGCAAAAAATAGCTGCAGACTATGACGGTGATGGAATAATTACTTATTATGATGCATACGCCATTGCTCGCACTCTTGGGGGTGAAAATATTAGCAAGGAAGAGGCGATAAGAATGGCACATAGTACTGTTGGAATACAAGATGATGATTCTTATAAGATTGATCATGATACGAATATAGGTGGTAATCTATATGTTTCAGGGAGCATTCGTGTCGAAGGAGGTAGTGGTGATGTTAATGGTGATGGTGAAGTAACTATTGCAGATGCTTTTCTTATTTATAAGTATTTGAAAGGCACTACAACATTTACTTCTGAACAGAAATTAATTGCTGATGTTGATGGAGATGGAGTTATTACAATGTCAGATGCTTTAATTGCTACACGTATAGGGTATGGATATACGAAAGACGAGTCAATAAAATATGTTTATTCTAAGGTTGGTCCAGTAGATGCAAACTTATATAAAATTGATTACAATACAAAAATAGGTGGGAGTCTAAATGTAGATGGTAGTCTAAATGTTTCAGGGGGAATTCATGTCGAAGGAGGTAGTGGTGATGTTGATGGTGATGGTGGGATTAGTCTTCAAGATGGCTTATTAATAATAAAATATGTAGCTGGTCTCGAAACATTTACTCCTGAACAAAAATCAGCCGCTGATTATGATGGAAATGGAATTATTACTGATGAGGATGGTAAAGCCGTTCTTTTTACTCTTGCTGAGTGTAGCAAGGAAGAAGCAATAATGAAAGCGCAAAGAGGAGTTTTTGTTTCAGAAATCTATGAAAGTTGTGACAACACGATGGAGGGATATATAAGATATAATTCATCAACTAAGAAAATGGAGTATTGTAATGGATCGGTTTGGACGAATTTATAATAATTAATATTTTATTAAATAGAAATCATTATTTTTAGTAATGATTTTTATTTTTTAAATAAATTGATGAATTGCAATTATCAATTATTTTTGTTAGTATTGATCCATGGAAATAATAATAGTATCACTTTTGGTCCTTTTGTTTTCAATAGTTATTCATGAGGTTGCTCATGGAAGTGTTGCATACTCCTTAGGTGATTCTACGGCAAAAGATGCTGGAAGGCTAACTCTTAATCCGATTAGTCACCTAGACCCAATTGGTTCAATTATACTGCCTATATTTTTAATTTTTCTAGGCGGACCAATTATTGGTTGGGCAAAGCCAGTTCCAATTAATCCCTATAATTTTAATGATCAGAAATGGGGAGAGGTTAAGGTCTCAATTGCTGGGCCTTTAGCTAATTTTTCACTAGCTTTGATTTTTGGATTATTGGTAATGTTTGTTAATTTGCCCGAAAGCTTTTTAGTGGTTTCCTTATTGGTAATATTTTATAACGTTGTTTTAGGTCTTTTTAATTTAATTCCAATTCCTCCATTGGACGGATCTCATATATTGTTTAACTTATTAGGAGACAAAGCAATTGGACTTAGAAGAGTATTAGAGCAATATGGTTTTTTCCTTTTATTGTTTTTAATTTTTTTAATCCCTGGTGGAATTAATTGGATATTTAATTTAGCAAGTCAAGCAGTATATTTATTTTCGGGACAATTATTATTTTAATAAATTTTAATAAATAAAAAATATGAAATTAGAAAACAAAATTGCAATCGTTACAGGCTCAGGAGCAGGAATAGGCCTTGCTATTGCCAAAAGATTTATTAAAGAAGGTGCGAAAGTAGTCTTTTCTGATATTAATGAAATTGACGTTAGTCAATATGGAGACAAAGCAATGTTTATTAAGTGTGATGTTTCTAAGTCAAATGAAGTTGATGAATTGGTTAATGCTTGTTTAGAGAAATTTGGAGGTCTTGATATTATGGTCAACAATGCTGGTATTGGGACATCAGCAGATATTACTAATTTAACTGATGAAGAATGGCAGAAAGTAATATCAATTAACTTGTCGGGAGTTTTCTATGGAGCGAGAGCGGCATCAAGGGTAATGAAAGAAGGTGGTTCGATTATTAATATGAGTTCAATTTTGGGATCAGTTGGTTTTGCTGGTACGGTTGCATATTGCGCTGCAAAAGGTGGAGTAGATCAAATTACAAAAGCTGGTGCGATTGATTTATCTAAAAAAGAAATTAGGATTAACTCTATTGCTCCTGGATTTATTAAAACCAATATGACCAAAGGAATTCAAGAGGATGAAAATTATTCTAACTTTATTAATATGATGACGCCAATGGGACATATGGGTAGTGTCGATGATATAGCAAGTGCGGCAATATATCTTGCTTCAGATGAATCAAAATATGTTACTGGGATAACGCTATACGTTGATGGGGGATACAGAGCTCAATAGTATTTGACATTTAACATTTTTTTTGTTAGTTTAATCACAGGCGATTTTTCGCTTGCGATTTATTTTAGTAATTAAATATGCCAACAATAAGACAATTAATCAGAAAAAATAGAAAACCATTAAAAGCAAAAGACAAGACACCTGCTTTGGCTTTTGGATTTAATCCATTAAAAAATAAACCAAAGAAATATGACTCTCCATTCAAAAAAGGAGTTTGTCTAAAAGTTTTTACAACGACACCTAAAAAACCTAACTCAGCACTTAGGAAAGTTTGTAGAGTTAGATTAAGTAATGGTAGTGAAGTTTCAGCATATATTCCAGGAGAAGGTCATAACTTGCAAGAGCATTCAATTGTAATGATAAGAGGTGGAAAAGTTAAGGATTTACCAGGTGTAAGGTACCATGTTGTTCGTGGCAGATTTGATTGTGCTGGAGTCGAAGGAAGAAAAAAGAAAAGAAGCTCTTATGGTGTTAAAAAACCAACATCTAATAATTAAAACGTATGTCAACAGGATTAAAGTATAAGAAAAAAGTAATATTACCAGACGTGGTTTATAATGATATAATTGTTGCTAAGTTTATAAATCAGGTCATGACAAATGGTAAAAAAACCGTAGCTCAAAAAATAGTTTACGATTCTTTTGATATAATTAAAGAACAAACAAAAAAGGATCCCTTAGAAGTTTTTAAGTTGGCAATTCAAAATGTTTCTCCTGCGCTAGAAGTTAAACCAAAAAGAGTTGGAGGAGCAACATATCAAGTTCCCATGGAAGTTAGAGGAAATAGAAAATTAAGCTTAGCAATGAAATGGATTATTGTATCTTCAAGGAATAAAAAAGGAAAAGCAATGAAGTTCAAATTAGCTGAAGAATTAATAGAGGCATCTGAAAATAGAGGAAATTCAGTTAAGAAAAAAGAGAATATACATAAAATGGCAGAAGCAAACAGAGCTTTTGCCCATTTTGCGTTTTAATAATAAATATATATGAGTCGCCAATATCCAATAGAAAAATATAGAAATATCGGAATTATTGCTCACATCGATGCGGGTAAAACAACAACAACTGAAAGGTTTTTATTCTATACAGGAATTTCTCATAAAATAGGAGAAACGCATGAAGGTGAGGCAATTATGGATTGGATGGAGCAAGAAAAAGAAAGAGGTATTACTATTACTTCAGCAGCGACTACTTGTTTTTGGTCCCCAGGAGAATACTTAAGTAAAGAAAAAACAAATAGTCACAGAATAAATTTAATTGATACTCCTGGTCATATTGATTTCACGGCTGAAGTACAAAGAAGTTTAAGAGTACTAGATGGAGCAGTTGTTGTTTTTGATGGTGTTGCTGGAGTTGAAGCTCAATCAGAGACAGTATGGAGACAAGCTGATAAGTATAATGTTCCTAGAATTTGTTTTATCAACAAACTAGATAGAGTAGGAGCATCTTTTGAAAAGAGCTTGCAATCAATTTGGGACAAACTAACTAAAAATGCGGTTGCGATTCAATATCCAATTGGTGAAGAAGCGCAATTTGGACAAATTATTGACTTAATAGAAATGAAGGCTGTTAAGTTTGAAGGAGAGATGGGCAAAGATGTAGTTTTCTCTGATATTCCAGAACAGATGATCCCAAAAGCAAAAGAATGGAGAGAAAAAATGGTTGAAAAAATTGTTGCTGAAGACGATCAATTAATGAACAAATATTTATCAGGTGAAGAAATTTCCATTGAAGAACTAAGAAGCACTTTGAGAAAAGCAGTCATCGATTGTAAACTTGTTCCTGTAATGGTTGGATCTTCTCTAAAGAACAAAGGAGTTCAATTACTTATTGATGCAATCGTTTATTACCTTCCAAGTCCAGCTGATTTACCTGCTGTCCGTGGAACTGCTGTTGATAACGAAGAGGTTGTGATAGAAAGACACCCTGATGATAACGAGCCATTTTCTAGTTTGGCCTTTAAGGTTGCAACAGATCCTTTTGTAGGAACATTAACATATATTAGGGCTTATTCAGGAAAGTTTACAAAAGGTGGTTATTTATATAATACAGTTACCCAAGAGAGGGAAAGAATTAGTAGAATATTAAGAATGCATTCTAATGAGAGAGAGGAAGTAGAAGAAGTTTTTGCTGGAGATATTGTTGCTTTTGTAGGATTGAAAAATACTTCTACTGGACATACTCTTTGTGACGAAAAAAATCAATTGGTTTTAGAAAAAATTGTTTTTCCAGAACCAGTTATTTCTATTCAAGTTGAACCAAAAACAAAAGCAGACCAAGAAAAAATGGGAGCAGCTCTTAAAAAACTTCAAGATGAAGATCCAACATTTAGAATGGAGACAGATCAAGAATCAGGAGGAACAATTTTATCCGGAATGGGAGAGCTTCATTTAGATATTATTGTGGACAGATTAAAAAGAGAGTTTAATGTTGAGACAAATGTTGGAAGACCACAAGTTTCCTACAGAGAAACTATTGAAAGAAGCTCAGAAGCAGAATGTAAGTATGTAAAGCAAACTGGTGGAAGAGGTCAATATGGTCATGTTAAAATTAGAATTGAACCTAAGGAAAGAGGTACTGGATTTGAATTTATTAACGAAATTAAAGGTGGAGTTATTCCTAGGGAATATATCCCCGCAGTTGAGAAGGGAGTTAGGGAAGCAATGGAAAAAGGAGTTGTTGCTGGATATCCTTTAGTTGATATACGAGTTACATTATATGATGGATCTTTTCACGAAGTTGATTCTTCAGAGTTGGCATTTAAGATTGCTGGATCAATAGCATTACAGGATGGTGCCAAGAAAGCAGGAGCATATATATTAGAACCAATAATGAAATTAGAGGTTGTTGTTCCCCCAGATTTTTTAGGAGATGTAATTGGTGACTTATTATCAAGAAGAGGTCGAATTGATGAGACAGTTGATAGACCATCTGTCAAAGCAATATATGCAAGAGTTCCTTTATCAGAAATGTTTGGCTATGCCACAATACTAAGATCATTAACCCAAGGAAGAGGAACATTCTCAATGGAGTTTGAAAGTTACGAAAAAGTTCCTGGAAATATATCTCAAGAAATAATTGAAGGTAAAAGAAAATAATATGGACATCCAAGAAATTAGAAAAATAATAGAAGAAGAGGGTGGAAAAATAATTATTCCTGGTGAGGATTCTCCAACTCTAATAATTATGACTTTAGATGATTATAGAAAGGGGAAAGAGATTAAACATCAAAATAAAACAAGTAGCCCCCCCAAGGAATTAGAGAAAGAATCTTTGACAATAGATGATCTTCCTTTTAATTAGTTATTGACTTTTTTCAAAAATTAGCTAAAATAAGCAAGTATAATAAATAATAAAAATAAATTAAAAATATGGCAGAATTTATAAGAACAAAACCTCACTTAAATGTAGGAACCATTGGTCACGTTGATCACGGTAAAACTACTTTGAGTGCAGCAATATTACACGCTTTAGCTCTAAGAAGCGGTACAACAGCTGAGAAATCAGTTGATCAAATTGATTCAGCTCCAGAAGAAAAAGTAAGAGGTGTTACAATCAATATTTCTCATTTAGAGTATGAAACAGACAAGAGACACTATGCTCACATTGATTGTCCAGGTCACGCTGACTATATTAAGAATATGATTACAGGTGCTGCTCAGATGGATGGAGCAATATTAGTAGTAGCGGCTACTGATGGACCAATGCCTCAAACAAGAGAACATATTTTATTAGCAAAACAAGTTGGTTTGCCTTCTGTTGTAGTATTCTTAAATAAATGTGATATGGTTGAAGATCCTGAGATGATTGATTTAGTTGAAGACGAAGTAAGAGAACTATTAAAGAAATATGAATTCCCAGGAGATACCCTTCCAGTAATTAGAGGATCAGCTCTTAAGGCATTAGAAGGAACATCTGTTGATGATGAGTGGGTTAAAAAAGTTTTAGAGCTAGTAGATCAATTAGATACATATATTCCGGAGCCAGTTAGAGACAAAGATAAACCCTTTTTAATGGCAATTGAAGATGTCTTTTCAATTGAAGGAAGAGGAACAGTTGCAACCGGAAGAATTGAAAGGGGAACAATCAACTCTAACGAAGAAGTTGAAATTGTTGGAATTAAACCAACAATTAAGTCAACTGTTGTTTCAATAGAAATGTTTAATAAGACATTAAATTATGGAGAAGCAGGTGATAATGTTGGTGTTCTTTTAAGAGGTATTAAAAAAGAAGACATTGAAAGAGGTCAAGTATTAGCAAAACCAGGAACTATTACTCCTCACACTGAATTTACAGCACAAATCTATGTTTTAACAAAAGAAGAAGGAGGTAGACACACACCATTTTTCTCAGGATACAAACCACAATTCTTTATTAGAACAGCTGATATTACAGGAGATGTATCTTTAACAGAAGGAACAGAAATGGTTATGCCTGGTGACACAGTAGATATTATAGTTAAATTGATTGTGCCAGTAGCACTAGAAGAAAAACAAGGATTTGCTATCAGGGAAGGAGGAAAAACAGTTGGTGCGGGAGTTATTACTAAGATTATAAAATAATAGGAAATGGTAACGGAAACTTCAAAAAAAACTGAAAGTATGCCTAAACTTAGAATTAAGTTAAAAGCATATGATCACAAAATAATTGATAAAAGTGCTCAGCAGATAATTGATGTGGCGATGCGTTGCGGTGTGAAAACTGCTGGGCCAGTTCCCTTGCCAATAGAAATTAGTAAGTTTACTGTTAACAGATCAACATTTGTTCATAAACCATCAAGAGAGCAATTTGAAATGAGAGTTCATAAGAGAATAATTGATGTTTTATCTCCAAATGCAAAAATAGTTGAGTCATTAAAAACACTTAACTTACCAGCAGGAGTTGATACAGAAATTAAGAGTATTTTATAGATGAAAATAAGAAAGTAATTTAATTAGATATCGGTAATGCTAGTCTTTTTCTAGGCTGGTTGCCTAGATTTTTATTGTAAATAATATGAAATTCATATTAGGGAAAAAAATTGAAATGAGTCAGGTCTTCAAAGAAGACGGAACGGTAGTTCCAGTGACTTTGGTTAAAACAGAAGAATGTAGTGTTGTTCAAGTAAAAACAAAAGACAATGATGGTTACGAAGCAGTTAAGATTGGTTTTGAAAGTTTACCAGAAAGAAAAATTAAAAAATCGGGAACGTCCTATAGATATTTGAAAGAATTTAGAGGCGATATTAATGAAATTAAAACGGGAGACAAAATTTCATTAGATATTTTTGAACCCGGTGATAGAGTTAAGGTTTCCGGAGTATCTAAAGGGAAAGGATTCCAAGGAGCAGTTAAAAGATGGGGATTTTCCGGAAAACTTACCTCAAGTCACGGTAATAAACATGAACACAGAACATTAGGTTCTATTGGTTCTTGTAATCCAGCAAGAGTTGTAAAAGGTAAAAAAATGCCTGGAAGAATGGGGGGCGATAGAGTTTCAGTTAAAAACTTAGAGATTGTTAGTATCGATAAGAAGAATAATATAATTTCTATTAAAGGAGCAATTCCCGGAAGAAGAGGAACTCTTTTAGAAATAAGAGGATAATTTATGGTAACAAAAGAAGATATTAAAACAAGTTTACCAAAAGAGATATTCGATGTTCCAATGAACTCTGATTTGTTGCATCAAGTAGTTGTTTCTCAAATGGCAAATAGAAGAGTTGCTATATCTCACACTAAAGATAGAAGTGAAGTTCGTGGTGGTGGAGCTAAACCATGGAGACAAAAAGGAACGGGTAGAGCAAGACATGGATCAAGAAGGTCTCCTATCTGGATTGGTGGGGGAGTTACTCATGGACCAACAAACGAAAGAAATTTTAAGAAAAAATTGCCCAAGAATGTTAAAAGGAAAGCATTGTTTATTGCCTTATCTGAAAAATCAAGAAGCAATTTAATTACCGTTATTGATAGTTTTGATATTAATGAAATCAAAACAAAAAAAGTAATTGAAATGCTAAATAATTTAGGAATAAAAGAAAGTTGTTTAATTGTTTTGTCAAAAATTGATAGTAATATAATATTATCAACAAGAAATATTCCCAAGGTTAATGTAATACAAGCAAAGGACATCAATTGTTTAGACATTTTATCTTCAAAACATTTATTGATTGACAAAGAAGGATTAAAAGTAATTGAGGAAACATTTAAGAAATAATATGGAAATTAAGAATGAAAAATGGAATATCTTGAAGTCACCATGCATTACAGAAAAAGCAGTTGACGCATCTACACAAGGAAACTTCTATGTTTTTAAAGTATTTAATGATGCTAACAAGATTGAAATTAAAAAAGCAGTTGAAGAAAAATACAAAGTAGATGTTCTCCAAGTTAGAACTATCAGTATTCCTAGAAAAAAAGTAAAAAGAGGAAGAACAGAAGGGTTTAAACCGGGATATAAAAAGGCGATTGTTAAAGTTAAAGAAGGACAACAAATAGAAATGATTTCACAGTAATATGCAAAGAAAAAAAACAAAAATGAAAAACTTTCTTGTTCTAACGAAAAAGAAGCCAGAAAAAAGCTTAACAGTTAGAATTAAGAGAACAGGTGGAAGGGGAAGTGATGGAAGAATTACCACCAGACATATTGGAGGTGGAGCGAGAAAGCTTTATAGGATTGTTGAATTTGCACAAAAAATTATGGATGTTCCGGCAGAAGTTATAGCGATAGAATATGATCCAAATAGAAATGCTTTTATTGCTTTAATCCAGTATGAAAATGGAAAAAAGAATTATATTATTGCTCCAGAAGAATTAAAAGTAGGAGACAAAATTATATTTAGTGAAAAAGCAGAAGCAAAGATTGGAAATAGAATGAAGTTGAAAAATATTCCAGAAGGAACTATGGTATATAATATAGAGTTACAACCAAACAAAGGTGGGGTCTTAGCAAGAGCGGCAGGAACAGGAGCAATTTTACAAAATTATGAAGGAGGTTATGCGAAATTAAAAATGCCTTCTTCTGAAATTAGAAGAATATCGGGAGAATGTTTTGCATCAATTGGCAAGGTTTCAAATTCAGAATATAGATTTATTAGTTGGTCAAAAGCAGGAACAAGTAGAAAGAAAGGAGTTAGGCCAACCGTTAGAGGTTCAGCGATGAATCCATGTGATCATCCTCATGGAGGTGGAGAAGGAAGAACTGGAATTGGCCTTAAACATCCCAAGACCCCATGGGGAAAACCAGCCTTGGGAGTTAAAACAAGAAAGAAAAACAATAAATCGTCAAAATTAATTGTAAAAAGAAGAGTTAAGAAAAAGAGAAAATAATATGTCAAGAAGTTTAAAAAAGGGTCCGTATGTTGATCCTAAGGTAATAAAAAAGATAGAAGGCAAAAAGCCACTTGAAACTCCACCTATCAAGACATGGTCAAGAGCTTGCACGATTACTCCAGAAATGATTGGTTTTACTTTCGGAGTTCACAATGGAAAGGACTTT
>Ga0209510_1004263_pt1 | contig 12778 bp, 11 predicted proteins | sample BiotimSIPDNA_FD_185749 | JGI IMG/M metagenome (GOLD analysis project Ga0209510, IMG submission 185749) | Anaerobic biogas reactor microbial communites from Washington, USA - Biogas_R1 time_0 SIP DNA (SPAdes) (version 2) | ecosystem: Engineered > Bioreactor > Anaerobic > Unclassified | place... | reverse complement strand
TCTTTTCCTATGCCGCGCATTACTCCGGCGGCAGGATCAATCATCAAAAGCAGTATCCCGGCTGGGTCTACAAACCGCGGCATACGGACCTCGTCAAAACGCTCAGCAAGGCCCTGGAGAGCGGAGAACTGGAGGGAACCCTCAAGGAACTGGCGCCCCGCTTTCATTATTACCAGAAGCTTCATGATATTCTGAATAATTACATTGATATAGCTGAAAATGGCGGATGGCCGACCATCCCGGCGGGCCGCACCCTGAAAAAAGGAATGCGCGACAAGCGGGTCCCTTTGCTGAAAACCCGGCTGATGGCGGTTTCGGAGAAGCCCGATTCCCTGAAGGAAACACCCGAGGATCTGTTTGATCGGTCGCTGGAAGCCGCCGTTGCCCAGTTTCAGAAGCAATACGGCCTGAAGCAGGACGGTGCCGTCGGTCCATCCACGCTTCGGGAGCTGAACATCCCCCTGGAAGTCCGCATCTGCCAGGTCGCCGTCAACCTGGACCGGCTGCGCTGGCTGCCCTCGGAGCTGGGAGACCGCCATCTTCTGATCAACATACCGGCCTTCAATCTCGAAGTGGTGGAAAACGGCAGCGTGGTGATGAACATCCGGGCCATCGTCGGCAAGACCGACAAGCGAACCAACCTGTTGAGCAGCCGGGTTACGTCGATCGAACTGAACCCCTACTGGCGGGTCCCCAGGAGCATCGCGGTAGAGGAGTATCTTCCCAAGCTCCAGAAGAATCCGGGATATCTCTCGGGAAAGAACATGAAGGTTTTCGCGGGCGGATATTATCAAAACCGTCCCATTGCCCCGGAATCCGTCAAGTGGTCGAGATACTCCAAGGATCATTTCCCCTACTTCCTGAGGCAGGAACCGGGAGCGGGCAATCCCCTCGGCCGTGTCAAGTTCGTCTTTTCCAATGAAGCGGATATTTACATCCATGACACGTCCACGCGGAGCCTTTTTGCGCGGAACCGGCGCAGCTTCAGCCACGGCTGTATCCGCATCGAAAAGCCCGTGGATCTCGCCTCCTACCTGCTGAAAGATTCGCCCAACAACCCGTGGTCGATGCGGAGCCTCCAGGCCGAGATCCGGAAAGGAAAGAACAAGACCCTGATGCTTCCCAAGGCCGTTCCCGTCCACATCGTTTATAAAACAGTCTGGATCGACCGCGAGGGAAACCTGAATTTCCGCGCGGATCTGTACAACATCGACAACATTCCGGGAAACCTCAAACTGCTCAGGGCTTCACTCGAACGGTTCCAGAATCAGAACCGTCAGCTCCGACCGGGCGCCGAGGCATCGGGCTCCAGTTAGGAATAACGGCTCTCCAACGGCCTTTCGCCTTTCAGGCACCGTGGCCCTCCGGCCAACGGTGCCGCTTTCCTCTTCAATTCCCCTTCATACCCCCCCGAGGCGACATTCGCCTTTCTCTACCCGAGGCGGTGCTGCACCAGGAATATGATCCTGGAGGCTTACCCGGGGAACTGGGAAAATCCCTGTTCTCTCCCTGCCTTGACAACGGAAATTTGGTGACTATATTAGTATCGGAACGTAAATATCTGAACGATATCAGGACATTGTTGAAAACGGACACTCTGCGTTTCAAAATTCTTTCCCCGGCTTGATGGGACCGGGGAAAAGGAAATTCCACGAATCGGGAAGATGTTGTGCGCATGGTTGTTGAGGATGTCCGAACAGAATAAGATTTTTATAAAATGAAATAAGGAGGAAGGCGAAATGTTTGGACCTGGAATTTGGAGAATGGGACGGATGTTGGACATGTTTCCCGAAATGACGCGCTTTCAAAAGGACATGAACAGATTCTTCTCCGGGTTGACCCAGGAGTACGGCCAGCAGCATCCGCCGATCAATGTGTGGATCAGCGAGGACGACGTCCTGGTCAGGGCGGAGCTTCCCGGAATGGATCCCGGTGCGATCGAGATAACCACCAAGGGAGATCTTCTCTATATCAAGGGATCCAGGGAACCGGAGCCCCTGGAGGAAGGCTGCCGCTATCATCGCCAGGAAAGGGGATTTGGCCGTTTCAGCCGAGGACTGCAGCTTCCTTTCAATGTGGATCAGCAAAAGGTTGAAGCAAACTATGAAAAGGGAATCCTGCAGATTCATCTGCCCCGTGCGGAAGAAGACAAACCCCGCAAAATAGCCATCAAATCCGAATAGCCGAGGAGGGACGATATCTCATGGATCAGGAATATAAAAACTACGAAAAGCAGCCGGCAAAAGAGCCCGCTCAATCGGAACGGACACGGAACACGCGGATTTTCGTACCCAAGGTGGACATTTACGAAACTCCGGAAACAATGGTTCTGATTGGAGACGTACCCGGTGTTGATGAAAATTCGGTCGAAGTCATCCTGGACAAGAACGTTCTGAAAATTCATGGAACGGTTGATCCGCAGGAAAGCCAGGGGCGACGCCTCTACTATGCGGAATATGAAGTCGGTGATTATCAGCGGACCTTTACCCTTTCCGAAGACGTGGACAGGGAAAAGATTGAAGCGTCCGTGAAAAATGGCGTGCTGCGAGTCGTCCTGCACAAGGCGGCCCCTGTCGCGGCAAAGAAAATTGCCATCAAGGCAGGATAAAATACTTTCAATAAAGGAGGAACGAACCATGGCAACCAGAAGTCTTTTACCCTCTCTCCGCAGGAAAACGGAGACGCCTGCAAAGCGCGAGGAAGAGCATCCTTTCTACTCGCTGCAGCGGGAAATGAATCAGCTTTTCGATGATTTCTTCCGTGGGTTCGACCTTGAGCCCTTCGGCGCGCTGGAAGATCGCTATGCCGGTTTCACCCCCTCCATCGACGTAAGGGAAAGCGATGAAGAGCTGACCATCACGGCCGAAATCCCCGGCATTGACGAGAAGGATGTGGAGGTCCTGGTTTCCGACGATGCCGTAACGCTCAAAGGCGAGAAGAAGGAGGAACAGGAAGACAAGGGGAAGGACTACTACCGCCTGGAAAGGACATACGGTTCCTTCCACCGGGTGATCCCCCTTCCCAGGGGAATCAATCTCGAAAAGGTGGAGGCCGCCTTCAAAAACGGGGTCCTTACCGTCAAGCTCCCCAAAACGGAGGAGGCCCAGACCAAGGGCAAGAAAATTCCGATCTCCACGGAATAACCGCATCACCAAACGGTGCATGCCTTCGGGATGGCCCCCTGAGCCATCCCGTCCACCCGGCCTGACCGGCCAGTCCGCAGCAGCAGGATTTCCGGTTCTGCCCCCGTTCTGCGCGGGGCAGAACCGGCAGCCCAAAATACCCCCACAAAAAATTCCCCTCATTTTGTTGACAAGAGGCATTCCGTGATTATCTTAATGCCTGCTTACGCCGCATGGAAATTCTGCAGTACTCAGCAAAAACAGGCATGCCGGGCATGCCAATCCGATAGGGAATCATATTCTTGTTTGTTTAAGGAGGAAAGGAAATGAAGATCGTACCATTACATGATCGCGTCCTGGTGCTGCGGACGGAAAACCAGGAAAAAACAGCCGGAGGCATCATCATCCCCGACACGGCAAAGGAAAAACCCCAGGAGGGAAAGGTCATTGCCGCCGGTCCGGGAAGGCGGGACGATGAGGGCAAGCGCATCCCCCTGAACGTGAAGGAAGGGGACCGGATCCTCTTCAGCCGCTATGCCGGCACGGAGGTCAAGATCGACGGCGTCGAACACATGATCATGCGGGAAGACGATATTCTCGGCGTAATCGAATAGGTAAGGGAGGGAAACGAAATGGCTGCAAAAGAAATCAAATACGACACGACTGCCCGTGAAAAGGTCATGAAGGGAGTGGATGCCCTGGCCAATGCCGTCAAGGTCACCCTGGGCCCCCGGGGGCGGAACGTGGTGATCGAAAAATCCTGGGGAGCGCCGACCATCACCAAGGACGGGGTCACGGTCGCCAAGGAAATCGAGCTGGAAGACAAATTTGAAAACATGGGCGCCCAGATGGTCAAGGAAGTCGCGTCGAAGACATCGGACATGGCCGGTGACGGAACCACGACGGCCACGATCCTCGCCCAGGCGATTTACCGTGAAGGCTCCAAAATGGCTGCCGCCGGCATGAATCCCATGTCGCTCAAGCGGGGAATCGACAAGAGCGTGGAGCGTTTGATCGGCGAATTGAAGAAGATCTCCAAGGACATCCGGGATAAAAAGGAGATCACCCAGGTCGGAACGATTTCCGCCAACAGCGACATCACCATCGGTGAAATCATCTCCGAGGCCATGGAAAAGGTCGGCAAGGAAGGGGTCATCACCGTCGAAGAGGCGAAAAGCATGGAAACCTCGCTGGAAATCGTGGAAGGAATGCAGTTCGACCGCGGTTATGTCTCCCCCTACTTCGTCACGGATCCGGAAAAGATGGAAGTCCTCTTCGAGGACCCCTACATCCTGCTCTACGAGAAGAAAATCAGCGTCATGCAGGACCTGGTGCCCATCCTGGAGCAGATCGCCCGCTCTGGAAGGCCCCTGCTCATCGTGGCCGAAGACCTGGAAGGCGAAGCCCTGGCAACGCTCGTGGTGAACAAAATCCGGGGAACCCTGAAGTGCGCGGCCGTCAAGGCGCCGGGATTCGGTGACCGCCGAAAGGCCATGCTGGAGGACATCGCCGTTCTCACCGGCGGACAGGTTGTCTCCGAAGAAATGGGCATCAAGCTGGAAAGCATTACACTTGACGACCTGGGAACCTGCAAGCGGCTGCACATCGACAAGGACAACACCACCATCGTGGACGGCGCCGGCAGCCACGCCGCCATCGAAGGCCGGGTCAAGCAGATCCGGACCCAGATCGAGGAAACCACCTCCGATTACGACCGGGAAAAGCTCCAGGAGCGTCTGGCCAAGCTCGTGGGCGGCGTCGCCGTGATCAAGGTCGGTGCGGCCACGGAAATCGAAATGAAGGAGAAGAAGGCCCGGGTGGAGGACGCCCTTCATGCCACGAGGGCGGCGGTGGAAGAGGGCATCGTCCCAGGCGGCGGTGTCGCCCTGCTGCGGAGCCTGCCGGCCCTGGAAGGCGTCGAGTTTGCCGATGAAGACGAACGGCACGGCCTGACCATCGTCAAACGGGCCCTTGAGGAGCCGATGCGCCAGATCGCGGCGAACGCCGGCTATGAAGGATCCATCGTCGTGGAGAAGGTCAAGGGCCAGTCCGGCAACTTCGGGTTCAACGCCGATGCCGGCGAATACACGGACATGATGGAAGCGGGGATCATCGATCCCACCAAAGTGGTCCGTTTTGCCCTTCAGAACGCGGCCTCCGTGGCTTCCCTGCTCCTCACGACGGAGGCGATGATTGCGGAAGCCCCGCAGAAAAAGGGCTCCGGGATGCCCGGCGGCATGATGCCCCCCGACATGGGAGACATGGATTACTAACACAGCAGGTTTCTTTACCCCTTTTTACAGAACCTCCCCGCCTCCATGGCGGGGAGGTTTTTTTCTGGGGAGAACCCCGTGAATTTCCATGAAGTCGTTGCGTCTCAAAAAAAAACGCGATATCCTTCAGGTCCATCTGGAGAGAAGGCTTATCAGCAGTCGGGGGGAGTCAGCCCGTGTGTGACGAAAACGAGATTCTTCAGGTCGGCAGGGGCATGCCGATCCTCACCAGCACCGGCCGCGGGGATCTTCTCGTCCGGTTTCGCGTCATCATCCCCCGGAAAAGGTGATCCGCTCCTCCAATCCAGGACCCGATGAACGTAAAAACATCGGCCGCCATCGGGTCGTTACGCTGAGAGAATTTCCCCTATGGCCCAAGAAGACCTCACCCGGCTGAAAATTGACAAGTCCGACCGGGCGGCGCAAAAAAAACGAAGGATCGCTCCCCTGTACTGGGTCGCCGCGGCCCTGCTGCTGACGATCCTTGTCCTGCTCTACGTCACGGGGCGCCTTGTTCCCGCCGTTTCCGTGGATGCCGCCGGCGTTTCCCGGATCTATCCCTCCCAGACCTTTTCCCTTCTGAACGCCAGCGGTTACGTCGTCGCCCAGCGGAAGGCCGCCGTGGCCGCCAAGATTACGGGGCGCCTCGTCGCCCTTTCGGTGGAGGAGGGAAGCCGGGTCCGGGCCGGCGAGATCATCGCCCGGCTGGAGGCTGATGATGCCCGGGCAGCACGCGATCAGGCCGCCGCCAACCTGGGCACCGCCCGCGCCCGGACAGCTTCGAGCCGGGCGGAATTGAACGACGCGACGAAGAATTACCAGAGAAAGACGGAACTTCTGCGGCGGGACGTCATTTCCCGGGCGGAATTCGATTCGGCCGAGGCCCGTTACCTGAGCGCCAGGGCCTCCGTGGCCGCTGCGGAAGCGACGCAGACGGCGGGGGAGGCCGCCCTGAGGGCCGCCTCGGTTTCCCTGGATTACAGCCTCATCCGCGCCCCCTTCGACGCCGTCGTTCTGACGAAAAACGCCGACATCGGCGACATCGTCACGCCCCTGGGCGCGGCGGCCAACGCCAAGGCGGCGGTCGTGACCATCGCGGATCTGAACTCCCTGCAGGTGGAGGCGGATGTCGCCGAATCCAACCTGGAGCTCGTCAAGACCGGCCAACCCTGTGAAATTCAGCTCGATGCCCTGCCCGATTCCCGCTTCCGCGGACAGGTCCACATGATCGTTCCCACCGCCGACCGCACCAAGGCGACCATTCTGGTCAAGGTCCGCTTTCTCGATCCCGATCCCCGGATCCTGCCGGAAATGAGCGCCAAGGTCGCCTTCCTCTCCCGTCCGCCCCGTCCGGACGAAGAGCGCCTGCGCACGGCGGTGAGCGCCTCCGCCCTGGCCAGGCGGAACGGACGTCTCCTGGCCTTCAGAATTGAAGGCGATCGCGTCCGGGAAGTCCCGGTGAAATCGGGCGAATCCTTCGGCGACCTTATCGAGGTCCTTGACGGCCTGAAGCCCGGTGACCGCGTCGTCCTCAACCCCGCAGCCCGCCTGCGGGACGGTTCACGCATTCAGATCCGGGAGAAGTGAGGCCGGCCATGGGGAACGAAGAGCGCCCTTCCGCCCCGCCCATGGTTTCCATCCGGGACGTGAGCAAATCCTACCGGCGGGGAAGCCGCCCCGTCCCCGTGCTGGAGGACATCTCCTTCGACATCGCCGAAGGGGAATTTCTGGCCCTCATGGGCCCCTCGGGCTCGGGAAAGAGCACCCTGCTCAATCTCATCGCCGGCATCGACACCGTGGACAGCGGGACGATCCTCGTGGGCGGCCTGGACATATCGGCCCTGGAGGAGGCGGAGCTGGCCCGCTGGCGGGCCACCCATGTGGGCTTCATCTTTCAGTTCTACAACCTGATCCCCGTGCTCACCGCCTATGAGAACATCGAGCTCCCCCTCTACCTGACGTCCCTGTCCCGCAAGGAGCGCCAGGAGCACGTGGAAATGGCCCTGCGGGTGGTGAACCTTTCCGACCGCAGCGATCACTACCCCCGCCAGCTTTCTGGGGGAGAGCAGCAGCGGGTCGCCATCGCCCGGGCCGTCATCACCGATCCGGTGGTTCTCGTTGCCGACGAACCCACCGGGGATCTGGACCGCCATTCCGCGGAGGAGATCCTCAACCTCATGGAGCGCCTCAACGAGGAGTCCGGCAAGACCATCATCATGGTGACCCACGACCCCCGGGCGGCGGAAAGGGCCGGGATCATCCTGCATCTGGAGAAGGGGACCCTGACCAATGATGCTCTTTCGTCTCCTCTTTAGAAACGCCTTCCGCAACCGGCTCCGCAGCGGGCTCACCATCCTCGGGGTCGCCGTCGCCATCCTGGCCTTCGGGCTGCTGCGCACCCTCATCGGCGCCTGGTACGCCGGCGTCGAGGCCTCGTCGGCCACCCGGCTCGTGACGCGCAACGCCATCTCCCTCATCTTCCCACTGCCGTTCTCCTACAAGGAAAAAATCCGCCAGGTCAGCGGCGTCCAGACGGTCTCCTGGGGCAACTGGTTCGGCGGGATCTATATCGACGAGAAGAACTTCTTCGCCAATTTTGCCGTCGATCCGGAAACCTATCTGGGCCTTTATCCCGAGTACACCCTCTCCCCGGAAGAAAAAGCCGCTTTTTTCCGGGACCGCAAGGGATTTGTCGCCGGGCGCAAGCTGGCGGAAAAATACCGCTGGCGGCCGGGAGACACGGTGACGCTCAAGGGAACGATCTTTCCGGGGAACTGGGATTTCGTGCTCAGGGGCATCTATCGGGGGCGGGATGAAAGCGTGGACGAGACGCAGTTCATCTTCCAGTGGGACTATCTCAACGAGACCCTGAAAAAAGCGGCCCCCGGCCGTGCGGACCAGGTGGGATTCTACATGGTGGGGGTGAACCGCCCCGAAGTGGCCGGGGAAGTGGCCGCCGCCATCGACCGGATGTTCAGGAACTCCATGGCGGAAACCCTGACGGAGACGGAAAAGGCCTTCCAGCTCGGGTTCATCGCCATGACCGGGGCCATCGTGGTGGCCATTCAGATCGTTTCCTTCGTCGTCATCATCATCATCCTGGCCGTCGTGGCCAACACCATGGCCATGACCACCCGGGAGCGCTTCGGGGAATATGCCGTGCTGAAAACCCTGGGGTTCCGCGCCAGGCACCTTGCCGCCCTCATCCTGGGAGAATCCCTGGTCATCACCCTTTCGGGCTGCGCCCTGGGGATCGCCCTGACCTATCCCGCCGCCGCGCTGATCAAGACAAAACTGGGAACCTATTTCCCCATCTTCAACATATCGGCGAATACGCTCTACCTGGACCTGGCCGCCGCCCTCCTGGTGGGCGTCGCGGCCGCCCTGATCCCCCTCCAGCGGGCCATGGGAATCCGCATCGCCGAAGGACTGAGGAGGATCGCCTGATGGCTCTCCCCTTGGGCTACACCCTGCGGAATCTCTGGACAAGGCGGCTGACCACCGCCTTGACGATCTCCGGCATGGCCCTCGTGGTCTTTGTCTTCGCCGCCATTTTGATGCTCGCCGAGGGGCTGCAGACGACGCTGGTGGAAACGGGGGTTTTCGACAATGTCGTGGCCATCCGGAAAGGCTCCGTCTCGGAGGTCCAGAGCGGCGTCCCCCGCGATCAGGCGGCCATTCTCGAAACGGAACGGGAAATCGCCCTAGGTCCCGACGGCCGGCCCCTCTTCGCCAAGGAACTCGTCGTCCTGGTGACGCTGCCCAAACGGGTCAGCGGCGATCCGGGCAACGTCGTTCTCCGGGGCATCGGCCCTTCCTCCCTGCCCCTCCGCCCCCAGGTGAAGCTCATGGCCGGCCGCCTGCCCCGGCCGGGTTCCCTGGAGATGATGGCCGGCTCCGGCATCGCCAAGCGCTTCCAGGGGGGCGGCCTGAACGAAAGCCTGTGCTGCGGCATGCGGAACTGGCGGATCGTGGGGGTCTTCGATGCGGGAAACCGTGGGTACAGCTCGGAAATCTGGGGGGACGCGGACCAGCTCATGGCGGCCTTCCGCCGCCCCGCCTATTCCTCCGCCATCTTCCGCCTGCGCAACCCCGGAGCCTTCGAATCCATCAGGGAGCGCCTGGAAGGAGATCCCCGCCTCACCGTCGAGGTCAAGAGAGAAACGAAGTACTATGCCGATCAGTCGGAAATGATGGCCAAGTTCCTGCGGATCGTCGGCCTGACCCTGACGTTGGTCTTTTCCCTGGGGGCCATGATCGGCGCCATGATCACCATGTACGCCGCCGTGGCCAACCGGACCGGCGAGATCGGCACCCTGCGGGCCCTGGGATTTCAGCGGCGCAGCATCCTGCTGGCCTTCCTGATGGAGTCCCTCCTCCTGGGTCTCCTCGGCGGGCTCGTGGGCCTCTTCCTCGCTTCCTTTCTCCAGTTGATCACCGTATCCACGATGAATTTCCAGACGTTCTCCGAACTGGCTTTCAGCTTTTCCCTGACGCCGCAGATCGTGACGGCCTCCCTGCTCTTCGCCCTGACCATGGGCTTCGTCGGCGGCGTCCTGCCGGCCCTGCGGGCCGCCCGCATGCAGATCGTGGACGCCCTGCGGACGGGATGAAAGTGCTTCACCTCCCTTCCGGGGAGGGTGCAGCCATCATCGCCTGCCGCCAGATCGGTTACTGCCATGATTCATTCAACGCAATGCTTCCGGCCAACGGTCATGGTGTAAAATTATTTTACGATTACCCGAAATTCACAAACAACCAGAACCATGTGTTGCAGTTATACGGATCAAACCTCCCAAAACCTCATCCGAGTAAAGGTCATCCCGATAAAATACTTCAAGAAATACGGCATTTATCTGCATTTTGTTATTCCCTATGTCAGGATCATCGATACTTCCGGACAATATGTCGGGATACTTTACAATATTTGGAGCGATATTAAACCCAATTATAATCAAGGGGATATAATCCTAATGAAATTGCCGAGAGAAGGAGACATCGATAATACCTTGTTATAATAAGGTTAATAGTTAGTGCATGATCTTTGTTCCCCCCGGAAAATTGTCGGATATCTTTACAAAAACACTCTTTCCATTAACCCATATAAAGGAAATACAACAATATTTTCAATGACTTACCATTTTGGCACTGGTATTGCTCATAATATTGTAATTGAAAAAGGAGGTGATAATATGAAAAAAACAATAGTAAGTATTTTTGCGCATTGATTCTTCTGTTGGCTGTTGGCAGCGCACAGGCCGTGCCAATTAACCTCGATTTCGATGATCCCTATTATATAGGATTCATCCATGACGGTATTCCACCTGAAGCTCAAAATACATATCTTCAGAACTTGCTCTCAATGGAGCTTGGTGCTGGTCCGATAGTCATTGACGGACAAACGTACACTCGTACCAATTTGGTCGGTCCCGCTTACAGTTTACTCATCGATAATGGGAAGGTTGATAGCAACAATCCTGGTGTTATTACCGTAGGTTCATTAGCTTATATTATGGGAAAGTATGATGGTCCGAATTACGGTACTGCGGTTTGGTATGTTGGGGGATTGTTACCAACTGACCAATTTACCATTCCACTTGATGTAAATGGAAAATACGAACTTTCGAATTATCATACGTGGAGCACCACCGCCGTTCCTGAACCCACTGCCATGCTTCTTCTTGGCCTTGGTCTGGTCGGTTTGGCAGGAGCCAGCAGAAAGTTGAAGAAGTAACAAAACACAGAATCGGTTTACTATAAAAAGGCAGGGGCAGAAATGGTCCTGTCTTTTTATTTTATGTATGCCCAGCAAGGGCGTCCTCTTGCTGGTGCAATTCTCTTCACAAAGTTGATCACAGCGAACTAAGCGAAAGCAACGATAGGAGGATGACCCAGCATGGATTGTAGTCATGGTGCAAAGCCGCGAACAGGGGGCAGGCCTCGGATAGGAGGCATTGCCGAGCAGAGCAAGTGGGCTTGAAACCGCGAAGCTTTCATTATCCAAGCGAGGCGACACGAGAGCGGTTGTGCAGTAAAGAAGGACTCTCTTACCTGGAAAGATCTCGCCTCAGCCCTGAAAGGGCGTCGATGCAGGCGCGAAAAGTCAGCAGAGTAAGCTGCCAGTAAGAAGGAAGGAACGCTCATGTCAACACCGCACATGCCACAGTCTTGATCTTATCATTTGATTGACATCCCACACGGTTTTTCCCTATACTCCCGCTCAGCAAACGAAGAACACTCACATCAAAGAAAGGCAATACCCCATGTATAGAAACTTTCGGATTGTCTCCAATATTATTTTCGGACGCGGGTCGTTCAACCAGTTGGATGATGTCTTGAAGGACCGGCGGGTTGGTGCGGATGCTTTTATGGTCTTTGTCGTCGATGACGTCTTTACGGGAAAACCACTGGAAGGGCGGATTCCGCTGCGGGGGAAGGATCTGCTTCTGCGGGTCAATGTCGATGACGAGCCGAAGACGAAGTATATCGACGAGCTGGTGGCCCGGATCCGGGCCTATTCGCCCGTCACGCCGGCGGGGATTGTCGGGATCGGCGGCGGAAGCGCCATGGACATCGCCAAGGCCGTCTCGCTCATGCTCAACAACCCCGGTTCCTCCGCCGATTACCAGGGCTGGGACCTGATTTCGAACCCCGCCGTCTACCATGCGGCCGTTCCCACCCTCGCCGGAACGGGGGCCGAGATTTCCCGGACAACCATCCTCACGGGACCGGAAAAGAAGCTGGGCATCAACTCCGACTACACCCTCTACGATCAGATTCTCCTCGATCCCGAACTGCTGGCAGGGGTGCCAAAAAATCAATGGTTCTACACCGGTATGGACTGCTATATCCATGACGTGGAATCCCTCCACGGGACGTTCATCAACGAGTTCAGCAAGGCTTACGGGGAGAAGTCCCGCGATCTGTGCCGACAGGTCTTCCTGGAGGATTCGCCGGAAAAAGACGACAAATTAATGATGGCTTCGTACTTCGGTGGCATGAGCATTGCGTATTCTCAGGTGGGGGCCTGTCATGCCCTCTCTTACGGACTCTCCTTCGTCCTGGGGATTCATCACGGCGTCGGCTGCTGCATCGCCTTTGACCAGTTGGAGGACATCTACCCTGAGGGCGTCCGGGAGTTCCGTCAGATGATGGAGAAGCATGACATCCCGCTTCCCCGCAATGTGACAAAAGATCTCGATTCGGCTTCTCTGGAAAAGATGGTGACGACGGCCCTGGGCCTTGTTCCCCTCTGGGAGAATTGCCTTGGTCCCGACTGGGCGAATCTCATGACCCGGGAAAGGGCTATGGAACTCTACCGCAGGATGTAAGCAGACCCCGGAAAGCAGAGAATCCGAATCCTACTCTCTTATCAGGGATTTG
>Ga0209510_1004261_pt1 | contig 12781 bp, 7 predicted proteins | sample BiotimSIPDNA_FD_185749 | JGI IMG/M metagenome (GOLD analysis project Ga0209510, IMG submission 185749) | Anaerobic biogas reactor microbial communites from Washington, USA - Biogas_R1 time_0 SIP DNA (SPAdes) (version 2) | ecosystem: Engineered > Bioreactor > Anaerobic > Unclassified | place... | reverse complement strand
TGTCAGTCTTGGTGATGCGCACTACCATGGAAAAGACATCAATGCATTTTGTATGCCAGTTGCGATCGGGAAACAAGGCCTCGGCTTGCTGCCGCCGCGAAGGACAACGGGCGGTCACAAAGGACCATATTCTGCCCCCTTGCCCCTTTTTTGTTGTCCCTTGGCGTCTGGCCAGGATTGGCCCGCGGCTGGGGTCAGGCTTACAGATTTCAATTTTCGCGGGGTTGGCGCTTAACAGATGGAAGACGCTTGCCCCGCGAAAATTGAAATCTGTAAGCCTGACCCCTTGCGGCGTGGAACACCAGGTATTCGCCCCGGACCGGCTCGAACTCCGCATCGCCCACCGGTTCGCGGAAGAACGTCAGTTGCGACCGGGCGCCGCCGGGCGCCATCACCTGGTGCAGGTGCGCGGCCTCGGCAAACCGTGTGCGAATCAGCATCGACCGGCGGCCCGGATGCCAATCCAACAGCACGGCCGACCGCGACTCGGTGTACAGCCCGACCTCCGCAGCCAGCGCGGCCGGGATCGGCGGAATCCCCTCGGCCACCAGGTTGTCGCCGGGAGGGAGCACCTGGGCCTGTGCCCCGGCGGCGGCGCGAGGCCGAATCGGGCCGATTGACTTCGCGCGCCGGGGGCGGCATCATGCGGGCAAACAGCGGGCCACGCCTGGCCAGTCGGATTCGAATCCGCGGCCCTCCGGGCGTTTCCACCGTCCGTTGCCACTCGATCTTGGAAAGGGCACGTGCTGATGCGTCTCACTCACCGCGCACGCCGGGTGTCGCTGCAGAAGCTGACCGCGTTTACCTTTGCACTGGCCGCGTGCCTGGCTGGCGTGCCCGCGAGTGCGGCGGAGTTGCTGCGGCTCGATTTCGAGTGCGGCCCGGACTTGTCGCAGTACGAGCGGTTGGACATCAAGTCGCTGCAGGCAGCGATCGTGCCGCGCGGCGCGGACGGCGAGGGGCATTGCCTGCGGCTCCAGAACCCCGCCCCGGCGACGCAGTGCGGCGTGCGGCTGACAGGGCCGGTGACGTTGACCAAGAACCTCGTGCTATCGTTCGACTACCGGACCGAGATCGAGTCGGGGTTCAGCGGGGCTTACCTGGGGATGATCTTTTATGTCGCAGGCCAGCAGTGGTTCTGGCACAGCGACGCTTTTTCTGCCGAGTGGCGGCACGCCGAGGTGCCCTTGGGCGGCCTGGGACCTTGGCACGGGCATACCGTGCAGCCCGGCCTGGTCTTCTCCGGGATTCAGCTGTACGGCCGCGTACGGGACGAGACGCCGGAGAAAGGCGGCACGAAAGCCCGCCTGACGGTGTACCTTGACAACCTGCAACTTGCGGTTGCTCCGCGTCGTTCCGTTCTGACGCAACGTGTGCGCGAATCGATGGCCAACCCGCCCCTGTTCCACTGGCCCCGGTCCGCTGCGGCGGCCGCCCAGCGGCTGCAGTATTCCAAGTCGCCCGACTTTCCCGCGGACGCGGCGGTCACGGTCGACGCGAAGTGGAACTTTTTCACCCCCGCCCAGCCCTTGGAACCGGGCCGCTGGCACTGGCGCGTGTGGACCAGCGGCGAACTGGTCGAAGGCTGGTCCGACATCGAAGCCATCGACGTCTCGCCGCGGGCGCACCGCGTGACGACGGCGGAGATCCCCGGCCCGTCGCTGGCCGCCCGTCCGCGTCCGCGTCTGCTGCCGCTCGCCCGCCTGGCCGAGCCCAACTTGACGGACCAGCGCAAGGCCCAGTTGGTCAAGAGCGCAGAGAAACTGTACCAGCGAGGCGTGCCCGAACATCCGGGGCCGCATGTGCCCGGCGATCCGCGCTGGCCCACCTGGATCGACTGGTACGGCAAGGTCGCCGGCGGGATCACCGGCGGCACGGGACGCCGCTTGGAACAGCTTGGCCAATCCGCCATGCTGACAGCCGATCCGCAGGTGATCCGCTGGGCCAAGGAGCTGGCGTTGGAAGCCTGCCGCTGGGATCCGGAGGGCGGCAGTGCCATGCATCGCGGAGACATCGGGGCGCATCATCTGCTGCGCGGCCTGAATTGGTGCTACGACGCCTGCCGGGACGCGATGTCCGCCGAGGAGGAGCAGCGTTTGCGCGGCGTGATTGTGCAGCGGGCCGAGCAATTCTGCAAGCGGCTGAATCCGTTCCGTGGCAGCGAGGCGAACAATCATGTCTGGCTCCAGGCCTTCGGGTTGGCCGAATCGGGAATCGTTCTGCTGGGCGAGCACGATGCGGCCGGCGAGTGGGCCGAGTATGTCCGCCAACTGTACCTGGGTTACTTCCTGTCGTGCCTGGGGCTGCAGGGCGACAACAACGAGGGCATCTCGTACTGGGGCTACGGGCTGGGCTTTGTCGTCGGCTATGCCGATCTGATGCAGACCGTGTGCGGCATCGACCTGTACCAGCATCCCTGGCTGCGGCAGACGGCCCGCTTTCCGATGTATTCCGCTCCGCCCGGCGCGTGGGCCGTGTCGTTTGCGGACACAGGCAAGCCGAATCACGGGGTCCGCGGGCCCGCCCAGACCCGCTGGGTCCGGGAACTGGCCCTGCGCACCGGCGACCCGTACGCGCTGTGGTATGCGGGCGAGCGCGAGCCGATCGGCGGTCTGACTCCCCAGCCGCCGGCCGACCTTGCGCCGTCGATTCACTACGAGTACATCGGCTGGGTCATCTTCAATACGACCCTGGTCGACGGCAGCCAGGGGGCGACGGTGGGCTTTCACAGCGGCCGTTACTTCGCCGGGCACCAGCACCCGGATCAGAACAGCTTTGTGATCCACGCCTACGGCGAGAAACTGGCGATCGACGGCGGTTACTACGACTGGTACGGCAGCCCGCACTTCAAGGCCTATTCCATGACGACGTTGGCCCACAACACCCTGCTGGTCGACGGTGCGGGCCAGGCCGCTTGCACGCGGGGCGCCGACGGCCGCATCACCGCCTATTTCGATTCGCCCAGTTACGGCTACACGGCCGGCGACGCTGCGGACCCGGAAGTTTACGAAGGCCGGTTGTCGCGTTTCGACCGCCGCGTGCTGTTCATCAAGCCGGGCCTGGTTGTGATCCACGACCTGGTCGCATCGGCGGGGAAAGCCGCACGCTACGATTGGATGCTGCACGGGGTGACGCCGATCGAGACCGAAGATTCCGCCAGTTCGTTCCGCCTGGTTTGTGCGCGGGCGGCGTTGCAGGGCCGGATGCTTGCCCCGGAGCGCGTCAAGCTGGACGTGACCAAGGGCTTTCCGGTCGAACCGGTCGATGGCTACAGCACCCGGCCCGTGCCGCCGGAGGCCTACGTGCCGGAATGGCATTTGTACGTCACGCCCGCGCAACCTTCGGCCCAGGAAGAGTTCCTGGCCGCGATGCAGATCCAGCGACTGGGCGACCAACCCGAGCCGCCTGCGGTGATCGAGCGGCTCGACGCGGCCAACGCCCATTGCGTTGGCGTCCGAGTGGGCGAGCGGACGCATCTGGTCTTGTCCCGCAAGGCCGGCGCCGATGGACTGCTGCGCGGCGGCGGCCTGGAGACCGACGGACAAGTCGCCGCCGTCGAATCGGGGCCCGACGGAAGCATCGTCCGAGCCATCGCCGTCGGCGCCAAGAGACTCCAGTATCAGGGCCGAACGCTGCTGGAAGCGGACAAACCGCAGAACTGGTCCAGCGATCGGGCGGAGCGATGATCGGGCGGAGCGATGATCGGGCGGAGCGATGATCGGGCGCAGCGGTGTTCGGGCGGAGCGATGATCGGGCGGAGCGGTGATCGGGTGGAGCGGTGATCGGGCGGAGCGATGATCGGGTGGAGCGATGATCAACACCAGAAATGCCGCGAAACATCGGCCGCCTCGCCACCACGCTGCTTGCCAGCGTGGAGCGGTGATCAAGACCAGAAATGCCCCTAAAAATCGGCCCCCTCGCCACCACGCTGCTTGCCAGCGTGGAGCGGTGTTCAACACCAGAAATGCCGCGAAACATCGGCCCCCTCGCCACCACGCTGCTTGCCAGCGTGGAGCGGTGTTCAACACCAGAAATGCCGCGAAACATCGGCCCCCTCGCCACCACGCTGCTTGCCAGCGTGGAGCGGTGTTCAAGACGGTGGACGCAGTGAGCGGGCCGACGGCTGGCTTTGAACATGGCTCCACGCTGGCGAGCAGCGTGGTGGCCGAAAAGGGTTCGGGACGGGCCGACGGCTGGTGATGAACATGGCTCCACGCTGGCAAGCAGCGTGGTGGCCGAAGAGGGTTCGGGACGGGCCGACGGCTGGTGATGAACATGCTGGCAAGCAGCGTGGTGGCCGAAGAGGTCGCGGCGTGCGGTGTTCCAGAAATGCCACGAAAAATTGGCCCCCTCGCCACCACGCTGCTTGCCAGCGTGGAGCGGTGTTCAACACCAGAAATGCCGCCAAAACATCGGCCCCCTCGCCACCACGCTGCTTGCCAGCGTGGAGCGGTGTTCAAGACCAGAAATACCGCCAAAAAATCGGCCGCCTCGCCACCACGCTGCTTGCCAGCGTGGAGCGGTGTTCAACACCAGAAATGCCGCGAAACATCGGCCGCCTCGCCACCACGCTGCTTGCCAGCGTGGAGCGGTGTTCAACACCAGAAATGCCGCGAAACATCGGCCCCCTCGCCACCACGCTGCTTGCCAGCGTGGAGCGGTGTTCAAGACCAGAAATGCCGCGAAAAATCGGCCCCCTCGCCACCACGCTGCTTGCCAGCGTGGAGCGGTGTTCAAGACCAGAAATGCCCCTAAAAATCGGCCGCCTCGCCACCACGCTGCTTGCCAGCGTGGAGCGGTGTTCAAGACCAGCGGTGTCCGCGAAATCGGGCGTTTCGTTGCTCTGAGGACTTGGCCGTCAAGCACGCACGGCGCACTTGTGCTTACGAGACCGGCGGTGGGCCTTGACGGGGGGCGAAACACCGAGGCATGATGACCGCAGTTTGCCCCGGAAGATTTCAAACGGGAGCAGAGGAATGGGATGCCTTTGCCCGCAAGGGGCGTGCGACGACAACCCGAGCCTGAGAGGAGGATCTCCTGTGAAACTCGTCTGCCAGCGATCGCACGTGTTGTTTCTCGTTCTGCTGGTGACCGTCCTGGCTGCGCGTCTCCCGTGTCCGGCCGGCGGCGTGCTTGCAGCGGATGAGGTTGGCGCGCCGGCCGCGGCCGCCGCGGTCAAGCCGCAGGACTGGCTGCGGGCCCAGACGGCCCCCGAGTTTGCCCCCGATGCCACGCTCCCTCCGTTGACCCGCTGGGGCTGGGCGATGTCGTTCGAGGTCGCCAAAGAGTTGGCGGACCGCTGGGGCTATGCCGTGGAGTTTTCCGGCTACGTCAGCGAGAAAGTGGCGGACGAGGCGCTGGCCAATCCCGAAGGTCGCAACGGCCGCTGCCTGGCGATGGTCGCGGGCAACCCGCAGAAGTACAAGCTGGGCGTCTTGCTGGACCGCCAGTTTCCCAGGGACATGCCGCCGGAAGCGTACCTTCGCGACGCCCAGGGCAACTTCGTTGCCGACAAATGGCACGCCAAGAGCCTGAGCCCGGAGATGCCGGCGGAGTGCTTGAAGCAGGCGGGACAGCTCAGCGCCGCGGGACTGGCCAAGCTCCGCACCCGCTGTCCGCTCGCCGTCATCCAGAACGGCGGCGAATACGGACTGAACGTCATCGGTTGGGCCAGGAAATCCTGGGAGCAGGACCCCAAGGTGGTCGCCGCCAAGGGCGACCTGACCTGGTACCAGTACATCTCCCGCCAGAAGGCTCGCGAGCAGCAAGCCGTGGCCGACGCCGTTCGCGCCGCGGTCCCCGACCGGCTGCTGTATGTCTTCTACACCTGCGGCGGCGACACGCACCGGCACGGCACGAGCGAGACTTTTTTCGACGACTGGGCGTGGGACTATGCAGAGATGCGGGTCTGCGCGGACATCGCGACGAACGAGTACTACTATCACGATTTCAACTCGGGCTGGATCGGCAAAGACGACATGCTCACCGCCGCCCTCGGCGCCAAAGGCTATGAGTTGCGGTTTGGCATGAAGAACAGCTATGACTACGTCTGTCCGGGCTACAAGCAGGACGCCAAGGCCCCGGCGCTGCCTGTGTGGGACGCGGCGCAGCCGATCGACAACAACGCCAAAGCGTTCGGCGACTTGCGGCTGTACGAGGGGTTCCTCAAGTGCCTGTACACGGAGGGCATGATTGGCGGCGTAGCCGGCTACTTTTCGTTTCCCAAGGGTGGATTCGACGCGTCATTTTCGCCGGACAGGCCGCCGCAGTACCTGATGCAGATGGTCCTTCTGAGCCGCGTCCACGCGTTGTTCTCGCACCAGGAAGCCTTTCTTCGCCAGGGCGAGCTGCTGCCGGGGCCCAACAAACACGCCAAGGTCAAGGACCAGCCGGCCTACGAATTCCCGACCGGCCGCGCGAACCGGCGGGTGCTGGCCCGGAAGATGCCCCACGCGCCGCAGTGGCTGATCACCGCCTGGGCCGCGGACGGCGTAGAAGGCCCGGCGACGGTCCAGATTCCGGACCTGGGGGCGGTGACCGTGCAAGCGCGAGCGGTCGGCAGCGTGTACACGGCGACGCTGCAGGAGGGCAAAGCGGTTCTCAAGCAACTGGACGCCGCGTGAACGCGACGGTCCCAATTCAATGCAAAGACGACGCTTCCCAGAAAGCCAACTTCACGTTCACGGCCGGCCTGTGGCCGGCTCCGCTGGCCACGCTCGCGGCCGGCCAAGCGGCGCAGCCCAACGTCAGAACTCCTGACCTATCGAGCTGCCCAGATGAGCGGGTGTTTGTCGGATGCCGGTCTCCGGCCGCCACGGACCTCGCGTCGGTGGAGCCACGCCTGAAAGCTACCAGCGACGACGCCTAGGGGCCTGTTTCCTCTCTGCCGGCCGCGCCGCCGTCTTGACACGTCTGGCCGGTTCTGGCATCACTTCTTGCTTCCTTCGTCGCCTCTGGCCCCAGGAAAGGAAACGACCGCGATGTTGCGGAATTGTGTGCCGAAACGCCGTGCTTCGATCGAACGCTTGTCCGCGCGGAGCGTCGTCTGCTTGCTGTTGCTGGCCGTGTCTTCCGGGACAGCGGCCGAATCGGGAACGGAACGAGCTGCTCCGGTGCTGCCCTGTCGCGGCGTCTCGGCGCATCGGGGCGCCAGCGCCACGCATCCCGAAAACACGCGGTCCGCCTTTCGGGAAGCCATCCGGCTGGGAGTCCAGCAAATAGAGCTGGACGTCTGCCTCACCAAGGACAAGCACCTGGTAGTGATCCACGATGCGACCGTCGATCGCACCACGAACGGCACCGGAAAAGTCGCGGACTTGACCCTGGCCGAAATCAAAAGACTCGACGCCGGCAGTTGGAAAGGCCCGCAGTTTGCCGGAGAACGCATGCCTACGCTGGCCGAAGCCTTGGCCGTCATGCCGGACAACATCTGGCTGAATCTGCACCTGAAAGGCGGCGCCGAAGTGGGTGCTGGGGTGGCGAAGCAAGTGGTCCGGGACGGTCGCACGCACCAGGCGTTTCTGGCCGCCGGACACGCGGCTGTGCAAGCTGCACGGCGGGTGCATCCTGAGATTCTGGTCTGTAACATGGACCGTCAAACGTCCTACGAGCAATATGTCAGCGAGACGATTGCGCGCGGCGCCGATTTCATTCAACTGCTGAACCGCAAGGCGACGCCGCAAGACATGGCCCGCTTGAAAGCGGCGGGAATTCGCGTCAACTACTGTTGTACGGACGATGTGAAACTGCTGGAGCCGCTGTTCGCAGCTGGCGTCGAGTTTGTGCTGGTGAACCAGGTCGCCCCGATGATGCGTGCGGCGGAGAAGCTTGGGGTTTCTCCCGCGAAGCCGCTGTTCCGCGAGAGCGTCCCGCGAGGCGATCGAGAGAGTCCCTGAGCCCTGCCGCGGGCATCCACCAGTGGCACGGCTCAAAGAGGCAGGTGACGATGGTTGCCGAAGGCGGGGTGCGTGATCTTGAGCGGTGAGAGTCGCAGCCGCCGGAGCAAGAAGACGAGGAATTTCTATGTACCACACGCCCCTTGGCGATCGAGTTTTGCGTCCTGCCGAAGCGCAGCTGTTTGCCGAATCCCTGCGGACGCTCGGCGATTACCTGAGCGACATGGAGCTGACGATGGGGGCCGGCGTGTTTGACGATCTGCAGCGGAACCAGCAGATCGCCGTCCTGCACGCCGTCGGCCGGGCGCTGCTGTGCCCCGCCGAGCCGGCCCCTGTGCTCACCGCTGCGGTCGAAGCGGGCGTGTGGTGCGTGTACCAGAACGTGCGGGACATGATCGAGGTGGAACTCGACGACGCGGCAGGGCTCATGCCGGGCGAAACCTGGCGGCAATTGATCCTGGCCGCCTGCCGCGAGGCGGGGGTTGGCGGGGACTTGCCCGCAGAAGACTGCCGGGACAAACTCGAATGGGATTATCCCGTGGATTGCCTGGAGGCGCGAGTCCTCTGGGACTACGACTGGCAGTTGGAAGACTCCATCGACTTGTCGCCCGATGCCAGCCGCCGACTGAAGGACGAATTGGGCATCGCCGACGATTATTTCGTGGCCGTGCCCCCGGACCCGCCGGATGCGGAAGCGGAACGGCTGTTGGAAGCCATGAACGAATTGGCGGACGCCGTGCGTCTGGCCTCGCCTGGCGAAGACTGCGAATAGCGAAGCCTCGCCTCCGGCATGCACTGGCCCCGCAGAATTCGAGCGACTGGCCCCGGCGGCGGGAGCCTCTTTCGCGGCGCCGTCCAGATCGGTTCGCAGCCCCGCTGGAGCACGTCCGGCTTAGCATCGTTCGAGCAATAACTGTCCAGTCTCGATTGCCGATCATCCCAGCAACGGTGGCCGAAATAACTTCCCGGATTTCGGCCACCACGCTGCTTGCCAGCGTGGAGCCATGTTCAGCACCAGCCGACGTCCCGCCCCGCGACCTCTTCGGCCACCACGCTGCTTGCCAGCGTGGAGCCATGTTCAAAGCCAGACGTCGGCCCGCTCACTGCGTCCACCGTCTTGAACACCGCTCCACGCTGGCAAGCAGCGTGGTGGCGAAGAGGGGGCCGATTTTTGGAGGCATTTCTGGTCTTGAACACCGCTCCACGCTGGCAAGCAGCGTGGTGGCGAGGCGGCCGATTTTTAGGGGCATTTCTGGTCTTGAACACCGCTCCAGGCACGCCGCGATCTTCGGCCACCACGCCGCTTGCCAGCGTGGAGCCATGTTCAGCACCAGCCGACGTCCCGCCCCGCGACCTCTTCGGCCACCACGCTGCTTGCCAGCGTGGAGCCATGTTCAGCACCAGCCGACGTCCCGCCGCGCGACCTCTTCGGCCACCACGCTGCTCGCCAGCGTGGAGCCATGTTCAAAGCCAGACGTCGGCGCGCTCACTGCGTCCAGCATCTCGAACACCGCTCCACGCTGCTTGCCAGCGTGGTGGCGAAGAGGGGGCGATCCGCCACCCCAACGTCGCGGTAGACTCCACCTTGCGAGTCAGCGCGTGCCTTGGCTTGCTGCCGGGTTCCGCTGAAAAGCCAAAATGGCCCTTTCTTTTTTGTTCTTGTGTTTGGGGGGCTAGATGCCAGGGGACAGTGGTTTCGGCGTCCGTTGCCGCGAAGCGTGTTGGCTAGTTTGACGAGGCGACAGTGATTTCTCGAACGATGCTTCGGCGTCTGCCCCCTCGCACCGAAGACTGTCGCTGCGTTGTCGGGCGCGTGATTTCGGCAGGGTCGAGTTAGAATCGCAGTGCGTATCGCCCGCGCGTTGTGGGCGCACCCTGCGTCCTGGGACTCTACCGTCCGGTGGCCTTTTCTTGCCTCAGCCAGACGACGGAACGGCCGAGGGCGGATTCGCCCGTGGGCGCGCGGTCGTCGTTGCTGAAGAAACCGAACACGACCTCGCCCTCGGGCCGGTAGTAGAGAAAGTTCCCCGCGTCGCGGCTGGATTTTCCCCAGCCCAAGAGGCCGAGGCCGAACGGGTCGGACGACCAGTGGTCGGCGGCGCCCTTGACCCAGACGCTCATCGTCCAGGGCGCGTTGCCGGAGATGCCGATGTGCTCGGACGTCACGACGGGGGCTGTGCCGTCCAGCGCGTAATCGCTGCCGGCGAACACCGGTTTCGTTTGCGTCCCCAGGACCGCCGTGTCGGGCGTGGCGGCGGCCAGTTGGGCAATGCTTTTCTCGTCGAGCGCGGTGTTGAAGATGGCCGGCTTGGCGAGGGAGCCCCGAAAATGCCGCCGCTGGCCAAACGGGTCGCTGCCGATGGTCAGCGGCGTGTTGGCGATTTTCAGCGGGCCGGGCTGGCGCGACTTGGCCAGCCGGCCGTCCACATAAACGCGCTGCGTGACGCCGTCGTAGGTGTTGGCCAGGTGCATCCAGCGCGGCTTGTGCTGAAAGCGGTTCAGGCGGGCGAAGTTCGGGATCGCCTGCAGCGGCGTGCCGTCGGCAAACGCGCCGCGGATGGCCAGCACGCCGCCCAGCAGTGTGTCGTCCCACACGGCCTGCAGGGGCGCAGCGGGGGCGAGGGCGAGCGTGTCGAGGCGCTTGCCGGACGGCAGGTCCGCGGACTCGACGTTGTACACCAGCGGCCCGTACTGCAGTGCCACGCGTCCGGCGTTGGCAGCGACGCGCGGGTCGGCCTGGACGCGCTGGACTTCCATCGGCAACGACAGCTCGATCCGGTCGCCTTCCTGCCAGGGGCCGCGCAGAGCGATGTAGCCCCGCTCGATCGGAGGCGATTGCGGCTGGCCGTTCACGCGGACGGTGAACCGGCCGCTGATGTCGGGGGTGGCGGAATACAGTTCGCTTTCGGTCCGATCCGGGATGCGCAGCTTGAGCGTGAAACTGGCCGTGCGAGCCGGGTGCAACGTCACGCTCACTTCGCCGTCCCACGGGTAACGCGTGACCTGCCGGATGCGCAGCGCGCCACCGCCGACATCGGGGATCGCCGCCTCGCTGTCCACGTAGTGGCTCAGATAAAGCTCGGTCCGCGCCGGGTTGACGGAGTAGATCCCGTCCTTGATCGCCAGCAGCGCGCGGGGGATGTTGCCGACGCAACAGGGGCACCCGTGCCAAGGATACCTGGCGTTGCCGGCGTCCAGCGGATTCTGGTAATAGAAATTCGTGCCGGTCAACTCGACGGCGCCGAGGATGTTGTTGTACAGCGTCCGCTCCTGAACGTCGCGGTAATGGCCGTCTGCGTGCAGCCGGTGCATCCGCTCGGCCCAGAAGGTCAGGCCGCAGCCGGCGCACGACTCGCAGTAACCATCGTTGGGCAGTTCGTAATCGCCGCCAAACGCCTCGCCGTGATGAGATGCGCCGACACCGCCGGTCAGGTAGTGTTTCTTGTCAATCGCGTTTGACCAGACGCGGGCGACCGCTTGCCGGTAAGCGGCATCGCCTTGGTGCAGGGCGATGTCGGTCATGGCGGTGTAGAAATAGGTGGCGCGCACCGCGTGGCCCCTCGCCTCGCTCAACTCGACCGCCGGCTTGTCGGACTGGTTGTATTCGCTCGGGTTCCCGCCCTCGTGCTGGTGATCGAGAAAATGCCGCGCGAGGCGGATGTACTTGTCGCCCTGGCCCGCGCCTTGGACCTCGTTGACCAGCCGCCCCAGCCGGCCCAGCGCGTATTCCAGCCCCGGATGTCCGTTGCGCCAAGTCCGCCGAGGTGGCGGGCCGAACGTGGCGCACAGGTGGTCGCCGCACCGCACGGCCGCATCGTAAAGCCGCCGGTCCTTGCCGCCGGTCAGCCGGTAATGCGCCACGCCCATCTCCAGGAAGTAGCCCATGACGTAGAACTCATGCCAGCCGACATTGCTGTAGCGCGGGTGATGGTTCAGAACATGGAACGAATGGATATAACCGTCGGGCGCTTGGGCGGCGAGGATGACCGGGATCCAGGCTTCGAGTTTCGCGCGCAGCTCGCTCTGGGCACGGGCCAGTTCGGCGTCGGCGTCGGGTTTGACCGCCAGCGCCAGGCAAATTGCCTCGACGGTGTTGTAGACGTAGGCATCGCTCCACGGCGCGCCGGTGTATTTCCAGTCGGCGGCCTCGCCACGCTGCGCTTGGGCCACGGCCGCCAGGTTGAGAAACTCCTGGCCGCGGCCGCCCTTTTCCATCTGGCGGACGCAATGCGGCAGCCACTGCTCCGTCATCCGTTTGACCGGCTGTCGCCAGAAACCGCCGATCTGAATGGTTTCCAGGCGAACCGGTTCAAGGCCCCCGCGGGCAGCGGATGCTTCCGAATCCGCGGCCTGGACGGCTCCCAGGCAACACAGCAGACAAGCGAGTGAGAGAAAGAGGAGCGATTTCATCGAGTGTTGTTCTCCGGTGTCTCAGGTTTCCTGGGCGGCGTAAACTTCCCCTGCGGACGCCCCCGGCGCAGATCGTCGGGATCAAGGGACGTCATGCAAACCGCGAGCACGATCAAGCGAATGCCCGGTGGCGGGCCAACCGGGCGGTTGCCGCCGAGCTTGTCAATCAGAATATCCGCCGGCCTCTGCGGCTGCCAGATCGCGGTTGCGCAGAAAAGGCTCCACGCTGGCGAGCAGCGTGGTGGCCCAGGAGGGCGCGGGGCGGGACGGCGGCTGGTGATGAACATGGCTCCACGCTGGCGAGCGGCGTGGTGGCCCAGGAGGTCGCGGGGCGGGACGAGGGCTGGTGATGAACATGGCTCCACGCTGGCGAGCAGCGTGGTGGCCCAGGAGGGCGCGGGGCGGGACGGCGGCTGGTGATGAACATGGCTCCACGCTGGCAAGCAGCGTGGTGGCCCAGGAGGTCGCGGGGCGGG
>Ga0209510_1004251_pt1 | contig 12803 bp, 14 predicted proteins | sample BiotimSIPDNA_FD_185749 | JGI IMG/M metagenome (GOLD analysis project Ga0209510, IMG submission 185749) | Anaerobic biogas reactor microbial communites from Washington, USA - Biogas_R1 time_0 SIP DNA (SPAdes) (version 2) | ecosystem: Engineered > Bioreactor > Anaerobic > Unclassified | place... | reverse complement strand
CGCGTGTATAACGTATGCTTCGAACCCCTTTTGTAAATGGAGGCGGTCTACATAATCTTGACCGAATTTATGTGCATCATCGGTCGTGGGCATGCGTTTGAGCTCGTTTATAAAAACGCAATCATACGTATGTGGTATAAGTCTTTTCAGAGTCGACTCGAAATCGGAGAAAGAGGAAATGGGATGCCAGTTCAATTCTCTCAATTGGACGGGACTATTCTGTTTGGATCAAACAAGACAACAACGAGGGAAGACTGTCGTCCGGGGAGACTCTGAGGATTTGGAAGCCGAGTTCACTGGCGGCTTCGGTATGCCCGGGATGATCGTCCACGAAGAGGATGCGTTCGGGGGGAGACTGGCAGAGTCGGATCGCTGCCTCAAAGATCTCGGGTCTGGGTTTTACGAATCCGGTTTCCCATGAATAGATGCGTACCGGGATTTTCCGAAGCAAGGGGTAGCGCTGTTCGAGATAGCGGCTGTGAAAGGAGGTAATATTTGAAAGCAGACCGGTGTTGAACGACTTCAGCACCTTTTCCAAAAGTTCCAGTCGATCCGGAAACGGTTGATAGACCGGGTTCCAAAAAGAGGCGAGAAGATCGGCAGGTGCCGTGAAGTCGATCAGGTCGGCGAATGATTTGAAGAAGGTCTCATCGTCGATTTTGCCGATGAGCGCGTCAACAACTGCTCCATAGGATTGAAAGCGGCGCATGGCCTCGTCCAAGGGGAGCGTAGTGTGGCGAATGGTTTGTTCCCAAGCATGGGTGTGGTCGATCCGGAACAAGAGGTTTCCGATGTCGAAGATGACCCAATCAACCAGGTTCGGGTTGAGCGTGTCGGATGGCTTTTGGGGATAGGGATTCACCTTTGTTGGGATGATGAACTGCCATTTTCAATCCTATCAACGAGGACAATTGGAAAAGGCGAGGGGGGTGAATTGGGCAGCTATTCAGGATTGAGGTATGATGCAGAACGCTGTGAGTAAGAGGATTTCGGTGACGATGCTGCATGCCCCCAGGCAGTCTCCATTTGCGCCTCCGAATACCCGTCGAAAGAACAGAAAACACGTCAGGATGGCTGTGGCGAGCGCTGCGAGCGAAGGAAGCGTCCAGACCGGGACGAGGAAAACGGTGAGCATAAGCAAGGATACCAGCCCGACCCAGAGCGTAAGCATCACCGGACGCTCCATATTTCTGGCGATCCCTTTACCGTCGATGTGGACATAAGGAAGGAAATGGAGCAGTACGATGGATGACCATCGCATCCAGCCTCCGGAGAGGATAAGGAAAGCCGCAAGGCTGCCATGGGTTGCTCCCGAGGAGAGGTGGATGTAACCGTTCCACCGGATAAGCAGCAGGGTTGCCAGGGCGCCGGTTCCAAATGTCCCGAGTCGGGAGTCGCGCATGATTTCAAAACGCCTTTCCCGTGTGTAGGCTCCCATGGCATCCGCGACGTCAGCGAATCCATCTTCGTGAAAAGCACCGGTAAGGATGAGTTGGATCGGAAGGAAGAGAGCGATAGCAAGTGGGGGTGGTATGATCTGGCAGAGTGCCCATGCGATCAATGCGTTGATCAGGCCGAGGACGATTCCCCCGGTCCAGAGCACTGATAGCAGGGAGCTCTGCTCGGTTTTGCCTTGGAGCTGCCATCCGGCGGGGATGGGGATGCGGGAGAGAAAGGCGATACTCGAGAACAGGAATCTCATCGGATCAAGCATGACAGAGATCAGATCACCACTCCGGCCTGTTCGAACGTGGCCATCTGGTGAAAGGTGTCCACCGCGTTACGAACGATACCCATGGCCACAGCAGCTCCGGATCCTTCCCCGAGTCGCATCCTGAGATCAAGCAGAGGATCGAGACCGAAGTGACGCAGGAAGCTGTCGTGGGCGGGTTCGGCCGATCGGTGCCCGGCAAGACAGCAGGACCGGCTGGCTGGCTGAATCCCGAAGGCAATTGCCGCGGCGGCTCCCGCGATCAATCCATCGAGCACCACTGGTATTCGCATGGAGGTGGCCCGTAGAATGGCCCCTGTCATCGCTGCGATTTCGCGACCTCCAATAGATGCAAGGATGGATAGCGGAGAGGTGAATTCTGAAGACCGGTTGGCAAGTGCTTGCCTGATCGTCAGGGACTTTCGCGCCAGGGCATCGTCTGTAAGTCCGGTTCCCCTTCCAATAATCGAATCGGATGGCACTCCTGTGATGGCGGAAAGAATTGCCACTGATGGGGTGGTGTTTCCGATACCCATTTCTCCGACGGCAAACACATCCGTGAACTGAGGGACTGAGCCCCATCCGAGCGCAAATGCTTCCACCGTCTCTGACTCTGACATCGCCGGTTCGTGAAGGAAGTTGCGGGTGGGGTGGTCAATCCCCGCATCATAGGACTGAAAATCGATTCCGTTGCTCCGGCAAAGCGAGTTGATCGCGGCCCCTCCCTGTCGGAAGTTCAGCATCATTTGTTGGTTCACACTGTCGGGAACAGCGCTGACTCCTTCGGCGGTTATCCCGTGAGCTCCACCAAACAACCGGAGGCTCATGCGGGAGGCTCTGGGAGCGTCCGGTGAATCCTGAACCGAGGCTACCCAAGCTGCAATCTCCTCAAGCTTACCCAGGCTTCCCGGTGGTTTGGTCCGCGAGTCCCATTCGGCGAGGACACGGTCGCGTGTGTTTGGATTGGCTGGCGCAATGACGCGAACAGCCTCAAGGATATCGGAGAACGAATGAAACATTGCAGAGACATCAGCCGGGTTTGGGGCCAGCAAGGGAATCACCGGCCATCAACCCATAAGCTGGTTTATTGACATGGATGCGTCAATTGGAAAACCGTCAGAGCAGGATTTGCTCCGGCGTTGCCCATTCCGGGACCGGTTCCACCGCGGCCTTCGCGGGCTGGAGTGGATAGCGATAGGTTTCGCCTTCGAAGTTGCGCATCACGATCTCGGAATCGGTGATCTCCTTGATATAATCGGGGTTGAGCGGAACCTTTCCGCCTCCGCCGGGAGCATCGATCACGAATTGGGGAATCGCATACCCCGTGGTGTGCCCTCGCAGACTACGGATGAGGTCAATCCCTTTCTGGACGTTGGTGCGCAGATGTGCGGAGCCGGTGATGAGGTCGCACTGGTAGAGGTAGTATGGGCGAACCCGCATCATCAGGAGGCGGTGCACAAGGGAGCGAAGGATTTCTGGTTTGTCGTTCACCCCGTTGAGCAGGACGGACTGATTTCCGAGAGGAACTCCGGCAAAGGAGAGGCGCTCTGTTGCCTGCTTCAGTTCGAGGGTGCACTCGTTGGGATGATTCACGTGGATGCTCATCCAGATCGGCCCGTGTTTGCGGAAGATATCTGTCAGAGCCGGTGTGATCCGCTGAGGTAGAAACACGGGGATGCGCGATCCGATGCGGATGAATTCGACATGGGGAATCGAACGCAGTTCGCCTAGCAGGTGATCCAGGCGATTGTCGCTGAGCAGCAGGGGATCGCCCCCGCTGAGCAGCACATCGCGGATTTCAGGATGGGAGCGGATGTATTCCAGTCCTTTTTCGTAGCTTGGATGGAAGTTGTAGTCCTGCGCATTCGACACGAGTCGGCTGCGTGTGCAGTAGCGGCAATAGGATGCACACCGATCCGTCACGAGGAACAGCACCCGGTCCGGATACCGATGCACCAGTCCTTCCACCGGCATGGTGTTTTCTTCTCCAACGGGATCCAGAAGCTCGTCCGGGCTGATTTTGCTTTCTCCGGAACGAGGAATGACCTGCTTGCGGACGGGACAATCGGGATCCTCCCGGTTGATCAGGTTGAAGAAGTAAGGGGTGATCGCGAGCGCGAGTTTGTGGCTGGCGAAGAGACACCCGGCGCGTTCATCGGGCGTGAGCTCCATGTACTCTTCGAGCTGCTCAATGCGTGTGATCCGGTTCTGAAGCTGCCAGCGCCAGTCCTGCCATTTTTCTGACGGCACGTGGGACCAGAGGCCCTGGCCTTCAAACCATGTGGAAAGATGATCTTGTGGATACATGAGCGGAAAGCGGTGATTATAGATGAATCAGAAGAAAAGGATAAGTTGCGTTATGGAGTTGATTGAATCCCGGAAATCTGTATTTTCAAATATTCAAATCAATAAAATTTTCAATGGATGAGCTTGATAAACTGGCGGTTCAGTTGTGGGCGGTCGGAGATGAGGTCCGGTTGAGGATCCTCAGGCAGCTGCCACTGAAGGCGGATTGTAAGCAAAGGAACAATGTAACGGAGCTTTCCGAAGCTCTGGGGATTCCACAGCCGACCGTCTCGCACCATTTACGGGTCTTGAGACAGGCAGGAGTCATCCGGCGTTCGAAACTTTGTCGGGACTGTTATTACCATGTGGATTCGGTGGCGATTGAGGAGATGACTCAGCGTTTGAAGGAATCCGTGCTTCGGGAAGAGAGGTGAAGATGTCGGAGCCTCGGCGCAGAGTTGGGCTGTTTGGCGGGAGTTTTGATCCTCCCCACATAGGGCATGCCGTGATGGCGCTGGATGCCTGTGAGTCGATGGCGTTGGATGAGCTATGGTTTGTTCCCGCCTATCAGGCGCCACTAAAAGGTCATTCTCCGGTGGCATCGGCGAGGCACCGTTTGGAAATGATCCGGATTTTGGCCAATGCAGATTCGAGATTCAGGGTTTGGCAGGGTGAACTGCTTGCAGAGCGGCCGTGTTTCACGGTGGAGACGGTTGATCAGTTCCATCGTGCCAGACCCGATGTGGAGCTTTTCCTTTTCATTGGAGCAGACCAGGCAAATCAACTGGACAAGTGGTATCAGGTGGATCGCATCAAGCAAATGGCCCGGATGGTGGTGTTTGCTCGGCCGGGCTATCTCCTTGATCAAGGACGCGGATTGACCGGCATCCGGACACACCAGATTGAATTGAGTTCAAGTGAGATCCGTGAAAGATTGACCCGGGGGCTGCCGGTGTCCATTTTTCTTCCTACAGGGATTGACCATTACATTCAAAACCATCAGCTCTATCTTGATCCGAAAGTCACCATTCCAGAATCATCCATGCGTAATCAGAAAACTGACCAAAAAGAGATCCCTTCAGCTTTGAAGGATTGTTGTGAAGCCTTGCTCGACAAGAAGGCCGTCGATCTGCGGATCATTGATGTAAAAGGCGTATCTTCCATAACCGATTACTATGTGCTGGCGACGGGTGAATCGGGTCCACAGCTTCGGGCCATGGCAAATTCGGCCTACTCAAGCCTCAAGTCAGCCGATGGTGCCAAGGGGGTCGTGGATGGCGATCCGTTGAGTGGTTGGGTGGTAATGGATGCCTACGAGTTTGTGGTTCACCTCTTCCGTCCGGAAGTTCGTGAGAACTACGCGCTCGAATCGCTTTGGAAAGACCGTCCGCAGTTTATGTACGTGGCCGAAGAAGCTCCGGCCGCTGCAGAAAAGAAGGCTGTGAAGACTCCGGTTGCCCGGAAAACCGCGTCAAAAAAGACTGCTGCCGCGAAATCTCCGGACGACAAGCAGCCCGCCGAAAAGAAGGCGGCTACCAGGAAACCGTCAGCCAAGAAGGTCGTTTCGAAGAAGTCAGCCGCGAAGACTCCATCCGTTGTTGAAACAGTGGAAGACCTCCCGGCTGTCAAAAAGCCCCGGGCTAAGCGTTCAAGCCCGAAATGAGGTGAAGGGCCTTGTCCCGGACGGCGGTGACGATCGCTTGACGATCCGGTCCCTTGTCCGCAACGAGTCGGACCAAAGCGCTGCCGACGATGGCTGCATCGGCGTGCTGAACAACTGCTTTTACCTGCTCCGGACTGGATATTCCGAACCCGACTCCGACCGGTAGATTTGTGTGCGCTTTGATCAGAGCAACCCTTTCCGCCAGGTCTGAAACCATGTCGTTGCGTTCTCCGGTGACTCCCTCGCGGGACACGTAATAAATGAACCCGCCCGCGTCGCGCGTGATAATGGGGATCCGGTCTTCAGGTGTGGTTGGGGCCACGATGAAGATGTTGTCGATGTGGTGGGATTTGCAGGCCTGAACCATGTCAGCAGCTTCTTCCGGTGGAAGGTCGAGGGTAAGGATTCCATCGATTCCTGCTTCAGCGGCCTTCCTGACATAGGTTTCCACTCCTTGTGACATCACGAGGTTGTAGTAGGTGTATAGGACAAGAGGCACCTGACTCTCAACTCTGAGGGCGCGAGCCATCTCAAAGACCTGATCTACCTTTGCGCCGTTGGCGAGGGCCCGTTCGGCAGCAAGCTGATTGGTCTTGCCGTCCGCAAGCGGATCCGAGAACGGGACACCGATCTCAATGAGATCCGTGCCAGCTTCCACCAGTGCGCGGCAGATGTCGATCGAGGTTGGAAGATCCGGATCCATTCCGCAAATATACGCGATGAAACGTTTGCGGCTTCGATCCTCAAATAATTTGGCGATTCGGCTCATGATGTTACCTTTTGATGCTATGTGCATCGCTTCAACAATGCCAAGCGGATTTCTCCACCTGAATCGATCCAGAGAAATTACATTGACCTAGGACGGGGCTGAGTGCTCGTCCATATTATGATTCGGCCAATGTGGGATGCTGGAAAAGATCGGGTTTTTTAGGAAACGGTTTTCCCTTCAGGGATTGTAGTCGATCATGAGCTCAGGGCGTTGGGCCAGATTGAACGCCTCGGAAGAGTAGAACACGTTCGTGCCGCTCATTCCCTGAATGATGAGGCCCTGGTTGTTGCCGTCGAGCCAACTGTCGAGGAGCGCCCTGCATGCGGATGGATCCCCCGGGTGAAATATGAAGGTGATCGTGGAATCGATCGATTCGCTCCCGCTCACCGAAACGATCGCATCGGTGGTAGGCCATGCGTCTACCATTTTGCCGTCGGAACCCTGCCAAGGCGAAGACCCGTTGATTGTGTTGTAGTTGGCATAGCGTTCATGCCAAACGTTGCGGTCAAATAGATTATGGGCGCTAAGCGTGTCAGCTGTGGGCGCTTCTTTGAAGGTGAGGGTCAGGGTAATACGGTTGACCGATGAGTAGGAAGAACGGCTGAGCCCGAGGTTACCGAAGCGGATCGCAAACTTTGTGTCCGACTCCATCGGAGCGACTTTGAGGGTGCGCTCGTCGAGGTCATTCTTGCTGTTGAAGACTCCTCCGTCCAGGCGGTAGGTGTAGAAATCCTCCGTTCCATTATAGCTGGAGACTCCATCGCGGTAATATACCTGGACCGCGGAAAGCCCGATCCAGGGAACCAGACTCAGCAGTGCGATTGAAAAGCGACGAAAAGACGGGAAGGTGAACAGGCTCATGGTGACTTAGACGAAAGGGAAGGGGTTAAGCTTCAGAATTTGATGCGATTTCATCCTTGGAGGTCAAGAGGCCGATGAATTTCTCCATGGCCGGGGTGAGGATGCGTCCTTTGCGATGAATGAGGAAAATGGGCCTGAGGAAGCGTTTGCCTTTGAAGTTCATCGCCACGAGCAGTCCTTTCTCGATTTCCTGATACACTGTGCCTCGCGGAATGATCGCAACCCCGGCGTTGATCTCGACGGCGCGTTTGACGGTCTCAATGTTGTCAAACTCCATCACTGGCAGAATGTTGATGCGGGCGTCGCGGAAAATCTGATCGGTAGCTTTCCTTGTGGGAATGTCGTTGTCGAAACCGATGTAAGCGTGTTCGGGGAGTTCTTTCAGGTCGACGACCTCGCGTTTGGCGAGGGGATGTTCCGGGCTGGCGATGAGAACCAGCTCGTCTTCAAGAAACGGGATGTATTCGAGTTCCCGGTTTTTGGTGGGATACGCCACGATGCCCAGATCCACGATGTTGTGGAGAACGTCTTCGTAGACGAGGTTGGATCGGCGGTATTCCAGATGGACATTTACCGTCGGGTAAGTGCTGAGGAATCGCTTCATGTATGGCGGGAGCTCGTGCAATCCCACGCTGTAGATGGTGGCCACGCGGATGTTTCCGCTGATGACCTTCTTCATCTCCTGCAGTTCACAGTCGAGACGCTCGTAAAGGTTGAGGATTTCCTTTGCCGACTCGTGGAGACGCTTTCCTTCGTTTGTCAGCTTGAATTGTTTCTGACTCCTGTCTACGATGAGTACCTTGAAGTGGTTCTCCATGGCTCTCAGCTGCTGGCTAACCGCGGATTGGGTGATCCCGTTGATTTTGGCAGCTTGAGAAAAGCTTTTGCTCTGAACGAGGTCGGCAAATATTTTGAAGTTCTCGATGTGCATTATGCTTTTGATAAAATTCTCTAATTGCCCAAGTCGGAATAGTAAACAAAACTTTTATCGAATCCAGAAGAAAAAATGATAAGCTTCGATGAGTTTAAATGCAATCTGGAAGCGGTGCGCAAGCGTATCGTTCGGTCTGCGCAGCTTTGTGGACGTGATCCGGGGACGATAAGATTGTTGCCGGTAACGAAAACTCACGGGCCTGAGGTGCTGGATTATGTCAAGCGCAGCGGGATGGATTGGGTAGGAGAAAACCGGGTGCAGGAGACCATCGAAAAACAAGGCACTGAATGGAGGGGCAGGATCCGGTGGGAATTGATCGGGCACCTCCAGTCAAACAAGGTGAAACATGCGGTGGAGAGTTTTGACCGGATTCAGTCGGTGGATTCGGTAAGCTTGCTCAATAAGCTCAATCGGCATGCGGGTGACCGCGGGATTATTATGCCGGTGTTGCTGCAGTTTAACACGGGCCGGGATCCTGCGAAGAGTGGATTCGAGACTGAGGATGCGGAGATGGCAGTGGAGGCTTGCCTGCGGTGTGATGCTTTGAAACTGGAGGGACTGATGACCATAGCGCCTTTGGTCGAGGATCCAGCCGCCGCACGTTTGGCGTTTGCCGGACTGCGCAGTCTGAGAGATCGGTTGAGCCGCACTTTTGGGATTGCCTTACCCGAGCTTTCCATGGGTATGACATCGGATATGGAAGCAGCAATTGAAGAAGGCAGCACCTGCCTGCGAATCGGAACGGCCCTTTTCGGGGGTCGAACGGGGGGGGCGGACCATGCCGGATGATTCGAAAGATGCGGGGTTCTGGAACCTGCCGAATGCATTGACTCTTGCGCGCATTCCATTGCTTGTGGTTGGAATCGTGCTGATTGAGTCCGGCTTTTCCGGAGGGGCGATTCTAGGAGTGGTTTTGTTGTTCCTCGGAATGATCAGTGATTTTCTGGATGGGTTTCTGGCCCGCAAGATGGGACTGACCTCCCGGTGGGGTGCGGTTTTGGATCCGCTGATCGACAAGTTCTTTGTATTGGGACTTTGCACCTGGTTGTTGATGGAGGAGTGGCTTCCCGGATGGTGTCTGTGGTTGTACTTGGCCATCTTGTTAAGGGAACTGGCCGTGACCGGTTTGAGGGGAGGCTCATTGTTCCCCAACAAAGGCGGATTTGGAGCAGACAAGCTGGGCAAGTGGAAAACAACCGCCTTTTTTGTATCGCAGGTCGGATTTCTTATAGCCGTTGCGGTGATACGGGAAGGCTGGTCTGACGCTGTCGGCATTCGGGTTGTGGATGCGCTCCGGTTGACAGGAGTGGGTGCGTTTGTGATCGCAGCGTTTCTCACCGTGTGGTCGGGTTGGCGGTATTTCGCGCGAATGGGGAGGTCGGGATGAACCGGTTTGGATTGCTATGGGTGCGGATGCTTCCGCCAGGGGTGATTCTTGGGCTTGGTCTGCTTTTTGGGGCCGGGCGATGGAAATATGGACCTGGAACGATCGGATCGATGATCGGGATCGTGTGGTATGCGGTCTTGTTCGGATCAATGGGTCCGATGATGGGTGGCCTGATGATGTTGATCAGCACATGGATTGCGATCGGCGTGTGTGATCAATCTGCCAGGCTCCTGGGTCAAAAGGATCCATCGTCTGTTATTCTTGATGAATGTGTCGCGATGCCCTTCTGTTTCATTGGGTTCGACCGCATTTTCGGGGAGATACCTGCGTGGCCCTATGTGCTGCTTGGCTTTATTGTCTTTCGCGTGCTTGACATCTCTAAGCCCCTTTTTATCGGACGTTTGGACCGGATTGAAGGCGGATTTGGTATCGTGGCAGACGATGTGGCGTCCGGCCTTGTGACTTGCCTCATACTGCATGCGGTTCACTTGCAGGGATGGTTTGACCGGTGGATTGGCCTGAGTTGAGCCCCTGGCGTGTCACGGTCCTGTTGGTTTTTACACAGGTGAGCCTCCCGATGGGAGATGGCGCATATGTAAAAGCTTCAAATTCAGGGATATGGTGTTGCCAAGAATAACGTTCGAGTACTAGCGTTGATGGTGTCAGGAAGCGAATATGAACCGCGATAATCCATCAGATCCGGAGAACGGTGAAGACCCTTGGGCCAGTTTGACTCCGGAGGAGAATAGACGTGCTCAGAGGCACTTGCGCATTCTTTATGGAGCCATGATTCTCATGATTGTTGGGCCCCTCGTTCTTCTGATTATTTTCGGCCGCCGATAGCAAACTGAACGAACCTTTCCCGTATGCAGAAGACCATCTTGATTTTCCGACTGTTCTTTTTCGGGCTATGCATGCTCGGTTCGTGGATGTATCTTTTTATAGCGGGTGATGAAAGCCCGCTTCGTGTTTTCATAATCGGAGCGAGTATAGGTGGGTTGGTGATCCTGATTGATGTTTACATCAAAGGGTTTTCATTGAGTGGATTCTCGGCACTGACCTTTGGGTTGGCGATGGGAGGATTGTTTTCTTACATGATTGCATCCTCTCCTTTGTTCGAGCCATTGGCGGACCAATATCCGGAGGCCGTTTACATGGTGCGGCTTGCGGTAACGGTTGTGATGATGTATCTCGGGGCTGTGATTGCGTTGCGGGGCCGGGATGAGTTCTACCTTGTGATCCCCTATGTGCGGTTTGATCCAAAGTATGCGGATCAGCCGATCACGTTGATTGACACGAGCGCATTGATCGATGGGAGAGTGGAGGCGATTTGCCGTTCCAGGTGGCTGACTTATGGATTGGTCATCCCTTCCTTCGTGCTTCAGGAGTTGCACCGTGTGGCTGACTCAGGGGATCCACGTCGTCGGGAGCGTGGCAGGAGGGGGTTGAAGGTTTTGAACGAGATGAAGCTCATGACACACCTCGATTTGCGGATCCACGAGGTGGATTTGGGCTCAGGGGAGCGCGTGGATGAAAAACTGGTGTTTCTGGCGAAGAACATGCGGGCACGCCTACTGACGACAGACTACAATCTGGCGCAGATGGCTCAGTTTCGAGGGGTGGACTGGTTGAACCTGAATGAGCTATCACAAGCTCTTCTTCCCGATGTTGATATTGGTCAGAGTATCCGTGTGGAACTTATCCGTGAGGGTAAGGACAGCCATCAGGCGGTGGGGTACCTGAGAGATGGTTCAATGGTTGTGGTCAACCACGGTCGCAAGTTGATTGGCAGCACAGTGGAAGTCGAGATCACGAGCATTGTGCCGTCGTCCGCCGGCAAAGTTATTTTTGCTGAGTATCTTGAATCATCCAGACTCGAGGACAATTAGACCGCGATCGGAGCTGCGATCCGTGGATGCGGATCGTAGCCTTCGAGTGAGAAATCCTCATAGCGAAACGCGTCGATGGAGCGAATCTCCGGATTGATTTTCATGCGCGGCAATGGTTTGGGGTCTCTGGCCAATTGGGTTTTCACCTGTTCGAGGTGATTGATGTAGAGGTGAAGATCGCCGAAAGTGTGAACGAAGTCACCAGGCTTGAGATCACATACCTGCGCCATCATGAGGGTCAGGAGCGCATAGGAAGCGATGTTGAATGGGACTCCCAAAAACAGATCGGCACTCCGCTGATAAAGCTGACAACTGAGCCGTCCATCGGCGACGTAAAATTGGAATAGGACATGGCAAGGTGGGAGAGCCATGCGGTCGATGTCGGCCACATTCCACGCGCAAACCATGTGACGTCGGCTGGAGGGATTGTTGCGGATCGAGTCAATGACTTCTGCAATCTGGTCGTGAACGACACCATCGGCACCTTGCCAGCTCCTCCACTGTGATCCGTATACGGGCCCGAGATTGCCTTCCGGATCGGCCCACTCGTCCCAGATGGTGACCCCGTTTTCCCGCAGGTAGCGGATGTTGGTGTCGCCCTTGAGAAACCACAGCAATTCGTGGATGATGGACTTGAGATGAACCTTTTTGGTGGTCAGCAACGGGAAGCCATCACCGAGGGGGACGCGGATTTGGGCACCAAAAACGGAGATTGTGCCGGTTCCGGTGCGGTCGTCCCGGCGAACGCCTTCGTTCATGACACGGGTTAAGAGGTCCAAATAAGTTTTCACGTAGTAAATGGGGATCGTCCATGAGAATCCTTGGTTAGGATCGATGGACGAGGCAAGACCCAATTGTCTACGGGAAATCCGCAGAAAACCGGGAAAAGCGTTTGATTTTCGGGCTGAATGACATCCATTCGGACTCTCTGCAAAAGGGTTCATATGAAAGAGAAGCATTTCGGGTCATGCGAGCAGATTGCCATTGCAAGGGTGGTCCGTTTGCCTCTTTCCTAATGATTTTACCCTGTTTGGTTTCACCCTGAATCCGAATCCTGATCTAATATCCCATGAACTTTAGAAGGTCTGTACTGAGCTTGATTTTCTGTGCCATTGCATGGATATCACCCTCGTTTGGGCTCTTTGGAGCTGGCCCTACTGCCGGTGGTGATGAACCCCACCACATTCCTCTTCCACTGGAGGAATACCACGATGAGAATATTCCCGGGCTGTGGGACATTTTGGTTCATCGGGTGAAGCTGGAGCCCTTCAATCTTGCGGCGAGCATCATTTTTCTCTGCGCG
>Ga0209510_1004247_pt1 | contig 12808 bp, 11 predicted proteins | sample BiotimSIPDNA_FD_185749 | JGI IMG/M metagenome (GOLD analysis project Ga0209510, IMG submission 185749) | Anaerobic biogas reactor microbial communites from Washington, USA - Biogas_R1 time_0 SIP DNA (SPAdes) (version 2) | ecosystem: Engineered > Bioreactor > Anaerobic > Unclassified | place... | reverse complement strand
ACTTTTTTTATAGGCTCTTTAATTTTTGCAATCAAAGGTTTCTTTGTATATAATGTATTAGCTTTATTATCTTTCAATACAAATTTAATCTCAGCTTGATAACTATTCCCATCATGTGCTTTTATATTCAAAGAACAAGTTTCACTTTTTTTTACAATTATTTTCAACGAATAAAAATCATCTGTTTCGAATCGTGTAAACTTACAATTACTTTCAACATCAAGTTCGTTAGACTTGTAAGATGTCCCAGCTTCAGATAAATCATCATAACAAGTTGATTTTTCTCGACTTAATGATCCTCCCCAGATATAACTGATTCGATACAAAACATCTGCATAGCAGATTGAATCTATACACTCCCTCAAAAATATTGGAAAATCAGTCATTATTGATTTATCATAAATTTTTATGGAATCTTTTTCATTCCATCTCATAGTCCTATATATAGACACTGTTTCTATTTTTCCATCTTTCAAAATTTCAGGATCAGGATAGGAAGATTCTCGTTCAATAAAACAAGGGAGATCTATCACATTTAAGTATCCGGTATAATTTGAATCCTCAGCAGGGTGATTCTCAACAAAATCACATTTTATCTTGATATCATTTTCGTCCCATTTTTTTACATATTTTTTTTCACCTGAATTCCATTCGTATGATGAATATGTGTAATATAAAATGGAATCGGCAAGTAAACTTGTCGAAAATAAATTGGTATAATACAAGTGCTCTCCATTCAATCCATAATAATTCTCACTATTCCAATATTTCTTTTTTTCAAGGGAATAAATAAAAAAATTATTTCCGATTCCTTTTCGTATTGAATAAAAAAATAATCCGTTTTTACTTTCCTTATTTAAAAGAATTTTGCAAGGCCCATTTCCATAATAGTTTAATTTTATTTTCAAGACATTCATTGAATCAACCCCTATAAAATCGACAAATGAACAAGCAGAGTCTTTATACAATGTATTGATTTCTTCATCAAATTTTATGAAGCAAAAACTATCTTGGCAGGAATACTCTAACATTTCCCCATTAGCCAAGGAGACAATCAACAAAATAAATATTTTTAAGTATTTCACTACTACCTCTAAGACACCCCCAAGTGATGAACGCTTGAAGCGGTCGTTTCTGTACATAATTTAGCTACATATTTTCTTGGAGGTATCATTCTTAAAAAAAATGGGACATTCTGCGCCACTATATTAGAAAATCACATCTAAAAATTATACTGGTCTAGAAAATTCAGCTTTTATAAATTAATCTAATGATCCCTTCTATTTCTTGGAGCAAGGCGCATGGCGTCGCCTTTTTGTCGTCTCTATCGAAGACGGAAAGTCACTCTCTACCTGTAGCGATGAGCGACCCTTCTAATGAGTTGTTAATCGCCTTGATTCAAGCAGAAACAAGCCAAAGTATTACTCCACACCCCTATTCTCTTGCAGAGATTCAGAAATACAATTCTTTAAGTAACCCTTCGACGGAATCGATTTTGGAAAAGATTCAATTGCAAAAGAATTTAAGTGATACGAATGTTTGGGAATCGGAACCGATTATAGAGCTTGTGGATACAATTCTCGAATCCGCGATGATGCAAAGGGTTTCTGACATTCATTTTGAACCATTTGAAACGCATCTTTCTGTTCGTTTTCGAAAAGATGGTCTTTTGATTCCCCACTTAACGCTCCCTGATTGGCTAAAAGATTCTGTGATTTTGAGGCTCAAGGTTTTAGCATGCCTTGATATTTCAGAAAAAAGGATTCCGCTTGACGGACGCTTTCGATTTAGATCACCAAACCACCATTGCGCCATTCGCATAAGTACTCTCCCTACTCGCTACGGAGAAAAAGCGGTTTTGCGTTTATTGTTACCTCAAGAGTCGAAAGAAGATTTAGAGTCTTTAGGGATGCCTCTTGAGATGTTAACAAAAGTAAAGCTCATTTTTGAAAAACCTCAAGGAATTTTTATTGTCACAGGGCCCACTGGAAGCGGAAAAACGAGTTCTCTTTATGCAGGCTTACGTTGTATTATTCAAAAGCAATTAAATGTCACTACCATTGAAGATCCTGTGGAATATGAATTGCATGGAGCCAATCAAGTACAAGTGAACGAAAAAGCGGGTCTTCATTTTGCCACAGCGCTTCGCTCGGTGTTAAGGCAAGATCCAGATGTGATTTTTGTGGGTGAAATTCGAGATAAGGAAACGGCATGCGTTGCTTTGCAAGCAGCGCAAACTGGTCATTTGGTGCTCACTACACTTCACACCAATGACTCTGTTTCGGCAATCTCAAGACTTGAGGATTTGGGGATTTCACCTCCATTGATTGCCGATGCCGTTCTCGGCGTTCTTGCGCAACGACTTTTAAGAAAGGTTTGCCCTCATTGCCTTGGGCTAGAAAGTGGCTGCAAGCATTGTGATTTTACGGGTTACAAAGGGCGCTTTGCCATTTTTGAACTACTAGAAGCTAGTCCGAAATTAAATCATTGTATCATCAATAGATTCGCTCATTCAGAAATTCTAAAAGAGATCCCTTTCTTAAAACTCAATGACTACGCTAGCCTTGCCGTTCAAGAAAAGAAAACTTCTATTGAAGAATTAAAAAGAGTCCTTGGGTAAAGGAGCTACTAAAGCTCTTAGAGAATCGACTAAAAGGCTATCTCGTTTGGGAAACATATTTTGATAAATCACAGAGCGACGTTGTGCCATAAATTGACTCTGTCGCATGTGTGGATTATGCTTACCTGGACTTGCGAGCACTGCCGCTAAGTTGATCGCCTGATTCACAGTCAATTTAGAGCAACTCTTCTTGTAATACTCTTTACAAGCGACTTCGCAACCAAACATATCTTTGCCCCACTGGGCGTAATTCAGGTATAATTCTAAAATACGATCTTTCCCTAATTCTCGTTCCATCAAAATAGCATAAGCAAGTTCCTTAAACTTTCGATCCCAAGAACGTTCACCACTTAAGAAAAGATTTTTGGCTAATTGCTGTGTTAAAGTACTACCACCAAATTTTGTTTTTCCTCTTAGTTGATTTGCATCTAAAGCTTCTGCGATCGCCCGCACATCAAAGCCTGGATGGAAATAAAAGCCTGCGTCTTCACTTGCAATAACCGCTTTCTGAAGATGTTTACTAATGCTATCTAAAGGAACAAATTCATGTTTGATTTCAAAATTAGGATTTGAATCCAGAAGAGCTTTCATATAATTACTCATCTCTGGTTGTGCGTATTTTAACGAAATCACATTATCATAAATTTCATATCCATATTCAAAAGCTCGGTATAAAAAATAGGACATGACTATGGAAAATACGGCTGCATATAAAAATAAGGCAAGTAAAACGCCTCGAACCATGTAATTTAAGATTCGATAAATCCACTTAAAAACTAAAACACTATAACGTTTAAATGGAATCCATAATTCTCTAAACTTTTCATTCATAAACCTAATCATTTCCGTTGGTTAAACCAATCATTAATATCTTGACCTTCTTTCATTTTAAGATCTTCATCTTCAATACCATGTCCTAATGGCACACTATAAATCTGAGCACGCTCAAATAGAGATTGAACGTATTTTGTGGCTTCTCGACCTGGCTCATCTTGATCAAAACAAAGAACCACCTTTTTTTGAGCAAATAAGTGAACCCATTCAGGCTTAAAAGACTTGACTCCAGGAACACCTACCGCTTCTATATTTCTAGAGATCAATGTCAGTGTATCCACAACACCTTCACAAAGATAAACCCAGCCAGGCTGTTGATTAAGAATCACTTTGTTATACGGGTACGGGATTTCCCCTTTTAAATTCAATTCTTTAGGAACCACACTTGGTTCAATCGCTCTGGCTTGAAAGAAAAGGGAACGCACTTGCTCATCTAAATACGGAAAAATTAGAGGGTGCTTATAATAACGAAGATTCCCTCGATCATTATACAGCCCTATTTTTTGTAAAAGTTCAAGCCCAAATTCAGATAGTAATGACTTATTTAAGGCGTTGTAATCTGAAATATATCGAAGGCGCATTTTATCCCAAGCGGGCTTAAAAATACGACGGCTAACTAACCATCGAGCCGCTGGAGTCCCATCAACAACAGACAAGCGCTTTAAAAAAGATAAAACCACCTTCATTCGTTCTTCTGGTTTGATCTCTGGCTTAGGTGGTTTTGGTGTGACAATAGAATCAGATTCTGCGATTATTTTTTTTATTGAAGAAAGTCCATTAATTTGACTTTGAGATAAAAACTCTGTTTTTAACCATTCAATGGCTTCTAAAAAAGAGCAGCTACGGGCTTGTTTTACAAGTTCAATCACATCGCCACGCATATCTTCACAAACCCAACACGTAAAAAGGCCCTTCTCCTCAGAAATAGAAACCGAAGGAGTGCGATCGCCATGAGCATGTCGCATGGGATACAAGCATTTAAATTTACCGCGCTGCACCTGAATTCCAAGAGCGGTGGCCACTTCCGTAATCGAAAGGGACGCTTTTATTCTATCAATGTCATCGCGTTTATTTTGCATCTTTCTAAATTATTAAATATGAGCTCCGTTAATTTAAAAGAAAATTACTCTCTGCGTCATTTAATTTCATTTAGAGTGGGCGGTGAAGCACGTTTTTTTTGTGAAATAGAAACAAATGAACAATTTTTAGAAGTTAAAAAAAAAGCGATTCAACAAAACAAGCCTTTTTTTATTCTTGGTCGCGGTACAAACGTTGTTATTTCTGACAAAGGCTTTGACGGCTATATCGTAAAATTATCTCGTTCTTTTTCTGAATTATCTATAGAGGGCTCTATACTAAAAGCGAAAGCCGCTACTCCCCTTTCAAGAATAGCTAGGTCGTCCATTCAAAATAATCTCAGTGGCATGCATTTACTCGCAGGTATCCCAGGAACATTAGGGGGTGCTATTTATATGAATGCTGGTGCTTATGGGCAAGAGATTTCTCAAACGGTAATAGAAGTCAAAAGCATTAATGATCAAGGGCAAATCATTACACGCGACAACGCTGCCTGTTCTTTTTCTTATAGGCACTCTATTTTTCAAGAAAATAAAGAATGCATTCTCGAGGCCTCTTTTCAATTGACTCTGGGTTCTAAAGATGCTCTAGAAAAAGAAATGAATACAGTGATGCAAAAAAGAAGAGATTCTCAACCTCTAGAATACCCCAATGCGGGTTCTGTTTTTAAGAGAACACCTCAAGATTTTCCTGGGGCATTGGTTGAAAAAGCAGGGCTCAAAGGATTTTCTATTGGTGGCGCCATGGTTTCCCCAAAACATGCGAACTTTATAATCAATACAGGGAATGCCACCGCTCAAAACATCTATGATTTAACAAGCGTTATCATTGAAACTGTATTTAAGCAAACAGGGATTACTCTCGAGCGAGAAATTATCTTTTTAGGTGATTTTTAAAAAAGACTACGTGTAAATAATAGCGATAAGCAACAATAGCAAGAACCGCTCCAATTCCATCAGCTATTAAATCATAACCAGAGACAAATCGACCTGGTGTAAAGCTTTGGTGAAATTCATCAGAGGCACCATACAATACGGTTAATAAAAACACGACTAAAGCAATTCGAATAGGAAACTTTTTCCAAAGGGCTGGCTTAAACCAAAACGAGAAAGAACACCCTAAAGCAGCATAGGCTATCGTATGGAGTATCTTATCTGAGCCAAAAAACAGCGAAGGTAATTCCGTTCCTGGTTTTGAAGAAAAATGGAATAGAATAGCCATTATGAGAATGGACGAAGCATAGCGAAAAAAAGGATATTGAAGAAAGATTTTTTCTAACATAGTCAGAATAAAATAGAAAATTCTAACTTTTCTTTTTATGAAAGCCATTACATTAAAAGCTGGACGTGAAAAGTCTGCCACACGCCGTCATCCTTGGGTTTTTAGCGGAGCTATCGACAAAGTCCTTGGAGACCCAAGTCTAGGGGATTCCGTTGAGATTTATTCTTATGCTGGTGATTTCTTAGGCATGGGTGCTTATTCCCCTTCTTCTCAAATTAGAGCCAGATTCTGGAACTTTGAAGAAAAGAGAATCATTGATAAAGAGTTTCTCTCTAAGGTGCTAGATCAAGCCATAGCGAGCCGACATTCTCGAGGCTTTGATGTTTCGGATAAACAGAATGCATTTCGTTTAGTGAATGCAGAAAATGATGGGATTCCTGGCTGCATTATTGATAAATACGGGCCTTACTTTTCAATTGAAATTTTATCCGCTGGTGCAGAAGTTTTTCGAGAAATCATTTTCAAATTACTCGCCGAGAAAACAGGCTGTACAGGGATTATAGAACGCTCTGATTCAGAGGTTCGTACCAAAGAAGGTTTACCTTTACGCAAAGAGGTTGCTTACGGAAATGTTCCCACAGACCCTGTCCCTATGAATGAAAATGGCATTTTCTTTGATATTGATCTCTGGAATGGTCATAAAACTGGCTACTACTTAGATCAACGCGATGCCAGAAAAAGAATAGGAGAAATCGCCAAAGGGAAAACCGTTCTAAATTGTTTTTGCTACACAGGTGGTTTTGGTCTTTATGCGCTAAAAGGCGGCGCTAAACACGTTTACCAAGTCGATGTATCTAAAGATGCTCTAAAGATTGCACGTGATTTAGTATTAAAAAACAAGCTCCCTACAAGCGAGATTACACATACACAAGCCGATGTATTTACCTACTTACGGCAATGTCGAGACAAGGGCCTTCAATTTGATTTGATTGTTCTTGACCCACCTAAATTTATTGAATCGAAAGACAGCTTAAATAAAGGCGCCCGTGGTTATAAAGACATTAATTTACTTGCAATTAAGCTTTTAAGCCCAGGTGGAAGGCTTGCTACTTTTAGTTGCTCTGGTTTGATGGAAATGAGTTTATTCCAGAAAATCATCGCCGATGCAGCAGAAGATGCCAAACGCAGTGCTCAAATTATTGAACGTTTTGGGCAACCAGCAGATCATCCTGTAAAAACATCATTCCCTGAAGGCCAATATCTAAAAGGCCTTCTGATTGAAGTCGAATAATCTATCGTTTGTTTTGACGAGGTAAAATAGCGGCATTTTTTTCTTGCCACACCGCATCTTTCCAAGCTCTTTCGGCTTCATTAGCCCAATCCGAATTTGGAAATTTCTCTACAATTTCTCTATACTTTGATACTGCAGAACGGAAATCTCGACGTTCTCTGTATATATTACCAATTTGTAATAAAGAGAAAGAATATTCTTCTTCATTCGTTTGTTTATCCAGATATTCTCGATAAATGGAAAGAGCTGTTGCCAAATCGCCTTTTAAGAAGGCTGCATTGGCGGCTTCTATCGAGCGAGCCTCTTTTGAAGTGGTGTCTTTTGAAATTTCTTCTACAGGTTCTACTGGAGCTACATTCTCTGCGTTCACAACAGGGGTGGAGTCTACCTTGGTAGGAACGGAATCTTTTGTTAATTCGGCAAGCCTTGCATGAGCAGGGTCCTTAGAATCAATACCAGACATCGTTTCTAAATAAATACGAAGTTCTTCTATTTCTAAATTTTTCTTATTTTGTTTCTTATAAATAAGACTTAAATAATAATGCGCTTTAGGCCCTAATTGAGGAAAATCAAAAGCACGTTTTAAATTATACTCCGCCTTATCTAATTCTCCTAATTCATAACGAACTAAACCAGCATAATAATATGCTCCTGGATGCCCTGGTTCTTGTTTTAGAACATCTCTCCAGACACTAGCGACCTCTTTATATTTTTTTGCCTTAAAAAGGTCTACTCCTTTTAAGAAGAGTGGACTATTGTAAGAGAATTTCGAAGAAGACTCTGCAACCGTTGCTGAAGAAGCGACTGGAGCAACAGAAGAGGAAGATGGTACAACAACTGAAGACGAAGAAACGACTACAGAAGAAGAGGAAGGAGGAATCACTGAAGAAGAGGATGGTTCCACTGAAGAAGAAGATTCTTCAACAACAGGAGGTTTGTTAGCAGGGTCTTTCGCGCGTTCGTCTGCTGCCCCTTTTTTATTACCTAAAACTTCATAAATTCGAGCGGCACCTTCATAAGCCTCACTCATTTGAGGAGCATAGCGATAAGCTAAACGATAATTAGCTAGTGCACGGCTGTAATCCTTCATTTTAAAACGGACTTCTGCAGCAGAAAAGTAGGCCTGTGCATTATTAGGATCCGTTGCAAGAATAGCATTGAATTCTCCAATGGCTTTTTCATACTCGCCTGCAGCAGCAAAACGGGCTCCCTGTTCTAAACGAGGATCTATTGCAGCAAAGGAAACATCAATCAGCAAAACTAAAAGTAAGATAACATGATAAAAGCGCATAACTAAATAATACTAAAAACAATATTAAAATTTTTAATGATTCGCTTTTTTTTGTTCTAAAAGAGCCTTTATCTCCTTTTCAAACAAAGAATAGCTGTATTAACGCCCACCCACGAGAATCTGATCTACTTTAATGGAAGGCTGGCCCACAGTCACTGGAACTGAACCCGAAGAGGCCCCACACATCCCAGCAGCCGTTTCAAAATTATTACCCACCATGCTAATTCGAGGTAAAATCTCGTGCCCTTTGCCAATAAGAGTGGCGCCACGCACTGGTTCCGCAATTTTCCCTTGGCGAATCACATAGCCTTCATCTACAGCAAAATTAAACTCGCCTGTCGCAGGATTTACAGAGCCTCCCGCCATTTTAGCGGCATACAAGCCGTTATCAATACTTGCAATCATTTCTGCTAAAGAGTCTTTGCCCTCTGCAATAAATGTATTTCTCATGCGGCTAACAGGAGCGTATTTATAAGATTCTCGACGAGCACTTCCTGTAAGTGGAACACCCACTTCTTTTGCGCCAATTCGATCACTCATGTATGATTTTAGAATTCCATTTTCAATTAAAACAGTACGCTCCGTAGGTGTGCCTTCATCATCGACAGAAAGGCTTCCCCACACGCCTGGCAAAGTACCATCATCGATAGCGGTTAAGCAAGGGTGTGCAATTTGCTCGCCTAGTTTTCCGCAGAAAGGGCTTGCTTGACGTCGAATAGATTCCGTTTCTAAAGGATGGCCACAAGCCTCATGGAAAATTACTCCCCCAAAACCATTACCCATTACTACAGGCATTTGGCCTCCAGCAATATAGCCCGCATCTAGCGTTCGTAAAACGCGTTCTCCACATTCCATAGCAATATTTTCAGGAGAAAGTGTCGCTAGTAATTCATAGCCACCAAGCGCACCAGGAGCTTCATGAGAAGTCAATCGCTCTTGGTTTTTTGCTCCAGTGACACTCACATTCACTCGCGTACGAGCTCTTGTGTTTTCTATATGAAGCCCTTCGCTATTGATAATTTGAATCGTGGAGCAAATATCAGAAACAGAAGAACTCACCTGTACAATTCGGTTAGATAAGGCACGCGCTTTTTCATCTGCAATTTTTAAGAAATCGAGTTTGTAATTTTGCCCTAATATTCTAGGATCCTTAAACACATTTAAAGAATAATCCAAAACATTTTGTTTCGCTTGAAAATGAATACCCTTTAAGGAAGAAGTATTTTGTTCACGCCCAAAAGCAAGCGTTTCTGTCATTTTAAGCAATGTATCCAAATGATCATTACTTGTAAAAGCGTAAAGCACTTCTGTTCCATAAATTAAACGTATGCCAATGCCGTATTCCGTGCTCGCCGAAGCATTTTCAATTTTGCGATCTTTTAACATGAGTGTCGAAGAACGAGATTCTTCTTCAAAAATTTCGACAAAATCCGCCCCTAAATGGCGACCATGATCGATGATTTTTAAGGCTATTTCTGGATTCATAAATTACTTCCGTACCGCAACACCAGCATCACGCATGGCAGATTTAATTCCTTGTACAGTATAATCTCCAAAATGGACCATCGATGCGACAAGGGCAGCATCTGCAGAAGTCTTAGAAAAGAGGTCTGCAATATGTTCTGGCACTCCAGCTCCACCACTTGCAATGACAGGCACGTGAACCGCTTTAGCAATCCTATCGGTAATGGTGAGTTCATAACCTTCTTTTGTGCCATCGGCATCAATAGAATTAAGGCAGATTTCGCCCACACCCAAGTCTTGAGCTTGAATCGCCCATTGAACAGCATCGATTCCCATGGCTCGACGCCCTCCTTGAATATAGACCTCATAGCCACTTGGTATTTTTTCTGAAACACCTACAAATTTGGCATCCATCCCAAGAACAATACATTGATTTCCAAAGGCTTTTGCACCATCTGAAATGATTTTTGGATTAAGAACAGCAAGACTATTAATACTTACTTTTTCAGCGCCCGCAAGAAGCACCGCGCGCATATCATCAAGATGACGAATGCCGCCACCTACAGAAAAAGGAATAAATACATGACGCGCAATATCTTTTACCATTTCGATATCACAAGGACGATTTTCTGCACTTGCAGTAATATCATAAAAAACTAATTCGTCAACGCCTTCATCACTATAGCGAGCGCCCATTTCTACGGGATCCCCAATGTCAATATTTCCTTTAAACTTGACTCCTTTAGTCACTTTTCTATTTCGAACATCTAGGCAAATAATCAATCTTTTTGAAAGCATGGTAAATCCTGTTTTTTCCAAATATATCTTTTCAATCTAGCTCTGTCAGAAACTTGGTTGGTCTGTTAGCATTTCTTGCATTTCTTTAGTAAATGCCTTGCTTTCAAACCACTGCGGTTCTTTGAAGTAGGGTAATTTTAATTGCACTTTGTAGGCATGAAGCATTTGATTTTCGGCACCTAAAACGGCATAATCTTCTGTAGTCAAAGGCTCATTCAACATTTTCTCATAATAGAAGCCTTCGTGCCCATAAAGGCGATCGGCGACAACTGGATACCCTAAAGCAGAAAGATGCGCCCGTATTTGATGTTTACGACCAGTCACTAGTTCTGCTTCCACAAATGAAAAAGGCCCTGGAATAGAATGAAATAGAGCCTCTCTATGTTTTACCAACCGAAATAAGGTGGTCGAGGGCTTCCCTTCTAAACAGGGGTACATTTTTAGGCGAATGCGACTGTCTTTCTTTTCTTGAAGAGCCAAATCACAACGTTGAATTTCTTGAGGGAATCGCCCATGGACTACGGCAAGGTAGATTTTTTTTAATAAAATGAGGTCTAGATGACGTTGGAAACGAGTCGCTGTGTCTCTATTTTTTGAAAACAGCATAATCCCTCCAGTATCACGGTCTAAGCGATGCATGGGAGTGATTTCTTCATTGTCAAAAGCGCGACGAAGAATACTTGTAAACGTATTATAGAAGATATGCCCTGTATGATGCACAGGTACACCCGCTGGTTTATCGACTAATAAGAATTCATCATCTTCAAATAAAACACCAAAATGTGTCGGGACATCGGGTTCTGCATAATTATCAATTTGGTATAAAACTTGATTACCCGTTTCTACTCGAGTTTCTAAGGTAGCGATAACACCGTTAACTAAAACGGCACCAGATTGAATACGATCTTCCCATTCTTCTCGAGAATGATAAGTAAAACGAGCACAAAGAGAATCCACTAATAAAAAGCCACGATGTTCTGGGCGAACAATACTTTCAAAAACCATTTTTCCAATATGAGCCATATTATTGCAGCATCCAAGTTTGTCCGTCAAACACATCGTTTCGGACTTCAAATTCTTTAGACCCTATCACAGCTCCATCTTTGAATGCCGTTTCCACTTTCCAGCGCCCGTAATTTAAATTCTTCTTTTTAGTATATGTTCTAAAACCACTTTCTCGCCCACCCTGAATCGACATGCCAGAAGAAGATATGCGGTCGGTGAGTTCAAATTTTTCTGTTTTTGGGTTTAAGTAAAACCAGCGATGTTCAATATTTGCCTTGACTTTATTTGGAGCAAAAATGGAACTTAAAAAATACACCTCGCCTTCTGAGGGCTGCCAACTAAGCGTTTGACGAGAAAGCCCCATAAGTTCTAAAACACTTGGATTATCTATTTCGCAAGAATACGTAGTTCGATCAAAATGAATGCAAGCACTATGCTGTTTAACCACTAAAGGAACTGGTGGAATCACATTGAAAAAATACATCACAATCAATAAGCAACTTATTGTGAAAGGAGCTAAAATGACTTTCAATGGACGAAGAGAAAGCTTCCAGATGCCATAACACATAAGGAACGAAATGGTGGTACTTAATAAAAACCAGAACCACCCAAGACGATGAACCCAATGAGGAATTGCAAAATTCAAGAACATTGTTCCTAATAAACAAAAGAAGGAAAGGCTTACCGTAAAGCTTTCATAACGACGTTGTAAGAATTCATTGCCAATCAATAAGGCTGTCATAAATAGCACAAGGAAAAGCGAAGCCCAAGAACCACTACTTTTGAAATAACAAATCACTAGCGCACTAAATAAACTTCCAAAGCAAAATTGAACAGCCCAAGTAAAACGAGAGGTCCATTTTTCACTCCAATCTCGATTCAAAATTTTTTTTCTGATTTGATAAGCCTTGGAGGCCTTCATTTCAGAGTCTTCTTCTAAGCGAGAATCCATTTTTGAAGCCGACAATAAAATCACTAAAATCAAAGCACCAAAATAATAAGCCAGTAAAAAAAGCAAATCTGAACTGTACACCATCCGGCCAAGCGTAATGGAATCCCATGCAAAACCACCAAAAAAGGCTAATGCTGGAATAAAATGTTTGAACTTTTCTATTGTCTTTTTCATTTTTTACGACTTATTCTTTATATAAATTGCGACTTAAAATGTATTCGTATACTTCATTCTTTAAACCACAAGGCTTTTCGG
>Ga0209510_1004235_pt1 | contig 12823 bp, 12 predicted proteins | sample BiotimSIPDNA_FD_185749 | JGI IMG/M metagenome (GOLD analysis project Ga0209510, IMG submission 185749) | Anaerobic biogas reactor microbial communites from Washington, USA - Biogas_R1 time_0 SIP DNA (SPAdes) (version 2) | ecosystem: Engineered > Bioreactor > Anaerobic > Unclassified | place... | reverse complement strand
ATGGTATAAACCTTCACTGCATCGTCGAAGCTGGTGAATTCTTCTTCCTCGCTTCGATCATACTTGATCTTAATGGTGGTGGCATCTACATAGGTGATCTCACCGTTACCATCCGCCATGATTTGAGATCGTGAGTCGTGGATCACCTGGTTTTCAATACCTGTTCCTACAATGGGAGCCTCGGTACGCAACAACGGCACAGCCTGGCGCATCATGTTCGATCCCATCAATGCTCGGTTGGCATCGTCATGTTCAAGGAAGGGAATGAGCGAGGCAGCAATGGAGGCGATCTGCATGGGCGACACGTCCATCAGTTCCACGTCCTCCGGTGCAATCACCGGATAGTCGGCATCCTGCCGTGCTTTCACACGGGGATTGATGAATTTGCCCTTGTCGTCGAGCGGGGCGTTGCCCTGTGCAATCAACCTGTCTTCCTCCTCTTCGGCAGCAAGGTAGATCACCTCCTCGTTCTTGATGTTCACCTTGCCGTTCTCTACCTTTCGGTAGGGTGTCTCGATGAAACCAAGGTCGTTGATCTTGGCATATACACAGAGCGAGGAGATCAGTCCGATGTTGGGGCCTTCGGGTGTCTCGATGGGACAGAGTCGGCCGTAGTGAGTAAAGTGTACGTCACGCACCTCGAAACCGGCACGCTCACGGGAAAGGCCGCCCGGTCCGAGTGCCGAGAGACGTCTCTTGTGGGTGATTTCCGCCAGCGGGTTTGTCTGGTCCATGAACTGGGAGAGTGCATTGGTGCCGAAGAAGGTGTTGATCACCGAGGAGATGGTCTTCGCGTTGATCAGGTCGATTGGTGTGAACACCTCATTGTCACGTACGTTCATCCTTTCGCGGATGATGCGTGCCATGCGGTTCAGCCCCACACCGAACTGGGTGTATAGTTGTTCTCCGACGGTGCGCACACGACGGTTGCTGAGGTGGTCGATGTCGTCGACCACTGCCTTGGAGTTGATCAGTTCGATCAAATATTTGATGATCTCGATGATGTCTTCCTTTGTGAGTACACGGGTGTCGACATCGATGTCAAGATTCAGTTTCTTGTTGATGCGGTAACGCCCCACATCACCCAGGTCGTATCGTTTCTCTGAGAAAAAGAGGTTGTTGATCACCTCGCGTGCGCTTGAGTCGTCGGCCGGCTCGGCACTGCGCAGCTGACGGTAGATGTGCCGGATGGCATCGATCTCCGAGTTGCTGGGATCCTTCTGCAGGGTGTTGTAGATGATAGAATAGTCCGAAGTGTTGGCTGACTCTTTGTGTAGGAGTATGGAGGCAACCCCCGATGCGAGGATCTCATCCATGTGCTCCGGTTCCAGAACCGTTTCACGTTCGATCACCACTTCGTTACGTTCGATGGAGGTCACCTCTCCAGTGTCTTCGTCAACGAAGTCCTCCATCCATGATTTCAGAACACGAGCGGCAAGCTTGCGTCCTGTAACTTTTTTCAGGTTGGTCTTGTTCACCTTCACCTCTTCTGCCAGGTCGAAGATCTCAAGGATATCCTTGTCGCTCTCAAAACCAATGGCACGCAGCAGCGTGGTGACGGGTAATTTCTTTTTGCGGTCGATGTACGCATACATCACGCTGTTGATATCGGTCGCAAACTCAATCCATGACCCCTTGAACGGGATAATACGTGCGGAGTAGAGGATGGTACCGTTGGCATGCATGCTCTGTCCGAAGAAAACGCCGGGTGAACGGTGCAGCTGTGATACGATTACCCGTTCCGCGCCGTTTATGACGAAGGTACCCTTCTCGGTCATGTAGGGGATGGTACCCAGGTACACATCCTGGATTACCGGGGTGAAGTCTTCATGGTCGGGATCGGTGCAGTAGAGGTAAAGCTTTGCCTTCAGCGGAACGCTGTAGGTGAGCCCCCTGTCAGTGCATTCGTCGATGGTGTAACGCGGAGGATCTACGTAGTAATCTAAAAACTCAAGGACGAAGTTGTTACGGGTATCCGCAATGGGAAAGTTCTCCGTGAAAACCTTGTACAATCCTTCGTTTTTTCTGCTTTCGGGGGGTGCATCGAGCTGAAGGAAATCCTGAAATGATTTCAGCTGTACTTCCAGAAAATCAGGGAAGTCGAGCGGATTCTTAATCGACGCAAAATTGATTCTTGGGTTGGCGTTATTTGAAGACATGGAAGTGAGTTTTTGAACCTAATATATATTGACACAAAAGGTTAAGAATCTTCCGGAAGAAGATTCCTAACCAAATTAACCTAATTTAGGATAATGTTATTTAAGCTCAATTTCTGCTCCAGCCTCTTCAAGTTGTTTTTTCAAAGCATCTGCTTCGTCTTTTGTTACACCTTTTTTCAATTCGCTGGGAGCTCCGTCCACTAAGTCCTTGGCTTCTTTCAGGCCCAGACCGGTAAGTTCTTTCACTGCCTTTACTACGGCGAGCTTGGCGGAACCTGCACTCTTCAGGATCACGTCGAAAGAGGTTTTTTCTTCAGCGGCGGCTTCAGCGGCGGCGGGACCTGCAGCAACAGCTACAGCGGCAGCAGCCGGTTCAATGCCATATTCCGTTTTCAGGATTTCAGCCAGTTCGTTTACCTCTTTAACGGTCAAGTTTACTAATTCTTCAGCAAATTTCTTTAAGTCTGCCATTGTTGTATTGGTTTAAATTGATTACTAATTCTGTTTGTTGATGTTGAAGTTGATTTTTTGGGAAGGTGATCTCCTCCATGCTGCCATGAGCAGCGCTCATTGGGAAAAGTTCCTTTTTTATCAGGCTTCTTCCTTTTCCGACAATGTTTTGAGTACTCCGTGGAGCAGCGTGCCGCCCGACTGGAGTGCGGAGATCACATTCTTTGCAGGTGACTGCAACAGTGCGATCACATCGCCAATAAGCTCAGTCTTGCTCTTGATGTTTACGAGGTCCTTCAGGGCACCGGCACCTACAAAGAAGCTTTCCTGTACGTATGCTCCCTTGAATGCGGGTACTTTGTCGGCTTTGTATCTGTCAATCAGCTTGGCAGGTGTATTTGCTGCGTTGGAAAACATGATGGCTGTGTTCCCCTTCAAAATGGGGTAGAGCTCTTCATAGTTTCCTTCGAGCGACTCAAAAGCTTTCTGCAGCAAGGTATTCTTCACCACCATCAGTTTGATATCTTCCTTGGAGCATTCTCTTCTAAGCTTGCTGGTTTTTGCCGCGTTGAGCGTAGCAATATCAGCTAGGTAGAAGTTTTCATACTCCTGGAGATTGGCTGCGATTTGTGCGATTACTCGTTTTTTATCTTCCTTTTTCATAGATTTCTGTTTCGTTCATTAGATTTCTTCTGCCGATTTGGGGTCCACTTTGATACCTGGACTCATCGTACTGGAAAGATAAATACTCTTCACATAGGTGCCCTTTGCCGCAGTCGGTTTCAGTTTGATCAACGTTTGAATAAATTCTTTCGCGTTGTCTCGAATCTGTTCCGGCGTAAAAGATACTTTTCCAATCGAGGTGTGAATGATACCGGCTTTGTCTACCTTAAAGTCGATTTTCCCCTGTTTTACCTCCTGCACGGCCTTGGCCACGTCGGGGGTTACAGTACCGCTCTTGGGATTTGGCATCAGTCCGCGGGGACCTAAAACACGGCCCAGCGCTCCGATCTTACCCATGATTTGCGGTTGTGTGATGATCACATCCACATCGGTCCAACCTCCTTTAATCTTGTCGATATATTCATCGAGTCCCACATGGTCTGCGCCCGCTGCTTTCGCATCGGCCTCAGCCTCTGGAGAACACAATACAAGAACTCTTACTTGTTTACCTGTTCCGTGTGGCAAAGAGACAACGCCCCTTACCATCTGGTTAGCTTTGCGCGGATCTACGCCGAGGCGTACATCGATATCTACTGAGGCATCAAATTTGGTGGTGGTTAATTCCTTCACCAAGGCAGATGCTTCTTTCAGTGTATAGGTCTTGCCCACTTCAATCTTGCTCAAAGCCAACTTTTGATTTTTTGTCAGTTTACTCATGTCTCAATTGAAGTTTAATTGTTATTCATTTCCGGGAAATCCCCTTTCACTGTGATACCCATGCTTCGAGCCGTTCCCGCTACCATGCGCATTGCTGATTCAACCGTGAAGCAGTTCAAGTCGGTCATCTTCTCTTCGGCAATGGTCTTTACCTGTTCCCAGGTAACCTCTGCAACCTTCTTACGGTTAGGCTCTGCCGAACCGCCCTTGAGCTTCGTGGCTTCTAATAACTGAATCGCAACCGGTGGTGTCTTAACAATAAAATCAAACGACTTGTCGGTATAATAAGTGATTACCACTGGCAACACTTTACCGGCTTTGTCCTGAGTTCTGGCATTGAATTGCTTGCAAAACTCCATGATGTTGATCCCTTTGGAACCCAGTGCAGGTCCTACCGGGGGAGATGGATTTGCAGCTCCTCCTTTGATTTGTAATTTTAGTTGTCCGGCAACTTCTTTAGCCATTTTCTTGATTTTAATAAATTACGGTTTTCGAAACACATTGAAGAACTTACAGAATCTGCGTAACCAAATTGCTGACTATTCCTTCTCTACTTGCATATAACTCAGCTCCAGGAGCTGTTTCCTCCCGAAGATCTTCACCATCACTTTGAGTTTCTTTCTCTCGTCGTTCACCTCTTCTACTACACCGGAGAAGCTGCTGAAGGGACCTCCGATCACCTTCACGTTTTCTCCCACGTAGTACTTCATATCCATCTCATCACCCGCCTCTTCCAGTTCATCCATCGTTCCGAGGATGCGTTTCACTTCCGATTCACGCAAGGGTTGCGGATCGGTTGTGTTTGGCAGAAAGCCGGCCACGTAATTGATATTTTTCAGTTCGTGAATCACCTCACCCGTCAGTTCAGCCTCAATGAGCACGTAACCGGGAAGATAAGCGCGTTCTTTCATCACTTTCTTTCCGTTGCGTACGGTGTAAGTCTTTTCCGTGGGGATGAGAACTTGAGAAATGTACTTTCCTAAATCGGTTTTTTTGATTTCTGACTCAAGATACTCTTTGACTTTGTTTTCTTTACCACTAACGGAACGCAATACGTACCATTTTTTTCTCTCTTCAGTCATAGTCTCTTTTGTTCAGAAATTACAAAATACCGTAGAGGAGTTTTAATACCCACTCAAACAAAGAATCCATTCCGAACACGATCAGGGCAATAATTAGGGAAGCAATTAATACAATTACCGTACTGCCGGAGAGTTCTTCTTTGGATGGCCAGGATACCTTATAAACGAGGTTCGTTATAAGCATCCCTGAGATATGCAACTATTTTTTTCATTTAATTCAGATCGATTGTGCACGGGTCGAGAGACTCGAACTCCCGACACCTGGTTTTGGAGACCAGTGCTCTACCAACTGAGCTAGACCCGTATTCACTGCTCCTCCAAACCTTCCCCGTAGGGTAGGTTGTTTGGAGCAGTAATATTTGAAATCATCCTGCATTTCCCCTAGTAGAGGGGCGATGGAGGGAATTAGTCGATCAGTTCAGTGATCTGGCCTGCACCCACAGTACGTCCACCTTCGCGGATAGCGAAACGAAGACCTACGTTACATGCTACCGGGTAGATCAGTTCCACCTCGATGGTCACGTTGTCACCGGGCATTACCATTTCCACGCCTTCGGGAAGCTGGATTTCACCGGTTACGTCAAGAGTACGAATATAGAACTGAGGACGGTACTTGTTGTGGAAAGGAGTGTGGCGACCGCCTTCTTCCTTCTTCAGGATATAGACCTCAGCTTTGAACTTGGAGTGAGGTTTCACTTTACCCGGGTGAGAAATCACCATACCACGCTTGATTTCGTCTTTGTCGATACCACGCAGTAGCAGACCTACGTTGTCACCAGCCTGTCCTTCGTCGAGGATCTTGCGGAACATTTCCACACCGGTAACTACTGACTTCCTGCCTTCTGCACCAAGACCAATGATCTGTACTTCTTCTCCGGTCTTGATGATACCGGTTTCGATACGACCTGTGGCAACGGTACCACGACCGGTGATGGAGAATACGTCTTCCACCGGCATCAGGAACGGCTTGTCCACATCGCGCGGAGGCAGCGGAATCCATGTATCCACAGCTTCCATCAGTTCCAGGATCTTATCTTCCCATTTTGCATCGCCGTTGAGACCGCCAAGGGCAGATCCGCGAATCACCGGGGTGTTGTCACCGTCGAAGTTGTAGAATGAGAGCAGTTCACGCATTTCCATTTCAACCAGCTCCAGCATCTCTTCGTCGTCTACCAGGTCCACCTTGTTCATGAAAACAACCAGCTTGGGTACGTTTACCTGACGAGCCAGAAGGATGTGTTCGCGAGTCTGGGGCATGGGACCGTCGGTAGCAGCTACCACGATGATGGCACCGTCCATCTGAGCAGCACCTGTAACCATGTTCTTTACATAGTCAGCGTGCCCCGGACAGTCTACGTGCGCATAGTGACGAGCTTCCGTCTGGTATTCCACGTGTGAGGTGTTGATGGTGATACCTCTTTCCTTTTCTTCGGGAGCGTTGTCGATGGAATCGAACGAACGGAGTTCCGAGAATCCTTTCTTTGCCAAAACAGTTGTAATAGCAGCCGTTAAAGTAGTCTTACCGTGGTCAACGTGACCGATTGTACCGATGTTGACATGCGGTTTCGTCCGGTTAAAATGTTCTTTTGCCATAAAATGTCCTATTAATTAGTGTAAAATAAAAAATTGTATTTCCGATTCTTTCGTTTGTAAACAGTGAAACTCAAGACACCCGGCCCCCGGCCTTTTGTCTTGATGGAACGTTGCACGATCTGTCGTTGAGCCGATGGCGGGAGTTGAACCCGCGACCTCTTCCTTACCAAGGAAGTGCTCTACCACTGAGCTACATAGGCAATATCTGGAGCGGAAGACGGGACTCAAACCCGCGACCCTCAGCTTGGAAGGCTAATGCTCTATCAACTGAGCTACTTCCGCGAAACTGATTGGATGATAGCCTGATATGCTGTTCTTTTATCGTCAAAACAGCAAATCCAATATCATCGAACCAACAAAGTGGGCAGTGATGGATTCGAACCACCGAAGGCGTAAGCCAGCTGAGTTACAGTCAGCCCCATTTGGCCACTCTGGTAACTGCCCTTGTCTGTTTCTGAGCCTCTTGTCGGATTCGAACCAACGACCCCGAGATTACAAATCACGTGCTCTGGCCAACTGAGCTAAAGAGGCTTATTTACTTACTTTTAACCGTTCCTCCCCCAGATTGAGAGAGAAACGGTCGCAAAGGTAGTGATATTTTTTTTGATGCCAAAATATTTGGTCTGTTTTTTAGATTACCGATCCTTTTTTTCTTTTGTCTTCTGGATCTGTTTTTCGAGTGCCATTGTGCAGAGGTCAACAGCCTCTTCAAAAGTGTCGGCGATCTTACTCGCGAATGCCTCTTTGTGCCTGATGTTTAGCTTTACAGAGGCCTCTTTGTTGTTGGCTGTTTCCGGTTTCACCACTTTCAGGATTACCTCTGCCTGAATGATGTCATCAGAAAAGCGTTCCAGTTTTTTTACTTTCTTGTCCACAAATGCTTTCAGCTGTTCAGTGGCGTCAAAGTTTACAGATTGAATTGTCATTTCCATACTATTCCTCCTTCAATTTATTATGTGCCCTGGGGTGGGCGTGATCGTATGTTTTTTTCATTTCCTCCAGTGTTACGTGGGTGTATATCTGGGTGGATGCGAGGCTTGAGTGGCCCAGCAGTTCCTTTACGGCATTGATGTCGGCACCGTTGTTCAACATCTCGGTGGCGAATGAATGGCGCAGCATATGAGGGCTTTTGTGGGAAAGAGTGGGGATGCTGCTCAGGTGCGAATGGATGATGTTGTACACAAGCTTTGGATATAATGGGTTTCCATCTTTCTTAACAAAGAGAAATGGGGATTTGTTTTCTACTTCAGCATCTCTTTTCTCGATATAATTACATATTTTTTCTCTTGTTCCAGGTGAGAAGGGGATGATCCGCTGTTTATTCCGTTTGCCGGTTACCCGTAATGTGCAGTCTTCAAAATCGATATCGCTGTCACGGAGAGCTATCAGTTCGGCCCGGCGCATACCGGTGAGGTAAAGAAACTCAATCAGAAAACGGTCGCGGTGCCCGCAGAAATCATCGGTATATTCGTTGGTATTGTCAAGTACAAGTGACATCTCGCGATCCTTAACAAACCCGGGCAGCTTCTTTGGAGTCTTTGGTCCATTGATATCGGTGGCGGGGTTGCAGGTGACAAATCCTTTGCGTTTCAGGTAACGGAAGAAGGATCTTATAGCGCTCAATTTCCTGTTTACCGAGCGTGCCTTCACCCCCTCTTCCATAAGATGGATCATCCAGTTTCGAATATGGTCACTCTCTACAGCTGTTGGATCGAAAGAACCGCATTCCTCATGCATGAATTCCTCGAACTGCGAGATATCCTTGAAATAAGAAATCTCCGTTTGAGAGGAGTAGTTCTTCTCATAACGGAGATAGTCTATGAATTTATCTTTCCACATAGCACCGTGGCCGTTCAAATGATGGTGCTACGAAGATAAGAAAAAAATATTACAACAGCGAATTTACTCTTCGTTTTGCTGCAGTTGCTGTACGTAAACTGCGTGTTGTTTTTTCTTACGTTTTTCCACTGAGGGTTTCACGAATGCCTGGCGACTGCGGAGTTCTTTTACCACGCCTGTCTTCTCATATTTGCGTTTGAATTTCTTCAGGGCTCTTTCAATGTTTTCGCCCTCTTTCAGTTGTACTACGATCATTATTATTGTTTTTTATTAGTTATTGCTTTGCAATCAGCTTTTAGCTGTTAAATGTTTGAGTATTGATTCTTTGCACAGGGAAAAATACTTCCTTGTGACGGAAAATTGGATTTATTTATTGGATCTCTTCCTATTTCTTTTTCCGGATAATCAATAACCTCCCTTCTGTTTGGGCTGCAAAGATAATAATATTTATTTTTATATCAATGCGGTGAGATTCATTTTTTTAGATGAACAACCCCGCACACATATTTGTGGCGGGGTTGCTACACCAATTAATAGGTAAATTGAAAATGATGACTTTTTATTATTTTACCTCTTCAAAATCAACATCGGTTACATCATCACCCGACTGGTTGTTGTCGGATGCTGTCTGCTGACCGCCATCGCTGCCTGGCTGTGCTCCCGGCTGAGCGTTCGTGGCATTGTACATTTCCTGCGATGCTGCCTGGAAAGCATTGTTCAACTCTTCAGATGCCGCATCAATGGCAGAGAGATCCTGTGCTTTGTGGGCATCTTTCAGCTTGCTGAGAGCGGCTTCAATCGGAGCCTTCTTGTCTGCCGGAATCTTGTCGCCCAGATCCTTCAGCTGTTTTTCTGTCTGGAAAATGGTGGAGTCCGCCTGGTTTAACTTGTCGATTCGTTCCTTTTCTTTCTTGTCTGCTTCTGCATTTGCTGCAGCCTCCTCCTTCATCCGCTTGATCTCATCTTCGCTGAGTCCGGAAGAAGCCTCAATGCGAATCTTTTGCTCCTTGCCCGATGCCTTATCCTTGGCTGAAACGTGCAGGATACCGTTGGCATCGATGTCGAAGGTTACTTCGATCTGTGGTATTCCCCTGGGAGCAGGTGGTATGCCGTCAAGGTTGAAGACGCCAATCTGCTTGTTGTCACGTGCCATTGACCGTTCACCCTGAAGTACGTTGATTTGTACAGAGGGCTGGTTGTCACTGGCTGTGGAGAAGGTCTCACTCTTCTTTGTGGGAATGGTGGTGTTGGCTTCGATCAGCTTTGTCATCACGCCACCCAACGTTTCAATTCCCAATGAGAGTGGTGTCACGTCGAGAAGCAATACGTCTTTAACTTCACCTGTAAGTACTGCACCTTGTATGGCTGCACCAATGGCCACCACCTCGTCGGGGTTGACACCTTTGTGTGGCTTCTTCCCGAAGAGTTTCTCTACCATCTCCTGCACTGCGGGGATACGAGTAGAGCCACCAACCAGGATCACCTCGTCGATGTCGGAGTTGGAAAGCCCTGCATCTTTCATTGCGGTCTGGCATGGGTTCACACATTTCTGCAGCAGATCGTCGATCAACTGTTCAAATTTGGCACGTGAGAGTGTCTTGACAAGGTGTTTGGGGATCCCGTTCACCGGCATGATATAGGGCAGGTTGATCTCGGTGGAGCTGGCGCTCGAGAGCTCAATCTTGGCTTTCTCGGCTGCCTCCTTCAGGCGTTGTAATGCCATTGGGTCCTTACGCAAGTCGATGCCTTCTTCATTCATGAACTCCTGTGCAAGCCAGTCGATGATGCGATGGTCGAAATCGTCACCTCCCAGGTGGGTGTCGCCGTTGGTCGATTTCACTTCGAAGACTCCATCACCAAGTTCCAGAATGGAGATATCGAATGTGCCGCCACCCAGGTCAAAAACGGCAATCTTGGAGTCCTTGTTCTGTTTGTCGAGTCCATAGGCAAGTGCGGCTGCAGTTGGTTCGTTCACGATGCGGCGCACGGTAAGTCCGGCTATCTCACCAGCCTCCTTGGTGGCCTGACGCTGTGCGTCACTAAAGTAGGCCGGTACTGTGATTACCGCCTCTTTGACCTCCTGCCCAAGATGATCTTCGGCAGTTTTTTTCATCTTTTGCAGCACGATTGCTGAGATCTCCTGAGGTGAGTAGAGGTGTCCGTTGATGTCTACACGGGGGGTGTTGTTGTCGCCGCGTGCCACCTTGTAGGGTACACGACCGATCTCTTTCTGTACACGGTCGAAGGATTCACCCATGAAGGTCTTAATTGAGGAAATGGTGTTATTGGGGTTGGTGATAGCCTGACGTTTCGCCGGGTCACCTACTTTGCGTTCACCGTTGTCCATGAAGGCTACAACCGAAGGTGTAGTGCGTTTCCCTTCGTTGTTGGGGATCACAACAGGTTCGCTCCCTTCCATTACAGAAACGCACGAATTGGTTGTTCCCAGGTCAATTCCGATAATTTTTCCCATAATTGTTATTCTATTGGTTTAATGTTTGTATCCAGTTTTTTTCGTTGCTCATCTCCATGAGGTTATTCTCATGTTATCACACACTTTTCTTTTCAAAACCTGTGCCAAAGATTTGGTCGTGATGTAGACTGACATTCTGTCGGATTAATTGTCTTTCTATATTTTGTTTTTTAGGGCGATGGTGCTTAGTTGTCAGAAGATTTTTCTATCTTTGGTGGTACGGACACTGGAGTGACTGAACAACGGAAACAACAGGTCTGAAGCGCTATCAATTTTCTAACCTATTAATGCGGACAGATATGTTTACACAACAGGACCTAGAACAGCTGAGGGAAAAAGGAATCTCGCCTGATCAGCTAAACAGGCAATTGAATTTCTTTAAATCCGGATTTCCTTTTTTACAGATTGTCGCACCTGCCTCCTATTTTAAGGGGATTATGAAGGTGGAGAAGCAGCAAGAAAAGGATTTTCTGAAGTGTTGGCAGGTTTATCTTGAAGATGAAAAGAGCATCACCAAGTTTGTGCCGGCCTCCGGTGCCGCCAGTCGCATGTTCAAGGATCTGTTTGCTTTTCTGGATGCAGATTATGATGTGCCAACCACTGAGTTTGAGAAGGCATTCTTTTCTCATCTCCCAAAGTTTGCCTTTGTAGTCTCACTCGATGAGGCTTGTCGCGACCTGTACGGGAAGGATAGCTCGATGCTCTGTAGTGAAGGTCAATACAAGCAGGTTGTAGAAGCACTCTTGTATACTGACGGACTCGATTACGGTAATATGCCCAAGGGATTGCTTTTATTTCACACCTATCCAGAGGGTAACAGGACAGCAGTAGGTGAGCATTTGCACGAAGGTGCTCTATATGCCCGCCGTGCAGATGGTTTGGTGAAAGTGCATTTTACCGTTTCGGAAGAACACAAGGAGTTGTTTGAGTTGCTGGTAGCTGCCCGCAAGCTCAGTTATGAAATTAAGCTGGGGGTTCGTTTCTCTGTTTCATTCAGTGTTCAGAAGCCGGCAACCGACACGCTGGCAGTAGATCTGGAAAACCAACCTTTCCGCGAGGAGGATGGAAGCCTTCTGTTCCGTCCTGGAGGTCATGGGGCATTGATTGAGAACCTGAACGATATCGACTCTGACATCATATTCATCAAGAACATCGACAATGTGGTGCCTGACAGGCTAAAAGAGGAGGAAGCACATTACAAGAAACTGCTGGCAGGAATCCTGGTTGCCATGCAAAAACGTGCATTTACCTATCTCGGGATGTTGGAGTCGGAGAAGGTGACCTCCGACGAACTTGAGGAGATGCTCGCTTTTACCGAGAATGAGTTGTGCATCACCCACAATGAGATATTTGAAACAGATGATCAGCTTAAAGCCTATCTCAAACGGAAGCTCGATCGTCCATTCCGTGTGTGTGGAATGGTGAAGAACCAGGGCGAACCGGGTGGTGGCCCCTTCATTGTGGTCAATCCCGATGGTACAGCCTCACTCCAGATACTGGAAAGCACACAGATCAACCGCAATGATTCCCGTGCCATGGATGCCTTCCGCAATGGTTCACACTTTAATCCGGTGGATTTGGTCTGTGGTGTGAAATGCTACCAGGGAAACAAGTTCGATCTGATAAAATTTGTTGATCCCAATACCGGTTTCATCTCTCACAAATCTAAAAACGGTAAGGAGTTGAAGGCAATTGAACTGCCCGGGCTGTGGAACGGAGCAATGAGCGATTGGAACACCCTTTTTGTGGAGGTGCCTATTTCCACGTTCAATCCGGTGAAGACAGTGAATGACCTGCTGCGTCCTGAACACCAACAGAAGTGATGAATGGGGAGGGGGCCAGATGGT
>Ga0209510_1004224_pt1 | contig 12844 bp, 12 predicted proteins | sample BiotimSIPDNA_FD_185749 | JGI IMG/M metagenome (GOLD analysis project Ga0209510, IMG submission 185749) | Anaerobic biogas reactor microbial communites from Washington, USA - Biogas_R1 time_0 SIP DNA (SPAdes) (version 2) | ecosystem: Engineered > Bioreactor > Anaerobic > Unclassified | place... | reverse complement strand
TGTTGGGCGAGTTGGTCCAACAAGCAGCTTATCAAAACCACCCCTATCGCAATGAAGTGCTCGGATCAAAAGAAGATTTGATCAACTTGTCCCGTGAAGATCTCTACCAGCACTATCGCAATTACTATCAGCCCAAAAACGCCATGGTCTGTCTGGCGGGATATTTTGATGAAAATCAAGCCCTTGATTTGATTGAAAAGTATTTTGGCTTGCTGCCAAGCTTTCCAATCACCTGGTCCATCCCTGAAGAGGAAGAAGAAATCACTGCAGCAAAAAATGTTGAGCTGCTTGGACCCGAAGATGCAAATTTTATCCAAATCGCCTGGCGCAGCCCCAAAGCAAGCGACGCGGATTTCTTCCCTTACACTTTAATTGAAAGCATTTTGAGTGGTCCTTCTTCCTTGAATATGTTCGGCAGCGGTGGGATAGGCAACCGCAGCAGCAGACTTTATCGGGAATTAATTGAAAATCAACTGGCAGCCTCGGTAAACGGATCACTTAGCGCCAGCATTGACCCGGGCACCTATACGCTCTACATCACTTGCCGTGGCGACCATTCCCCTGAAGAAGTTATCACGAAAGTAAACCAGGTGGTAGATCAGCTTTTAACTGAGCCGCCTTCTCAAACTGAATTGGTTATCGCCCTCAAGCAGGCCAGGGCTAATTTTGCCTACAGCAGCGATAACATCACCAACCAGGCCTTTTGGATGGGATACGCCAGCAGCTTTGCGGATTATTCCTGGTTCAAAGACTATGTAAACCGTCTGCAAGCGGTGAGTGTTGAAGATATTTTGCGGGTTTCCAGAAAATATTTTGATCCCGCCCGTCGCGTGACTGGCGTTTACCGCAGCCGGAACGGGGCCAGCTATGCTTGAGCAAACTGTAGCTAAAAAAGCTCTGCCTGGCTCGGATAGCATCTTTCGTCAACAGTACCCGAACCTGACTACTTTTCTGGTCTATCCCAACCCGACCAGCCCCGCGGTTTACTTCAGAGGTTATCTGCCAGTGGGAAGTGTTTCAGACCCGGCTGGCAAAAACGGCCTGGCAAACTTGAACGCGGCTATGCTTTCAACCGGGACCGACAAGCACAATTTCCGCCAGCTGCATGAAACTATTGAAAGCTGCGGCGCTTCCATTTCTTTGAGTGCCGGCAGCCTTTCCACCGTCTTTTCCGGGCAGTGCCTGAAAGAGGATTTCTCCCTGATTTTGGAGCTGCTGCTGGAAATACTTTCGCAACCGGCTTATCCCCAAAACCATTTTGAGCGCTTGCAACAGCAATTGGCGACGGTTTTCAGGATTCAAGCTCAACATACCGGGGAAATGGCCAGCCAGGCTTTTGACCGTCAGTTCTACCGCGAGCATCCCTATGCCCACCCGGAGCTCGGCTACGCGCATACGGTTAAAACCATCAGCACAGAAGACTTGCGCGCTTTTCATCATAACTTCTTTGGTCCAAAGGGCCTGGTGCTGGCAGTTTCCGGCGGGATTGACCCGCAAGCCAGCGCCCACTTGTTTGACCAAATCTTTTCTGCCTGGCAGGTACCTGAGCAACAAATACAGAAGGAATTGCCACCTTGGCAGCCCCTGCCCCAGCGGCTGCGCGAGCATGTGCCAGTCGCCGAAAAGAGTCAAAGCGATTTGATCATCGGCACAATTGCCCCAACTGGCATGAGCGAAGAGTATCAAATCTGCGCCCTGGGCAACAATATCCTGGGGCAATTTGGCATGATGGGACGCATCGGCGAGTCAGTGCGGGAACGCTCCGGTCTGGCATACTACGCCGGCAGCACGCTTGAAGTCGGTTTGGGACCTAGCGCCTGGAAAATTGCTGCAGGTGTCAATCCTGACAATCTGGATCGGGCGATCTCAAAAATCCTGGAAGAAATCAATCGCTTCATCCAAGAACCAGTCAGCCAAAGCGAGCTGAGCGATGTCAAAGAGCAGGCCCTGGGAAGTTTGCCGATTTCACTGGAAACCAACGCCGGCATCGTGCGTTACTTGCTAAGCTTGCAGCGCTATGACTTGAGCCTGGACTACCTGAGGGAGCTCCCGGAAGTGCTTAAATCCATCAGCGCCGAAGATATTTTGACCAGTGCCCGTCGTTATTGGGACATGGACCGCCTGGTGATCGCCTCCGCTGGGAGAGAGCTATGATCAAATCCGGAATAGATTTGGTTCGAACCAATCGATTGGCTGAGGTGGATCCCAAAATACGGGAGCGCTTTTTAGCACGTGTTTTTACCCCGGCAGAACAAGAACAAGCGAGGGGCAATTTTGAAACCTTGAGCGGTATTTTTGCAGCCAAAGAAGCTGTCTCAAAAGCTTTGGGGACGGGCATCGGCAAAGTCGCCTGGCAGGACATTGAAATTCTGCACCAGCCAAGTGGCGAACCTCTGCTCTATCTACACAACCATGCCAAAGAATTGGCCGAGAAAAAAGGTTTGCACGAGTGGAGCGTCTCCATCACCCATGATGGCGGAATGGCAGCGGCGGTTGCCGTCGCGATCGGAGAGAGCGCTTGAAAATCCTGGGGCTGAGCGACGTTATTGTTCCTTCTGTTTACAGTGAACGCATCCGGGAAAGATTTGGTGACCTTGATTTGGTCATCTCTTGCGGAGATCTGCCCGCCTATTACCTCGAATTTGTCGTCAGCATGCTTGATCTACCCTTGTATTACGTGCAGGGCAATCATGTCCCCCGCATCATGGGCAAGGATGGCGAGGTTCAGATTCACGCCCAGGGTGCCGTAAACCTGCACAAAAATGTGATTTATGACCAAGAAAACGACTTGATCCTGGCAGGGATCGAAGGTAGTTTGCGCTATAACCGCGGACCTTATCAATACACCCAAACCAAAATGTGGAAGATGGTGTTGAGCCTGGTCCCCCGCCTGTTGCAGCAAAAGATCCTTCATGGACGCTACCTGGATGTGTTTGTTACGCACAGCGCTGCTGAAAGTATCCACGACGCGGATGACCCAGCCCATCAAGGCGTGCAAGCATTCCGCTGGCTGATCGAAACTTTTAAACCCAAATTGCACTTGCATGGTCACATGCATTTATATAACCCCCTGACACCCAGGGAGACTTTGCACAAAAAAACCAGGGTGATCAATACCTACGGTTACCGTGAAATTACTTTAGCTCAAGAATAGATCAAATTTAATTCAGGTCCACAGCAAACAGAGGCACCAGCATCTCGTCCGGATGCAGCCCGCCGTGCCTCCCTTGCATCGTGTTGGCCTTCTCCGGCCACCACAGGTAGGCATTTCCTCGCGGGATCGCCACCAAATCGCCTATTCGATCTTCAAGATCAGGATGATCCTGCCCGTTTCCCAACAGTTTCAAATCCAAAACCTGCTGGCGGGTCAAGAGAATAAATTTCCTAGGCCAGGCTTGCTCAAAATATTCCCTGACTGCACTCTCTGAGCCTTGTTTAAGATAAAAGAACGGCAGACGCCCCTCACAAGTTGGGGACATCGTCAGCAGCTTTCGGAAGTCCGGATGATTTGCGAGGTTGAAATGCTCATCAACCGGGGTTTCTACTGAACCGTGGTCGGCCGTCACCAAAATCAAAGTATCTTTTTTCGCCTGCTCCGTCAGACCTGAAACCAGTAAACGGAAAAAGGCGTTGCTGAAGTCAAAAAACTGTTCGGTAACACGCTCGTCATAAGTGCCGTAGCGATGCATAAGCCCATCAACATAGCTCCAGTAACCATAGACAAATCTTCTCTGTCTTGAGGGCGCATTTAGCAGATCGCGCATGTTGAGGAACATGTCACTCTCCGCGGTGAAAGCATGCAAATGACTGCCCGGCAAGTGCATCATGGACAAACCCGAGTTGGCGATTCCGGCCGGCAAAAAGGCATGGCTCTCAACGCCATACTTGGCGAAACGCTGCCCGAGAGGAACCTGATTCATGAACCTGGTTGGCTCAAAACCAGCCCGGCTCAATCCGCCTATATCTCCTTTGAAAGTTATAGGCGTGTGCAGGATGTTGTTCATGATCAAGCCAAGTTCTTTCAGCCACATTTCGTATCCGATCACACCGTGCTGATTTGGAGCTGTGCCTGTCCAAATGGTTGTCAAAGCCGAAGCTGTGGTGCTGGGGCTGATACTTGTCAGCGGAAATAGTTTGCCTTTTTCAAGCTGTTTTTGCCATAGAGGTGCCTTGCCCGCATTCATCAGCCTGACCAATTGGTTATAGCCCAGGGCATCCACCAAAATTAAGACCACATTTTGATAATGATCCTGAAAATTTTCCAGGATGGCTTTATCCATGATTGGGGCCGGCAGCTCCCCGGCTTTCAACCAATGGGCAATGCTGGGGGTCAGGTTTGCCAGCCCAAAGCCGCTGTAACTCGGCATCAGGAACTCATTCAAATCGGTTGCCTCTCTCAAGGCAGCAGAATCCAATTTTGGTAAAACCACTTGATCATAAACAGGCATTTATCTCTCCTCACCTAACTTCAAACAAGCTTCCATAGCCAGCCAGAACAGAATTTCACGCACGTCGGTACGATCCACCCATCCTCGTTTATCCCAACCTTCGGGGACCACCGTGTCACCGGCATATAAGTATTGTCCAAACTTTACTTTTCTGAATTTCGCAACCGCTGCCAGAGCTGACATTTCCATCTCAACAGCCAGGCAGCCTTTGGCTTTATAGTGGGCTGCTTTTTCTAAAGTCTCACGATAAAGACTATCTGTCGTCCAGGTCTTGGTTTTTATGTATTCAACATCATGAGCAAGCAAAACCGCTTCCATTACTTCTACTACATCTTGATCAATCTCAACCGTTGCTGACGGTTTCAGGTAATGGTAAGAAGTTCCTTCCTCCCGAAAGGCGGCAGTTGGCAGTAAGACATGCCCCACAGCGATATCCCTATCCAAAACACCACAACCTCCACAAGCAATCAGGAAGCGCGCACCTAAGCCAATAGCCTCATCCATCAATCCGGCACCCAAAGCCGCGCCAATCCCGGGTTGGAAAAAGGCAATTTTTTCACCTTTATACTCAATTTCAAAAACTGGATAAAGCCCCCCTTCGGACCGAAAAGTGTGCACAATTTCTGCCTCAAATTCAGTCGCCACTTTTTCAACCACATCTTTGAAGAAACAAATCACAATTCTCTGTGGTACGCGATGTTTGCCATCTGAAGAGGGAGGGTTGATAATCGCATCAGGGTCAGGATCAAAATTTAAGATGGGATACAAATCTGCTAATTCTTCCTGATTCATAGTTGCTTCCATAAAATGTCAGTGTTTTGTATAAACCGTTTTTTCATGACTTCAATCGCCTGCGGGTTGCTGTCACAGAGGATGAAATTTCGGCCCAGGTTCAGGCACGCCTGCCCGGTTGTTCCACTGCCAGCAAAAAAATCCATCACAAGCTCACCCGGATTTGATGAGGCGCGGATGATGCGCTCAAGGATGCCAAGTGGTTTTTGGGTGGGGTAGCCAGTTTTCTCACGGCTATTTGTCCCTACGATGGTGTGCCACCAGGTGTCGGTTGGCAATTTGCCTTTTTCAGCTTTCTCTTTGCCGACCAAACCGGGAGCCATGTAAGGGATGCGGTCAATCTCTTCAAGATTGAAGGTGTAGTTTTGTTGGTCTTTAGCGTAGAAAAGGATGTTATCGTGCTTGGCCGGCCAACGATTTTTTGCCCGCCCGCCAAAATCATAAGCCCAGATGATTTCATTGAGGAAGTTTTCACGTCCAAAAATCTGGTCTAAAAGGATTTTGCAATAGTGAACTTCCCGGTAGTCAATATGAAAATACAAGCTGCCATCCACCTTGATCACCCGTTTGGCTTGCTCTAAACGAGGTTTTATGAAAGCTTCAAAATTATCAAAATTGTCGCCATAATCGCTACTGCCCAGGACCTCAGTTTGATACGTTTTGCCCCCAAAACCTTTTCGGTCGCCTTCGCCCTCTTCGGCCTGGACTGTTCTGATCCTTTTTCTGGACTGGGTCTTGCCGGTGTTAAAAGGCGGATCGATGTAAATCAGATCCACGCATTCATCAGGCATGGATTCAAGCAAATCAAGGTTATCCCCAAAATAGATCGTATTTCGCATTAAATGATTTTAACACGTCTGGGGAGCAAAAAAAGGACTGTCATTGACAGTCCATTTTGGTCGATAAGAATAGATTAATCCAATTGGGAGGTGCAGTTGGGGCAGCGGGTTGCTTCCAGGTCTATTTCAGTTTTGCAGAAGGGGCAAACTTTTGTGGTCGCTTCTTCTTCAACCTCTTCTTCTTTATCTTCGCGCAGCTTATTGACCGCTTTTACCAGCAGGAAAATAAAGAAGGCGATGATCAGGAAGTTAATGATGGTCATCAAAAAGCTTCCATAAGCGATCACGACCGCGCCCTGTTCCTTTGCGGCAGCCAGGGTTGTACCAGCTGGGATCGAAACAGCGGCTTTATTCAATTGAATAAAAAGGTCATTGAAATCGACACTACCCAAAGCCAGACCAATTGGGGGCATGATCACATCTTGCACCAAGGAGTTGATGATCGTGCCAAATGCGCCAGCGATGATCACACCGATTGCCAGATCAAGGACATTGCCTTTCATGATAAATTCTTTAAATTCAGCTAAAAATTTCTTCATTTATTACCTCTCTTTCGAAAACATTATAGTCACAAAACTGATTTTGCGGTGAGACTGTCCGGAGTGTTCGGGACTTTCAGCTTCTGAGCAGTTAAAACCATGTCAAAAACATGGAATAGTGCTGATGAAGTCATGTATAATTGAAGTAGTGTTCACCTAGACCAAAGAGAAGGATTATTATGGAAGATAATTTAGAGCAAGCAGCAGATGAGTTTGCCGATCAGGTTGAAAACGCCGCCGAAGAAGCAGGCGAACAAGTGAGCCAGGCTGCAGAAAACGCCTGGGAACATGTTGAAGAGGTTTCAGAAGAAGTTGCTGATGAAGTCGCTGAAGGTGCTGAAACTGTTCAAGGCGCATGGAACGAAGTAAAAGAGGAAGTAAGTGAGGATACACAGGAAACTGTGCAAGCCACTGCAGACCGCTGGAGCGATGCCCCACCGCCACCCCCCCAACAAGAAACTGTGGAAGCTTCTGCTGATCGCTGGAGCAGTGTAGCTCCTCCCACTCCTCCACAACAGGAATACGTCCCCCGCGAAGCTGATCGCTGGGGCACGCCCACACCTGTGGAAGATCCAGCGCGCTGGAACAGCTACATGACTACGCCCGGTGCCGTTGGTCCCACAGCCACAGGTCCAACCATCACCCCGCAAGATGTAATAGATACGCCCAAAGTTGACAAAGCCACCAAGAAAAAAGATGATTTTCCTGTTTGGGCAATTGTATTGATCATTCTATTGGCACTCTGCATTTGTGTCATTCTGCCTGTTGTGCTGGTTTTGGGTGGTGGAATAGCCATTTTCAGAGGAATCTTCAATGAATTGACCACCCTCTTGCCGTTATTGTTCATCTAATCCGAAAGAGATCCAAAAAAGACAGCCTGAGGCTGTCTTTTTTTTATTAAGAGGCTTGTGTGAAAAGTACTTCAGAAAATACTTATAAAAAGGGAATAATCCAAGAATTGTTTGTGTCAAGGCTTAATATAAATATCTATTTTGTGGTGATTGCGGTCGTTACAGGCTTGCCATTACGCTTCTTGGGTCTCTCTTTTTCAAGTACTTCTTCGATTGGTCTTTTTTGATGTAGTTCTTCATTGCTCATGTCGGTTGTCCATTTTATAGCTTTTATTAATAATTAGGCTTTAACAAATTTGCTACTTTAGGAAAGTATCATTTCGACCTTAAATCACATTAGTACAATGACTATTTCGGATTAATAGTTGTATAATTAACAATAACTATCCCAGTTAGATTATTGACATGCACAAATTGGTGGATTTAGATGCGCTTAATGCTGTGTTTATATGCCATGGATAAGTCTGCTTGCCAAAAGATTATTTCCTTTTTACTTGATGGTGTTCATCAATCTGTATCTATGTTGTTGGTTTACCAGACTAAATACATTTTCTTACTATTTGCCGAAAACGAATTTACCTCAGAATTAGTTCACATGATATAGCAAGGAGGCTACAATGAAACCATCAATACTTTTGCATCTTTCGATCCCACTTGTTCTAATACTTTTGCTGACCATTGTTACTCCAGGGGTGAAGGTTCTGGGTGAAGAACCAGAATCTCCAGATCCACCCTTCATTCCGACCCAACCATCCATGACAGCTCGTAACACTACGGATACAAGTATTAACGCTTGGGAATGGTTTGAAGGGCAAATTGAATATACCTATGTTACTGGTTGGACGGGAATACCTGGAGAGAAGGGTTTTGGGACCTATGTCGCTTATTATCAAAATCCTGATTTATCCTTCCCTTATGTCAACGCAATCTACTACATTGCAGTTGTAGTTTATGGAATCGGCAGTCCCCAGTGGGGGACAATGTCTGCCTACCTGACTTTTGTATTACCCCCAAATACGAGCCTGGCAATCGGTCCGGAGAGCCCCATGATGTGTTTTGGAGGAGAATTGCCATTTCAGCAATTCGAATGCAATATAACTCTTGAACAACTTTATCCAGGTGTGAACCAATACGCCATTCCCTCAGGGGAATATGGAAATGTATGGCCAGTTGCTGCCGGGGCAGGTTGGGAATTTCTCATCCCTGTCAGGACATCCACAACCTTGAATAACAGCGCACTCTTGGGGGAAGTAACCAATGTGGATGGATACCAAATGCCTCCCAAGCTTTATCCCAAAGTACCCCTGTATGTGTTTGAAGCTCCAGACGATAAACCAGGTGCATTTAATAAGTTTGAACCTGTCAATGGTCAAACTGGTGTTGAAATCTACCCATATCTTAGTTGGTATGAAAGCGCAAACGCGACCTCTTATTCCTACTGCATAGATACCACCAATGACAATACATGCTCCAATTGGATTTCTGAAAACACGCCAGTAAGCGAACTCTCGCCCGGAACAACCTATTATTGGCAAATCAAAGCTGAGAATGTCAATGGGACTACCTATGCGGATGCTTCGACCTTCTGGCACTTCACAACTAAAACGAGTGTTAGCCCACCTGGAGCCTTTTCGAAGTCGACGCCTTCCAACGGTGCAACTGGATTGTCTTTAAATCCCACCTTGTCCTGGAGTACAAGCGGCGGCACTGTCGAAATATACGAATACTGTTACGATACAAGTAATGATAGTGACTGCGGATCTTGGTATGTTCTCGATAAAGATACAAAAAGCGCCACTCTGGTTGGATTACAGTCCAACACAACCTATTACTGGCATGTGAGAGCACGGAATTACGATGGCACGACGTATTCTAATGGTTCACAAAATGCTTTTTGGTCGTTTAAGACAGCACAATTAACAGTTCCACCTGCTGCCTTTTCAAAGATTGGACCGGCCAACGCAGCTATAAATGTTTCTACAAGCCCAATTCTCTCTTGGGCAGCAACACCAGATATTCAATCTTTTGAATATTGTCTTGACACAACAAATGATGGTATTTGTGCTTCATGGGTAGATAATGGTATTTTCACGAATGTCTCTCTGAGCGGTTTATTATCCAACACTAAATATTACTGGCAAGTGCGGGCAATTAACAATGTTGGAACAACCTATGCAAACGGTGCCGTAAATGCTTTCTGGTCATTTACCACCTTGGAACATCGAATCTATTTACCTATGACAATTAAGTAATAGCAGGTTCAAGAATTTGTAGGAATAGAAGACTTATCAAACGTGTAAACAGCACGTTGCTGTAATAGTAGCGATGCATATATTTCTGCTTGTCTTTAACGGAGTCCAGAAAAGTTAGAACACCAGGAACATTTATCTGGTTAAGTAAGCGATCGATTGCACGATACTTGCTAAACTGCTTCTGTTTGTGTAGCAAGGTAACATCGAAATGGCCTATTCAGTGGTCATTGTGGTCAATGAAGATTTTCCATTGAGAATTTTGGATTCCACTTTTTTCAAATACTCCTTCAACTACACATTTTAAGAGTAGTTCTTCATTGCTCATTTCGATTGTCCATGTCATAGCTCCAATCAATAATTAGAACATTACCACTTTGCTCTTAGATTCTTTGTTAGTTTCTGGAATCAGTTCAGCTTTCATGTTAAACTTAAAGATTGCGAGGTAATTATGCTGTTTCGAAAAAACACGCAAGCTCCATATCTGATTGTCGGTCTAGGTAACCCCGGCGCTGAATACCGTCTTAACCGCCATAATTTTGGCTTCATGGTCCTGGACGCACTGGCTGAGCGCTGGTCAGTCCCCTTGAAAAAAATCAAGTTCAAAGCCATCATTGGCGAAGACCGCTTTAAAGGCAACAAAGTCATCCTTGCCAAACCTCTCACCTACATGAATGACTCTGGCAGGTCTGTGGCACCGCTGCTGCGTTATTTCAAATGCCCTCCTGAAAACATGCTTGTCATCCATGATGATTTGGATCTCCCCTTAGGGACCTTGCGGATCAGGCCATCCGGCGGTACATCGGGTCAACGTGGGATGGAATCGATCATAAAACTGGCTGGAACTCAAGATTTTCCTCGTATGCGTCTCGGCATCAGCCGTCCGCCCGGACAGATGGACCCCAAAGATTACGTTTTGAAAAACTTTCTTAGTTCTGAAGAAGAATTAAAAAAGATGGTCATTAACCAGGCAATTGAAGCAATCGAGTGTTTTGTTACCGAAGGTTTGACCCACACAATGAATAAATATAATGGCGAAGTCGCTTGACCATTCTTTAACAGGCACCTTGAAAAGCTTGCCGGCTTATCAGGATTTTTTATCCCTGATACAAGCGCGGGCATTTTCAGATCGCAATAGACGCGGTTTGGGCTTGCCGCGGGCTGCCCGCCTGGCGCTTTTAGCAGCTCTGCACGAAGATACCCAACTGCCTATCCTTTTGCTCACAAATCGTTCTGACCGGGCATTGTCCTTGTTTGACGAACTTTCTTTCTGGCTGGATGCGGACATCAACCACTACTTCCCGGAGCCAAACCCACTTTTTTACGAGGACATGCCCTGGTCGCAAAGCACCAGGCAGGACCGGCTGCGGGTTTTTACGACCTTAAGCCGCTACTTGTTGCCGGGAGCGGAAAAACCAGCCTTTGCGCCGGTGATGATCGCACCCATCCGGGCGGTCATGACGCGCACAGTTCCCAGGCGGACTTTTCTGAAAAATTCACTGACCATCAAGGTGGGAACCCGCCAGGGTTTACATGAAATTTCGACCCACCTGGTTGGCATCGGGTACGAGTACAGCAATATTGTGGTTCAACCGGGGCAGTTTTCCCGGCGCGGCGGGATCCTGGATGTCTGGTCGCCCTCTGAAAATCTGCCGGTCAGACTGGATTTTTTTGGTGACGAAATCGACACTCTGCGGCAATTTGACCCCGCCACGCAGCGAAGTGAAGGGAAGCTGGAGCAAACAATAATTTTCCCTGCAGCTGAAGCGCTGCCGATCGCGGCCATGCAAGAGGGCGAATTGCCGTATCAGTTAAGTGAACAGGATATCCCCAACCTCTACAATTTCCCCTCCAGCTTGATCGATTTTCTGCCCGAAAACACGCTCGTCCTGCTTGATGGAGAAGAGTTCATTGCGGCTGCCGCCAACGACATTGAAGAAGAGTCTTTGGAGCGCTTTGAAGAACTGAAGAGGGCGGACCCTACTTTTGAGAGCAAAGTGCCTTATCTGACCTGGTCAGAACTCCTGGACAGCACCACAGGGCGGCAGCTGATCGAAATGGGGCACAGTAACGCGGAGGGCGGCTCTGCTTTGGCTGCTCTCTTTGACCCCGGTCCCCGTTTTGCCGGCAGATTGAAGGAATTTCAATATCACATCGAAACGCTGACAAACGAAAACCATCCCTGGACGGTGGTATCTCGTCAGGCTGCCCGGTTGGAACAGCTTTGGGTGGAAACACACCCGGAAAACCAGGAGAAAAGAGCTTCTTTTCTGGATGGCTCGCTTTCAGGGGGCTGGGTCCTGCAGCTGGACCAAAGCCACAGCCATCACTTGCTGACGGATAGTGAAATCTTTGGCTGGAGCCGGCCTCAACCCAGGCGCCGCCCGCCAGTCAGCAGTGAAGCTCCCGAAACAATTTTTGCGGACCTGAACCCCGGCGATTATGTGGTGCATGTTGACCACGGCATCGGGCAGTTTATTGGTCTGCACAAACCAAACATTGACGGAAACCAGCGCGAATATTTATCGATCCAGTACAAGAACAACGACGTCCTATACGTGCCCATCCATCAGGCGGACCGCATCACCCGATATATCGGTCCTGGCGCTTCCACGCCGCATATCAATAGCTTGGGTGGTGTCGAGTGGGAGCAAACCAAGACCAAAGTACGTCATGCGGTCATTGAGGTGGCAACGGACTTGCTCGAGCTGTACGCGAAGCGGCAAATGGTTACGGGCCACGCCTTTAAACCTGACACTGACTGGCAGCAAGAGCTGGAAGCGTCCTTCCCTTACATTGAAACCCCGGACCAGATGCTGGCGATTGAACAGGTCAAACGCGATATGGAAGCCCCACGCCCCATGGACAGGCTCTTATGCGGTGACGTCGGCTACGGTAAAACCGAAGTCGCCTTAAGGGCAGCCTTCAAGGCTGTTTCTGACAACAAGCAGGTGGCTGTGCTGGTACCGACTACTGTCCTGGCGCAGCAGCACTACGATACTTTCCGTGAAAGGCTTTCGGTTTTCCCGGTTGAAGTTGAAATGCTTTCCCGTTTCCGCAGTTCCAAGGAACAGGACAAGATCATCAAACAGCTAGCCCAAAAGAAAGTGGATATCGTTATCGGCA
>Ga0209510_1004223_pt1 | contig 12844 bp, 12 predicted proteins | sample BiotimSIPDNA_FD_185749 | JGI IMG/M metagenome (GOLD analysis project Ga0209510, IMG submission 185749) | Anaerobic biogas reactor microbial communites from Washington, USA - Biogas_R1 time_0 SIP DNA (SPAdes) (version 2) | ecosystem: Engineered > Bioreactor > Anaerobic > Unclassified | place... | reverse complement strand
CCGTTTTCTCCAAACCAGGAGTTTCTCACTTGGATTCTTGAGCCTTTCAATTATAAGTCCTGCCAGTATATATGGGATTGAGAGAACCAGTAGAATGTTCTCTTTGGCTGCACTTAGTACTTCCAGATTCAATAGATGATGAACGGCTCTTTGTGAACCACAGCCTGGACATTTAAATCCGGTAATAGCCCAGAAAGGACACTTAGGGAACAAATGAATCTCACCTGGATTATAGTTTTTATAAAGTATAGCAATAGTTGATACTACTACTATTGCTATACCCCATTTGATAAATATCTTCTTAAAAGCCACTTACAGCTCCTGCAAGCATTGCAATTATGTAAAGTATTGAGCCTGCCAATCCTAGCCAGAAACTTACTGTTGTCCAGGTTTTGGCCTTTGCCGAGGCTGCTTTTGCTCCTTCTATATCACCTGCATAAAATCTTGACTCAACTTTTGAGGCATTTACTATCCCAGCTATCCCAAAGGGTAAGCAGCAAAAAATTGTTACCAGTATTGATTCAACTAACCATGTCTTAGGAGGTTGTTGGAACTTAAGGTCACTCTTTATACCACACCAGAGTATCGCGGGTAATTCCCTTTTCTCTTAGTTCTTCTTTCGTAAATGGACCATAATGATTCGTTCCATCTGAGTAAAAATACTTCTTCATAATTTTAGAATTCGGATAAAGTTATTTCTAATACAATGTTGTAAAAAATATTTAATATTTGCAAAATACGGTCTGTTATTTAAGTGTTTCAGATATTATTGTGCCTATGAGAAGTGGCTATTACAGGATACTGATACTATTGATCTTTATTGTAGTCTTATGTGGGTGCCAGAGTAGCATGGTCAATCTAAAGGAGCTCTCTTGGTATCCAGTTACCAGGGTGGTGGATGGGGATACTTTCTGGATTGATGATGGAAGCCCAAAAGGAAGAAAGGTTAGATTGATTGGGGCAGATACTCCTGAGACGGTGCATCCGCGAAAGGAAGTGCAGACTTATGGGCGGGAGGCTTCTGATTATACTAAGAAATTACTCACAGGACAGATAGTAGGACTTGAGTATGATGTTGATAAAACAGACCGTTATGGGAGACTCTTAGCTTATGTGTACCTGAAAGATGGTACCTTCCTGAATGCCCACCTAATCGAAAGGGGCTATGCTCAGGTTATGACTGTCCCACCTAATGTAAAATACTCTGACAAATTCCTTAAGCTGCAACGTAAAGCCCGTAGCAAAAACGCAGGGCTCTGGGACAAGGAATAGTTTGCGACTGATCACATAGCTTAATGGTAAGATAACGAGGTATATATGTTCTGTCTTGATAGAATTGTTGGAAACTGAATAAGGGTTTTTGTGGGGGAGGACGTCATTAGGTAAAAGAACATAAAGTTTTACCTAAATACATCGAACCATGAAAACAAATGCTTATGTAGGAAAATTTTCCTATGGCTTTAGGTTGGCAAGCATGATACTGCTGGCAGCTTTTCTGAGCATATCTGCTTTTTCTGCAAACAAGAGTGACGGTACTACTCGCTTCGAAGGTGTTATTACTGATTCTAAGTCTAAGGAAGCTCTCGCATTTACTAATGTGATTGTTGCCGGTACTAATATCGCTACTGTGTGTAACTCCGATGGTGAGTTTTCTCTGAAGGTCCCTAACGAGCATCTCGACAAGAATGTTATGTTCTCTCACATCGGTTACCAGACTGCGACAGTGCCGCTCAGAGAACTCAAAACTAACGAGATCAACAAGATTACTCTTAACATGACTTCTGTATCCCTGGTCGAAGTTAATGTGTTCCCCTCTGATCCTGAAAGAATAGTTCGGGATATGATGAGACAGAGAGATCATAACTACAGCGACTTTGCTAATACTAAGACTGCGTTTTACAGGGAGACTATTAAGAAGGGACGTAACTATGTATCTCTGACTGAAGCTGTACTGGATATCTTTAAGTTCCCTTACAGTGCTATGCGTGACGATAGGGTCAAACTGATTCTCGGTCGTAAGAGTGCCGACTATGAAAAGCTTGATACTCTGGTCTTCAAACTGCAAGGTGGTCCCGTGTCTGCCGTGATGCTCGATATCATGAAAGAACCTTATGCCTTGTTTGATGATGAGACAATACGTGACTATTCTTTCGAACTGAGTAATATCACCAAGGTTGACGACCGCCTGCTCTATATAATTGACTTTAAGCAAAGGGAAAGTGTTGATAAGCCATTATTCTTTGGAAAACTGTACGTTGACATGGAATCACTGGCTCTGACAAGGGCTGAGTTCAATATGGATGTTAGCAACCGCGAAGAAGCAACTGCTCTGTTTATCAGACGTAAACCAAGTGGTGCCAGAGTGTATCCAACTGAGGCTTCTTACATCGTTGACTATCGAATCACTGACGGTAAATGGCACTACGGATATGCCCGAGCATCAGTTGCCTTCCGTGTCAACTGGAAGAAAAAGCTGCTCAACACCAACTACTACACAACCATGGAAATGGCTGTGACCGACTGGAAGATCGCTGAAGACCAAGCCTTCAAGGCTAGCGAAAGGCTGAAACCTACAATTATTATGGAAGATGCTGTTGAAGGTTTCAATGATCCTGACTTCTGGGGCGACTACAATGTTATCGAACCTGAACAACCGATAGAAAACGCAATAAAGAGGATTCAACGGAATCTTGATAAGTGATCCTGATTACATACCTTTGGTCAAGTCCCCCCGGAGCGAAAGTCCCGGGGGGACTTTGATTTTATATACCTACTACGTATTTTTATAAGCGATTTCTAAATCATACTGTCAGATGAGGTGCTGCCTATATTTATTTACTTTGCTTGCCTGCCTTTCGGTTAGGATCGTTTTCCCTGAAAGTATCTCTGCTCAACGCGATGACAGCACCCTGGTAAAGCTCTGGAATAATATCTCACTGCAGGATGACTATGAAAAGGACTTCCGCTTCCCGGGCTTAATCGATTCTTTACACCTGGTATTGGGTAGATGTGATACCGAAAAACTACCCACTGTGCTTCCCACCGGTTGGGCTTTTACACAAACCGCCGGGGGGCGGTTTGCTGTTGCTGCCGGTGTCGTGGATTTTGCAACTGTGCCCGACAGACTAGTCTTTTTTGTTCGTGATCTTGGGGAGCATCCTGCAGACTACATTTTCTATTCTTATATTACCGGCTTTACGGGTGGAGCAGCTCCTCTTGCACTAAAGCTGGATGAGTTTGATATCGATGGCCTGAGCTTTGCCTCAGTAACAGCAGTGAGCGGTACTACGACCCTATCTGTGCTCCCAGATATTGCAACAAGGCTGCTTATTGGTCGGCTCGTTGCAGCGGAGACTGATGGCGATAAAGTCGTGCTTAGCGAAAGGTTGTGGGAGAGGATATCCAGGCTGCTTGCATACAAACCGCTGTTTAATGATCCCTTTGGGGGATTTAGCAATATCTCGGGGCTACTCTCACCCGACAATGTCCTCAAAGTGGTGACCTGGAACGTGGAATTTGAGGATGGCACAAATACCTTCTTTGGCGGGATTGCTGTAAACCGGGAAAATGCAATAAAGGTACACAGACTGTCCGACCGTTATAAGGCAATCAAGACTCCGCAAGTGATGAGTCTAAACGCTTCCAGATGGTACGGGGCTGTGTATTACGAGATACTTGTCAATAAGCACAAGAAGAACACTTATTATACTTTGCTGGGATATAATCCCAATGACTACTTTTCCAAGATCAGGGTTGTAGAGACTCTGACTCTGGGCACTAACGGTGCGCCGCGTTTCGGTGAACCGATAATAGAGGTGGAGGGCAAGATGCTCAAGAGGCTAATCTTCGAATATAGTGCCAAGGTCAGCATGATGCTGCGCTATGATACCAATCAGGGCATGATAGTGATGGATAATCTGGCACCTGTCAACTCCTTGTTTGCTGGTGATCCAAGGCACTACGGTCCTGACTTTACCCATAATGCCCTGAAGTTTGAAAAGGGCAGGTGGGTCTTCCACAGTGATGTTATTTTGACCAACCCAGCCCCCTAAAGGCAACTAACATTGTGTTATGAAAAAGAATGTTGTAATCATAGGTGCCGGCAATGTAGCTACCCACCTCAGTATCGCTATCAGAAATGCCGATTATAATATTATACAGGTGTACAGCCGTCAAATAGACAATGCCGTACTGCTGGCCTCTTTGCTTGGCGTGGAGGCAACCGACAATCTTGAGGAAATAGATCGTAGTGCTGATATCTACCTGATTGCAGTGAGTGATTCGGCTATAGAAAAGGTGGTTGCCCAATTGCCTGGACTGAAAGGTGTTGTAGCGCATACCTCTGGAAGTATGGATATGGATCTGCTTGAAAAATTCGACAACTACGGGGTTTTCTATCCCTTCCAGACTTTTACCAAAGAGAAGCAGTTGCGTGTCAGCGAGGTGCCGCTTCTACTGGAAGCGGCTACCGAAAAGGCTGAAAAGATCCTGCTGGAACTGGCAAGGGATATCAGTAACAAGGTGCAGATCTCAAATGCCCGGATGCGCAAGGCTCTTCATATTAGTGCTGTGTTTGCATGCAACTTTGTTAACCATATGTATGCCCTTGCAGGGGAACTGTTAGAAAAGGAGGGGCTTAGTTTTACGCTGCTGGAGCCGCTGATCAGGGAAACTACCCAGAAGGCTCTGACTATGAGTGCCAGAGATGCTCAGACCGGCCCTGCACGGAGGAAGGATAGGGTAGTTATGAACCGACATATTGAAACCTTGAATGACAAGAGTTTTCACCGCGAGATCTATACCCTGGTGTCGGAAAGTATTATGAAAATGTATTCGGAGTAGCCGATTTTTTGGCTAAATTCGCAAAAACGAGTAAAATGACCAATTTCAAGGAAGATCTGATGCGGGTGAAAGCATTCGCTTTTGATGTAGATGGTGTGCTGAGTTCTGAAATTGTGCCTATAAGTACCAGCGGTGAACCAATACGAACTGTCAATCTGAAGGATAGCTTTGCTATTCAGAAGGCAATAAAACTTGGATACCCGGTAGCTATTATTACCGGTGGGAATAGTGACTCGGTCAGAAAGCGATACTCGCTTCTCGGTGTTAAGGATATTTACTTCTCTGCTGCACGTAAGGTGCCCGAGTTTAATGACTGGATTAGCAGACGTGATATCAAAGCTGAAGAGGTGATGTATATGGGTGATGACCTGCCTGACTGTGGAGTGATGAAACTTGTTGGTGTCCCGGTTTGTCCGGCTGATGCCGTAGTGGAGGTCAAATCGCTTTGTAAATATATTAGTGACCGAAAAGGGGGACATGGTTGCGTCAGGGATGTAATCGAACAGGTACTACGAGCCCACGGACGATGGGGTAGCGTTATGGAATGGTAATCCATACACACACTATATGGCCTTTCTGCGACTGATACGAGCCAAAAATCTGCTGATTATCGCACTACTTCAGTGTCTGCTGCGATATCTGCTTGTTTTACCAATTCTGGACTTCTATGGTCTGGAACCGGTAATGAGCAATGCGCGTTTCATTTTGCTACTGGTTGCTACTCTGTCTCTTGCTGCATCGGGTTATGTGATCAACAATTACTTTGATGTTAAGACTGATATAATCAACCGACCCGGGAAAGTTGTGGTCGGAAAGGTGTTCTCCAGACGGGTGGTTCTGTTATGGCATGTGGTGTTTACTATCCTTGGTATGTTCTCCGGTCTTCTGCTGGCGTATTTCACACGCAAAGAAAACTACGCACTGATGTTTATTCTTATCCCGGGACTGCTATGGTATTACTCCACTACGTTCAAGAAACAAATCCTTATCGGCAATCTTGTGATTGCCTTCCTTACTGCCCTTGTCCCTTATTTTGTCGTATCACTTGAATTTGCTTCAATGGCCAGGGTCTATGGTGCTGAGGTGCTTTCTTCTGAGGCTTGCTCTGCTGCCTGGTCATGGGTTAGCGGCTTTGCTTTCTTTGCCTTTGTGACTACTCTGGGACGTGAAATTATTAAGGATATTGAAGATGTTAAGGGCGATCGTGAAGCTGGTTGCAAGACTCTGCCCATTGAAATGGGCGAGTCGTACACAAAGACTGTTGTTCTGGCAATTAATATTACCACGGTTGTAGCTCTTGGGGTCGTCTGGTTTGTTGTGCCTGAGTTGCGCAACAGTACCCTGACCCTTGGTTATTTTGTTGTTTTGCTTGCAATACCTTATGCTATCCTGTCATATACTCTGTTAAAAGCCTCCAAACCCAAAGATTACCACCGTGCCTCCCAGATCAGTAAACTGATTATGTTGGCAGGCATACTCTATGTATTTGTTGCTCAAACCTTCTTTTAATGCTTGCGAATCTTAAGGATCACAGAATAATTCTTGCCTCTCAGTCACCCCGCAGACAGGAACTGTTGAGGATGGCAGAGGTGGATTTTGAGGTAGCTGTAATTCCCGGTTTGGAGGAGAGTTTTCCGGACTCTCTGCCTGCTGAACAGACCGCCGAATACCTTGCACGTATGAAAATGGAGGGCTATGAAGAATACTGGTCCCAACCCAAAACTCTTGTGATTACTGCCGATACTGTAGTTGTACTTGGTGATGAGGTCCTTGGTAAACCCCGCGATCGCGAGGATGCGATCGCTATGCTTAGCAGGCTGTCGGGTGCTGTGCATACTGTATTTACCGGGGTTGCCATCCGGACTGCTGAGCGCCAGAGCTCCTTTACTGCTTCTACACAGGTGTTCTTTAAAGAATTGCAGGAAAGGGATATCATCGACTACGTTGACAGATACAGGCCTTTTGACAAAGCGGGAAGTTACGGTGTACAGGAATGGATCGGACTAATCGGTGTTGGCCGCATTGAGGGCTCATTTTACAACGTGATGGGTCTTCCGGTGGCTACCCTCTATGAGGAGCTGAGAAAGTTCTAATGCCTGATTCACCTCAGTCTGTCAGAGGTTAAGTGGAAGTAGGGAAGGTATTTCTTTAAGCTATTCCAGAGAATTACTGTAACCTGACCGGAACTGCGAAGTAGTATGTTTTATTGATAAATGACCATATAATGAGAAAACTGAAAGCTATTAGCCTTGTGCTGCTGCTTTGCCTTGGCATACAGGCCAGGGCAGGAGAGGGTATGTGGATACCTGTGCTCGTTGGTGAAATGAATATCGGCGAGATGCGTGAAAGGGGATTTGAAGTGACTGCTGAGGATATTTATGCAGTCAACCAGGCCAGCCTTACCGATGCTATAGTTCGCTTCGGAAACGGTTGTACTGGTGGTCTTATTTCCGATAAGGGACTGATTATTACAAACCACCATTGCGGTAACTCTTACATTCAGCAGCATAGCAGTGTTGAACATGACTATCTGACTAACGGCTTTGTGGCTCGCTCTTTGGATGAGGAGCTGCCTAACGAGGAACTGACTGTTACTTTCCTGCGACGCATGGAAGATGTGACTGAACGTGTTCTTGCAGGTGTGAATGACGACTGCAATGAGGCAGAACGTGCAAAGCAGGTCAGGGCTAATATCAATACTATTGTTGCTGAGGCAAAGAAGGATACTCATTATGAAGCTGCTGTAGAGTCTTTCTATTATGGTAATCAGTATTTTCTGTTTGTCTATGAGATATTTAATGATGTACGTCTGGTATTTGCTCCTCCAGCAGGTATTGGTGATTTTGGCGCTGAAGAGGATAACTGGACATGGCCAAGACATACAGGTGACTTCTCTCTGTTTCGTGTCTATGCAAACAGTGAAAATAAGCCATCTGAATATTCTACCGGGAATGTGCCTTACAAACCCGAATATCACTTCAGGGTTTCTACTGAAGGTGTGAAAGAGGGTGATCCAACAATGGTTTTGGGTTATCCGGCTGTTACCACCCAATATGTGCCTTCCTACCATATCGAGATGCTGAGGGATCTGATCTACCCCAAAGTGGTTGAGATCAGGGATGCCAAACTGGATGTAATTAACAGGTATGTTGAAGATGATATCAAGATAAGAATTCAATACGCTGCCAAACATTCTGCAATAGCCAACTCATGGAAGCGCTGGAAGGGTGAGCTCAAGGGCTTTGAGTCCCTTCGTGCGGTGGACAGGAAAAGGGACTATGAAACTCGTTTCAATGAATGGGTTGCTCAGGATCCAGCCCGTAAGGATAAGTACGGCAATGTAGTGTCGGAATATGAAGCTATCTATGGTGAGTTTGGTAAGTACCGTATGGCCAGGGAATACCTGCTTGAAGTGATGGGAGCCAGAGGCATTGAGGCCATCTGGCTAGCGGGTCAGTTTGAAAGGCTGCTTCAATTGATCGAACAGGGTAAGGATGCAGATCAGATCAATGAAGAGAAGGACTTTCTGAAGGATCTCCTGGATAAACACTATAAAGACTATTCTAAGGATGTGGACAGGGATATTGCTGTGAAGCTGGTTGAGATGATGGACAATGACCTCAAGGGAGAGTTTCGTCCTGCCTTCCTTGACCTTATCGGCTCAAAATTCAAGGGTAACCACAAGACCTTTGTTGATGAACTGTTTGCCAGATCAATCTTTGATGACCAGGATAAGCTAAACGAGCTTGTGGCAAAGATCGACAAGAAGAAGGTCAAGACTGTAAAGAAGGATCCTGCTTACAGGTATTTCAGCGATTTGAGAGGGGTATTCTATAATAGCGTGGATGGAAGATTCAAGGTGTTAAGCAACAAACTGGATAGCCTTAACCGGATTTGGATGAGCGGCTTGATGGAATTTGATACGGCCAAAGTTTTCTATCCTGATGCCAACCGCACAATGCGTCTGGCCTATGGAAATGTTAAAGGCTATGAGCCAAGGGATGGTGTAATATATAAATACCGTACCACCCTGGATGGTGTAATGGAAAAGCATAACCCGGCTGTGTATGAGTTTAATGTGCCTGAAAAGGTTATCGAACTGTATAACAGCAAGGATTTCGGTCCCTATGCTGAAGATGGTGTGCTGACAGTCTGCTTTGTTGCAGACAACCATACCACTGGGGGTAACTCAGGTAGTCCGGTTCTCAACCGCAGGGGAGAGCTGATAGGAGTTAACTTCGACCGTGCATGGGATGGTATCACTAGCGACCTTGTGTTTAATACCGAATTGAGTCGTAATATATCTGTAGATATACGCTACGTGCTGTTTGTTATTGACAAATGGGCCGGTGCTACTAATCTGATAGACGAGATATTTCCGGGCTGATAATGCCCGGAATGTGCCAACAAAAACGAATAATGCTAAAATTGAAGCCTTTTATGCTATAATGGTGTAACTTTTGATAGTCTTAGTTTGTCGTATGTAAAACATAAATTAAATATGTGACTATGAAAAGAGTTATTGTATTTGTATTGGTGGCAGCACTTGTTAATACTGCCTGCGCTTATGCCGCAAAAGACAAGGTAGAACGTTCTTTTAAACTTGAATACTTTGATGAACTGGATGTAACTTCAGCTATAAAGGTTTCCCTGACCCAGGGGAAGGAAAATAGTATCGTTATCAGAGCCGAGGAAGATGTTATCGATTATGTTACATTCAGGATTAACAGGGATAACGAACTTGAAATCTTTATCGATCAGACTTTCTTTGACAAGGTAAGGAGAGGTTTCAAGGGTGTCGGTGAAGTTGAAGTTGACCTTACCTTCACTACTCTTAAAGAGATTAATGCCTCTGCGGCATCTTATGTTGAATCAACCGAAACTCTTCAGCTGAATAGGCTTAGCATTGAGGCTACTTCAGCATCTAAGGTCGTTCTTGACCTTAACGCTGGTGAGGTCGATGCTGAAGCAACTTCAGCCGCTACTATAATCCTTAAGGGCAAGGCTGACTCTTTTGACGCTGAGGCATCAAGCGCAGCTGAGATAAAGGCCTCTGATTTTATAGTGAGCAGGGCAGAGCTTGAGGCCAGCAGTGCAGGTAAAATAAAGGTTCGTGTTAATGGAGTTGCTGAAGCAGAAGCTTCTTCAGCCGGAAATATCAGAATTTACGGTGATGCCCAGTTGAGACGTGTTGAAGCGAGTAGCGGTGGTTCTGTAAAACTGGATAAGTAAATACTACTAAAAAAGGCTGCCCGGAGGCAGCCTTTTTTACTAATTCGTTACAATGAATTTGGGGTAATTTAAGTTTATAAATCAGCTGGTACTTTAATCTTGCCGGCCAGAATATCTTCTGCCATTTCAAGGATGGTGGTGTCATCCAACTCTACAATTCCTCCGTCAGGGCCTTGTTCAATATGAATTCCAATACATTCCCCCCGATCGTAGTGGGCCCCGCCGAAATAATTTCTAACTGTCTCTACGTCGAGGTTTAGGTGTTCAGCGATAGTACGCGTCGCGCCTTCAGGAAGACTGTCTTTAATCCTCCTGAGCTGATTAAATGTGATTTTAGTACCCATGATGATAATGTTTTGGATTACACGATTGTCTTAAAGATAATAAATAAAGAGGAGGATTAATAGAAAATAACAGGATAATTCCCAGTATTAACAAATATTAATAAATTTAAAAAAAGTAATACTGCTGTTTTCCAGTATTGACGCAGGTAATAGCGTAATACACTGAATGACAAGTTGATGACCTGGCTGGCAGACCGGGAAGTACTATAGGATATCCGTAGAGCCTTTTAAATAAGCGCCTTTGATGCCAGTGCTATGGTTATTACCATGAGGACTCCTGAATAAATTATTAATCTGGTGTCATAAACTGAGCGGGGACCTTCTATCATATCTCTGTGTCTTGTCCTGATGACCTTTGCATATAGCAGGTAAACCGACCAACCGGCAAGAAGACCAAGGATGGTACCTCCAAGTATGTCGCCCGGATAATGGACGCCCAGATACATGCGAGAATAGGAGTTTATTATTGCCCAAAGGAAGATGAAGATGGTATAAGCGGGCCTTCTGAAAAGCAAGGCTGAAAATGCTGCTAAACCGAAAGAATTGGCCGCGTGTGAAGAGATAAAACCATACCTGCCACCACGATATCCATTTACTATGTGAATTAAGCCTTCGAGTGATGGTTCACGTGTCGGACGCAGGCGGGCTACCGCAGGTTTGATAAGGGAACTGGATATCTGGTCACACAGGGTTATTACCAACACCAGAGCCAACAGTATCCAGAACCCCCTCATCCCATGTTTTTTGAATATTGTATACAGGATCAGTGCATACAAGGGTACCCAGATCAATATATCTGTGTACATGCTGAAGAAATTGTCTCCAAAGGGAGAATTAATCCCGTTAATGTATAGCAGTAACTCTGTGTCCAGTTGCATTAATTTCTCCAGCATGGTAAACAATTTTTTGGTTTGTTGGTCTCAAAATTAAACGAATCATCGACAATAACAAACCATAGTCAGGGTTGACAAGTTAGTACCCCTATTCTTCTGTGGCAGTTTCTAATAAGTCTTCAAGATAAATTATTGAATACAATGCTGCTTCTTTAGCAACCTCAAACGCTGATAGAACCACAGGCATCAATGAGTCAATCATTGGACGTGTCTCTTCTGCTATCCTTTTGATAGTAATTTTGACATTCTCCATCTCCTTTTTAAATTCTTCGGAATCAACTTGCTCAAGTTGGATCTTTAATTCTTGCGCGGCTTCCCTTAGTTCAGCCTTCACTGCATTTAACGTGGCCTCCATTTCAGCCTTGTCAATGGACCTACCTGCTTCGGCAATTGCAATTCTGGCCTCCTTCATAGATTCTATGATTTCCTGCTTAAGCTCCTCGTCAAGGTCCGCCCACGCAACAGTCTTATTGTTTACAACTATACTTGTAGGCTCTGGCAGGGTGTCTGTTATGGAAGTGGTAGCAATGGCTGTAACTTTCTTCTTGATTTTCACACTATCCTTAGCTTCAGGGGCCGGTACAAAAGTGTTATCATTGTCAGTTTCAGGTGCTACCTTATCAATTCTTGAATTAATGCTCAGGGCGGGGTTGATCCATGCTACTGAAACTAGTGCTGTCACAATCAGTATTATGCCTGCGATCTTGTGTGCCGGATTGCTCTTCTGTGTCTTCATAGTCATGATGTTTTTGATTCTCTGCAATAAATGGAATTTGGATTGTGTGGCTGCTACAGCCAGCTTGCTTTGCAGTGTTCTCAGTTCTTCAAGTTGTAAAAGTGCCTTTGCATACAGACCTGGGTCCTTGGTAAGGGCAACAACTTTTTCATCCACGCAGTTTTCCCTTTCCTTGCGGATATGTTTATTGATAATCCATATAGCTGGATGGAAAAACAGGAGTATCTCCATAAACTGCTGGAAGAGGTTTACCCAATGATCCCTGCGCCTGATGTGATACAGCTCGTGGATTATTATGCTTTCTACCTCGGCTATTGATAGATTACTCATCATTGCCAGAGGCACAATTATTACAGGCTTTACAAAACCTATTACAGCCGGAAAACTTAGTTTATCGGATATCTTCAAGAAAGGAGCTTTTATACCCAGTTCACGCGAAAGACGTATCATAGTCTGCTGCCACTGGTCAGAGACCTGCCAGGCTTTACTGACCATGGATTTCAACCTGTAGTGATCGGCCAACGTAATGCAGGCATAGAGCAGCATTCCTGTCACGTAAATCCAGAAGATCAGCATGATGCTGCTTTCATCAAAAATGCCGCTAAGCATCGGTTTGCTATCAATTATGTACATCGGCTCTGCAGTGGTGACCATGCCCAGATTGGGTATTTCCACTGCAGTAAGCTCTTTGGCATTCTTGTAAATACCATAGTGCCGCACAAAGTTGGCTACTATTATTGCGAAAGAAGTTACAAGTACTGCAACTGACAGATGGTACCTGACAGGGGAGGATGCCT
>Ga0209510_1004220_pt1 | contig 12848 bp, 11 predicted proteins | sample BiotimSIPDNA_FD_185749 | JGI IMG/M metagenome (GOLD analysis project Ga0209510, IMG submission 185749) | Anaerobic biogas reactor microbial communites from Washington, USA - Biogas_R1 time_0 SIP DNA (SPAdes) (version 2) | ecosystem: Engineered > Bioreactor > Anaerobic > Unclassified | place... | reverse complement strand
GTTGAAATCGCTTATATTTATGTACGCAAATTTATTTCGGATCAAATGGAGACATAAATGAAAATGAACAAAAGTTTAATTCTTCTCTTGCCCTTTTTATTCATTACCTGCCAACAGCATGAAGTCACAGCAGAATTCAATGAGAAAATCCCTCAAAGAAGTGTCTCTAAAGCAAAAAATGGAATGCAAAGAGAAGTAGGTCGAAAGGGCGTTGCAGGGATTGGCTATGGTAGTGGTAGCAGTTCAATACAGGCAGATCAAAGCCCTATGGCTGATGATTTCAAGGATAATTCCAAGGATGACTTCCATGATCAGATGCTTATTAAAAAAGCCACTTTAAATTTTGATGTAAAGGATTATACCGAAGCCAGAAAAAGAATCGTAAACATTATTAAAAGTAACAATGCTTACATCTCCTCTGAATACGAATCTAAAAATGATTATCAAATATCCAACACAATGCAGATAAGGGTTGCATCCGATAAATTTGAATTACTGATAGATTCGTTAATTGGTCAGGCGAATAATCTGGACCAGAAAATTATTACAGTTGAAGATATAACTGAAGAATTTGTTGATGTGAAGGCCAGATTAAATGCTAAAAGGCAAGTTGAAAAAAGATATCTGGAAATTTTAAGCAAAGCAGGATCAATCAGGGAAATTCTTGAAGTTGAACAGAAGCTGGGTCAAATTCGTGAAGAAATAGAAGCCAGGGAGGGGCGTCTTAAATTCTTATCTCACCAGGTTTCTCTGAGTACTATCAATATGACATTTTATCAGCAGAAAACTGTTATGCCTAAAGCAAGAATCAGTTTTTTAAACCGGTTTTCTTCTTCATTTATATCGGGCTGGAGAGGTTTGATAGAGTTTCTGTTGGAATTAGTTTCGATCTGGCCATTTTTATTGATAATGACCGGAGTTGGCTTATTGATTTATAAATTATTTAAAAGATCAGTGCGAAAATGGGGTCACTCTGATCTTAAAAAAAACAGTGATAATCGGTGAACCAGGAATGAGAATGATCAGGGATAAATACTGATTTATACCAATCTTTTAGAAAGCACTTATATAAGTGTAAAGACGTGTATGAGATTAAGGAATATTTTTATCATATCAGTTATATCCATAATATTGATTGGAATCTCGGTATATGCAGTCAGATCAAAATGTGAATACTTGTTTGAGGTTAAATACGAGTACCAGATTCCAGAATATTCTTTGAGGGAGCGCGAGATCATAAAAAATGTTTTTTCGAAAATACTTGATAATGTAAATCCTGATCATCCTATCTATATAGAAAAGGTAACTGAGAAAAAAGACAGTATCATTGTTGATATCATGCCTGTGAGTGCACTGAGATTAGGGAAAAGCAGAATAGAAAAGCTGTTTGGACTTTTTACAATATTTACAATGTTTGATTATAAAACAAGATTCATTTTTGATAAAGAATACAAATTACTGAACCCGGAAATTCCAGAAGTGTAATAATGAAAGAGTAGAGTGGGAAAAACGAAGAGTCAGAAATGCGTAACAAAAGAATACAGAAATATTAAAAGCGCAATCAATAGTAAAAGAGCAGATTTTAAAAGAAAACAAGAATAAGGACAATTGATATAAACACCGCTAACCTGATGCCGCAATAAGGGCTGACACTATGAAAAAAGAGATATTAATCGTTAAAAACATGACTCGTGAAGATCAGGGGCTTCTGGAAGAGCTGTTGAAGGATCGTGGTATTGGATACACCGTTGTAGATCTGGATCAGGGTCAAAAATTTCCTCCTGTTGAAAACTATGGAGCCGTTGTTGTTCTTGGTGGACCAGACAGCGCCAACGATGAGTCGGAGAAGATGAAAAGCGAGCTGGTTCGTATTAGTGAAGTACTTTCAGCAAAAATTCCATATCTTGGTATTTGCCTGGGGCTTCAGGCTCTTGTTAAAGCATCTGGTGGCAAAGTCGTAAAAAGCCCTGTTAAAGAAGTCGGTTTCATCGGGCCGGATGGAAGCAATTTTAAAGTAGAATTGACTGAAGATGGCAAGCAGGATCCATTGTTTGAGGGCCTTGATCATACGTTCAATGTTTTTCAACTTCACGGCGAAACAGTAGAACTCACAGATTCCATGGCGCTGTTAGGGACCGGGAAATTCTGCCGGAATCAGGTAGTAAGAGTTGGCTCAAATGCTTATGGGATTCAATGCCATTTTGAACTTACACCGGAAATGTTTGAAATCTGGATAAACGAAGATTCGGACCTTCTTGAGCTCGGTAAAGAGCAGCTTAGAGCAGGTTTTGCAGCAATTCAGGAAGAGTACACCAGTGTAGGACGTAAATTATTAGCAAACTTTTTGCGGATAGCAGGTTTTTAATTATTGCGCTCCATTATGCACCTTCATTTGCTTCGCTATTTTTAGACCGGAGTTCAGGTCTCTATACTCCGATATCCATTGTTAGCCCCTCTGCATACCCTAAACATTAAGATTCTTCAAAACTGCAAATTCCGGAAGATGAAAATTAATCCGATAAAGTAAAAATCTGCTAAAAAATTCAGAAAAAACATTATATTAACAAATGTCAGGCTCTAATTTCATATAGTACATATGCTTTACTCTCGGACGGTTGTCCTGGATATGCCAAATTGTGAAACACAGGATTCTGGTTATATGGATGCTTATTCTGTATAAGCAATTAATACAGGAGGAGTGTTTATGTCACTTGTTGCCAAATCAACATCAAGGGTATTTGCCTTTTTATTAATTGCCTTTTATGCACATGCAGTTTAAGGAAAAATCGTGCGGTAACCACATCGGTGTTCCAGGAGTATATGCTTTACCCCGGTCTGCATCAGGATGGAAATCAAATATGTTTACAGAGTAGTTCAGTTGGAGAGAGGGGCGGGAATGCGTTACTCCCTCGATTCAATGTGTTACAAATCTTAACCTTATGGCTATGGAGAGAGTAGGGGTGGACAATTGGTTTAACCCCTTCCCAAACCCCATCATCCCTTATTGCGGCTGAACAGTCAGCGTAGCACTGTATTCGGTTGTTGTCAGTCCATCCTCGGAAACCGTTTTTTTACTGAAAGACCAGTTCTTGGCTGATGTGGGATATTCCGTAAACTCTTCCAACTCCGATGTACTTGGGAAACTGAAAAGATCCGGATCATCAATAAATATATAGGCATCAATATTGAAACTGCTTTTGTTCCACTCCTTTGTCAGACAATCATATATCTGATTCTCACCTTTGGGCCAATTTGGGTCTGTGTGAACTGAAAGGGATGCTCCACCATGCATTTTCAGATGGTATCGACGGTCTGTTGAATTGTCTCCCTCTTTCCATGGTGATAAAGACACCGCTATACTGAGAGAATATTCAGGTAAACTGGCCTGTCCCTGACGTTTGCTTATTGGGATAAGCGGTAATTTACCTTCGCAGTTACGTTCCTTGCATTCACTACTCAACGAAACAGTAACAGCGCCGCTGTTCTTTCCGCTGAAAAGATAGCAGTTGTCAAATTCTGAGCATGTTACCGCATTCTCATGTGACTGTTTGATATACCAGAGCTTGCCATTAAAATTCATTTTGAGATTTGCAGTGATCTTTTCTGTGGAAACGCATTCAGATGTGTCAGGTTCATGGGTTCTTATGGTCGTTGTGCGGGTAAAGTCCAGCAGCCCGATCCAGGTGCTCTCATGATTCAGAACAAAAGCAGTGATCTTATTTCCTTTTGCCCTGATTTCATATTTGGGGACATTCTCTTCTTTACCATTTTCAGTCTTCCACTTGAGTCTGAAAGTGAAGACATTCAGCCCATTGAACAGATCAATATCAAAGGTAAAAGTAGAATCGTTTTCAATGGTTGCGTGTACCTCCCGCTCCTCTAATCCGTTTTTGCACTGTACCAGCAGGTCGCTAATCGATCTGTCGACATAGGGGTTGCTTATGGTTCCCTTGACAGTGACATTCTGGTTTGAAACAGTCTGTTCATTGTCATGGGATTCGATGTTGATGGTTACCGTATCTTTAAGTTCATAGATTCCTTTATTTCCATTAGTTTCAACAGGAAACCAGTTTTCTTTTTTCAGTACATTTTCCTGAATATATGCCCTGCCAGTGCTGGTATAGCCTACTGAAAATTCGGTTAAGTTATTGTAGAACCTGTATGAAAAAATCTGATAACCTGCGTTCTGAACTTTATATTTAATATCTGTTCCCTGCTTGTAATCACCCTTGAAAAGGAGAACTTTGTCTCCGCCGAATTTAAGCTCCGGGTCTTCATAAGGATTATCCAGTACCGCGCCTTCCGGTGTATGAACACCCCCATCAGGTCTTAGATTGTAAACTCGATAATAGCATCTGCCCGATTTGACCGAGTACATGTATAAGGTCAGCCAGGGAATATTGGCCGCGGTACTGGCAATCTTAATAGCACTTGTACCACCGTTTGGGGCCTGAATCCTTTCTACCCAGTACTGTACTCCATCGGTACTGCTGGTGAAGGTTACACAATTGACGTCTGCAGCAAAGGAGGCCATAGCCAGGATCTCCCCGGTACTTGGCTCTGTAAGATGGACATAACCTGCAAAACAGGGTCCGTCAAATACCACTTCGCCTATATTGTAGCTTGTATCAGGGATGTTGGAGTATGTATTCCAGTAGACTCCGGATGTTGGCATAGTGGCAGAAGTGGAATTAAGGATAGGTTCATAAAAAAACTCATATTCTCCAGTGCCGTCCGGGTTAAGGAACGCATCCTGTGAGCCCGAAACCGACTTACTTTTCGAAAGCGCAATTGAGGGAACATTGACGATCCATGAACCGACATATTCCATTGTGGATGCGTTTGAAACCTTATACAATTTGAGCTCGGAACCGTCGTCAATATTCATCTCTGAAAGGTTGATCTTTACGCTTGCCCCGGTGTTAGGCATCGGTGAAGAGGGTAATGTAGAGTCGGACACGAAGAGCAGCTCGGCATCTTCACCGTTTATTGAAGCAGTAATGGCAAAAGATGCAATTCTGATCGCTTGGGATGGGAGTGCTGTTTGTTCACTTCTGTTACTCAATGCAACAGTGAGTCGGGCTTCTGAGGGTAAGGGCCCCCAGGTACCATCCGCATTCTGTCTGAGAATAACCGTTCCGCTGTCAATAGTCAGAATTTCACCTGCCGTCCCAGATATAGTAACTGCATTTGTAACCCTGCTGTTGGCATCAAGGGCAATTTCGCTTTCGTTGTCACTTTGCCGGTTTAAAGGCGGGATGTGCTGTATACTGCAATATGCAAAAAGGGCAATGATTAAAGATACGATAAAGGCAAAAAGAGCGGACAATCTCATTTTTTCTCCATGGAATGCATTGGACTGATTGTATCGAAGTGATAATAAGGGTATTTTTTCAGATCAAATAAAATAAATAATTGCATTTTCAATGAGAAGCTCAGCCATGGAAGAGAGGGTCGAATATCCCATTCTCTTCTCGGTTTCAATCGTTTAATCCATCTTCAAGGGGAAAAAAATCGTATCAGTTGCAAGGGCTTATGGTTAAAATAATTATTTTGTAGCTTCTGTTTCTGTTTGAGATTTAGAACTTTATGATTTGATGCATTCCGGTATGAAATCACTATCATCCCATATTAAAATAATACATCTAATAATTGCCATAAATCGTTAAATTTAGCCACTTTTAATAAGTTATTAACTATAACGAGTTTACACATTATCCTTTACCATTGTGGAATCCCTCCTTCCCCCTTAATAAAGGGGGAAGGGGGGATTTTGCTAACAAATACCTGTGGGCCTCTGAATTTTTATACATAGCACATACTCTGATTGTCAATTTTTTATTAAATCCGATGGGATGGTATTGGTATGAAATTTAAAATCACAAGCATTTCTATAGTGATCTTATATTAAAATTACCGGATACTACTGGTATCATTTACTTCATAATTTATTTTCTTCTTTCCTTCAAATCAGGTAAGTATCTAAAAAAAAATATTTATAATATTGAACACATTAAAAGAGAAAGCACAAAATGAGCGAAAAAGAGCATAATATCCACGATTTTGATGTCGCAATGATTTGCGAATATTTTTCCGGCTTAGATCGTCAGGGGCCGGGAAGTAATGAAGCAACAATAAAAGCATTGAGCTTTATCGAAAATTTAAATGAAAAATCGAAAATTGTTGATCTTGGCTGTGGTACTGGGAAGCAGACTACAGTTTTAGCTCAAAATACTCCGGGAAATATTACTGCTATCGATCTGTTTCCTGATTTTATCGACAAGCTAAATGACAATGTGCAAAAGTTGAATCTTCAAAGCAGAGTTAAAGGTGTGGTTGGTTCAATGGATAAACTTGATTTTGAGTTAAATGAACTGGACCTTATCTGGAGTGAAGGAGCAATATATAATATCGGTTTCGAGAAAGGTATGAACTATTGGAACCGGTTTTTGAAAAAAGGGGGCTATGTAGCTGTTACAGAAGCATCATGGTTTACTGAAGAACAGCCACAGGAGATATTTGATTTCTGGAATGAAGCATATCCTGAAATAGACACCATCCCTGTAAAAATTGCACAGATGCAAAAGGCTGGTTATGCAGTTGTGGCATCATTCATATTGCCTGAAATCTGCTGGACTGAGAATTTCTTCAAACCGGCAATAGAAGTACAAAAAGCATTCCTGAATAAGTACAAAGGAAACAAAACCGCCGAAGAATTTATAAAATACGAAAGGCATCATGCCTTACTTTATGATAAATATAAAGATTACTATGGATACATATTTTATATTGGCAAAAAAATATAGATGATTCGTATTGCTCGGCAACTTGCACTTTGGGGGTATGCGATTACCCTTTTATTTTAGGGTCGATCAAAAGAGAAATATTCAACCAGGAGGAACATTCCTTCGGTGTCCATAGGAGCATTTTTATGAAAGTTAGAAGATATCTCAAATCGCTTATTATTCTTCCAATCGTTGCGATTCTTTACCAATGTTCTCCTGCTCCGATGCTCCAGGATTTCGAGTCGGGGAGCTTTTCTGAAGGAAGGCCATACAGTAAAGCTGATGGTTTGCAGATTAATGCCGGTACCATATACACTCTTTACAATACTAAAAAAATGAATATGGAATTCACATTGGGTACCATGTATCGCGCTTTTTGTGGTAGAAAGCATCAAAACACCCCAGATGTAAAATTTCAACACGGCTTAGCAGACCGTTCCTTCGACGTCTCATCGTTTACTGTCACTTCGACGACTCCTGGAGGAGAAGTCTTTCCAATGTAACAAAATCTTTTTCCATAAAACGCAGAGAAAAAGCGCACAAAATTATAGGACATATCAGTGGATTAATTTATAATTAGCAATAAAATGAAATGGCTTAAGTTATTTTGCTGGTGAATGGTAGATGTATCTGGTAAATACTCATTTTTAATTATTCAGATATGCTACCTCAGTTATACAAGCTGTTTTTTTTGTACCGCTTCAGTTAACATGACCTTTTTAAATAAAATCTTTATTCAGATTTGATTACTTTAATATAAACATGCTTTCCGAATTTTCTGATTTTCAACTCGTTTAGATGTAAACGGCGCTTGCTCGATTACTATTGCCGGAAAAACTTAAAAGTGGAATTTCAGGATTAGGAGCAACTGATACTGTTTATTGAGGATAAGTAAAAATGGTACATCGAAGAATTTTGTTACTCGTGTTGTTGGGTATTGTTTCCCGGGTTGGAATGGTAGAGGCGGTTACTCCGATGGTTGCTGCTGGAAATGGATATAGTCTGATACTGAAAAGTGACGGAACGCTCTGGGCTTGTGGAAATAATGAACATGGACAATTAGGTGATGGTACTACCAGAAATCGCCTTTACCCAGTTCAGATAATGAGTGGTATACAATACATAGCTGCAGGAAAATACCATAGCCTCATTCTCAAGAATGATGGCACACTCTGGGCTTTTGGAAATAATGAGAATAGTCAGCTCGGAAATGAGGTAAAATATCCTAAACCAGTCGTATTTAATTTGGGACCTGCCATAAGCCTGGTTTCCCCTTCTGATAATTCAATCCTCACACCTCCCGACCTCACCTGTATTTGGAATCGATATGCAGGGTATAACCCTATCTATCATCTCATGGTATCAACTGATTCTAATTTCTCATCATTAGTTGTAAATCAAAGCAGTTTAAGTGACACCATTATTAACCCTCGCGTCCTTACAACTGGTGAACAATACTTCTGGCGTGTCAGAGCAACCAGTTCAGGCGTAACCGGTGCATGGTCTGAAGTTAGAACCTTTTACACTGATGGTTTCTTTCCTACTCCCACTGCTGCATTTTCCGCTGCACCCCTGGAGGGTGAGGCCCCGCTTCAGGTAAGTTTCACCGATCAGTCCACAGACAATGCGACCACGTGGCAATGGGATTTCGGCGATGGTTCAACCAGTACGGCGCAAAATGATACTCATACCTATACCACAGCCGGTGTTTACAGTGTCAAACTCAGAGTTTCAAACTCTGCCGGCACAGACTCTATAGTAAAGACTAACTACGTAACTGTTCATCAACAAGTAATCGCCAACTTCAGCAGTTCCATTGTCGCTCCGCTCGAAGTCGCCTTCACCGATCTCTCTCAGGGAAACGTAGTGTCCTGGAACTGGCACTTCGGTGATGGGACTACATCAACTCAGCAGAACCCGGTTCTACCTACGATGCACCAGGAATTTACACTGTAACTCTCGAGATCAGCGGGCAATACGGCAGCTCGACCCAGTCGCAGACTGTTAATGCGTATCTGCAGTATTCACTTACCGTAGAGCCTGTTGGTAACGGGACAGTAATTCCGGAGGGGACATTCACCGTACTTCCAGGTGATACCATTGCAGTGTGTGCGAAAAGTCAGTCCGGTTACTTTTTCGATGCCTGGAATGTGACTTCCGGATCGGCGACCATTCAGGCAGCTCAGATGGAAACTACTTTGGTAATAGTCAACAGTGATGCAACAATAAAGGCGCGTTTTGTTGAGGCTGGTAGTGTTAGATTAACCGGGATCAGTTCCGGTGCTTATGTGTATAGCAATGCAACCAGCGGCTGGGTTGGAAAACTGGTGAAAACTGGTTCTGGGATAATTAATTCCATTAAGCCGGGTATCATGACTATTGCAATCAGTGAAGAGGGAAAAAGGACCGAATATGTTACCATAACCGTACCTGAGGGAAGCGAATTGACCGATACCATTGAACTGCATGACGCTTCTCCTCTGATCTTTGGCAGCGAAACGGTAGTCAAGATAGCCGGTAAGGATGTCACCATTGGTCCGGATGAGAGTGTTGCCTGTGATGATCTTGATCGTGACGGTGATCGCGATCTGGCGATTCTGCGGGGAAATGGAGACGTTGAGCTTTATGAGACCAGGAACACCGAATTTTCACTTAAAAAGATTGTATCTACCAAAATTTCGGATGCGAATTGTCTTCGTGTGGCCGACTTGAATAGCGACGGATTTCCTGATCTTCTGATATCATCTTCTGCAAATGGTATCATGCATATACCAGGATGCGGATCTTTCTGTTTTCGGGATACCGTGATTACTTTGAAAACAGGCGGCTGTACAGGCTTTTCGATTGTTAATTATCAGCAAACTACCCTACCTGTGTTCGCAATCGGGAAACCGGATGGAACTGTAGTAATAGACAACAAGAATATTGAAGCATGTGATGGAAGCGTTATCGATGTGGGCAGTGATGCGAAGCCACTTTTTATCGATCTCAGTGGTGATGGCAAAGATGATATGGTACTGATTGACAGTACCGGAATAGTGGTGTGGTTCCGTTATGATCCATCGGGAGATACCTGTTTTAAGGCAATGGGGCCGGTGAACGCCAATGGAAAATCGATAGAGTGTATGGTCTCCGGAACTATATCCTTTGTTTATGGTGACGAAGGAGAACTTCCTGAAATGTTGTATGCCGGCAAGGACGGTGTGCTTCGCAGAATCACTGCACAACTGAGAGGTGATTTCGATGGTGATGGCACGGTAGGCTTTTCCGACTATATGCTCTTTGTCAATGCATGGAACCTGAGTGAAACCGACACAACCTGGGTTCCTCTTGCTAACATGACCATTACTGCAGGGGAGCAGAAAATCGACTTTGCAGATTATCTTCTTTTTGTGGGAAGCTGGGGAAAGATAAAGTAGCTTTACATATATAGTGGAGTAATATCTATGAAAATTATTCGGTTATTTACAGCCACGATCATTGCGGCAATGGTATTCGGAACTGTTGAAGCTGGTAGAAACGTGGGTGCAACGGTCGAAATTGATTGGGATGCGACCACTCCGCGAATTGAGTCAAAGTGTGGTTCGGGTGATGAAATCGCTCTTGCGGTGCAGGTAAACGGTTCGGCAGATCTGACCGGATATTTTGTTTCTCTTGAGTATGACACCAGCAAGGTTCGCATGATCGGGGTTTTGAATCATCTCCCTGGAAAATCTGCTTTTATTGAATCCTGTGGAGGAAAAGCCGGACCGCTAATGGTGGTCCCAAATGATCGAGGTAGCGTGGAGATTGCTGCTGGTATTGTCCGGGCCGATGCGGCACAGGCTCCCGATGGCAGTGGAGTACTTGTTTACGCCCGATTTTCAAGAAAACAGTGGAGTGAAGACTGTCCGGTAAAACTTGTCACAGTTCAACTCAGTGATCTGGACGGTACTGTTGACACGATACTATCAGAAGAAAAACAACCAGGTAACGGTAAATAAGGAGAACCGGTGATGTCTGTAAAAAAGTTAATTTTCGTCCTGTTGTATTCCAGCCTTTGTTTTGCCGGTTTAAACGCTGATGCAGTCATATCCATCGATATGGACCTCTCAGTTGAAGGTTTACAGAAAAATTATACAGCCAATACAGAAGGTGAGAACTTTAAGGTGGCGGTTCGGGTATCGGATTGCAATTTGGAAGGGAATCTGAATTTCTTCACTGTTCGAATGATAAAAAACATTCTCGCTTCGCTAGAAATGACGTATGGGGTAGGTTCGAAATGATAAGATGATGTGTTTTGAAATGAAATGGTAAGTAACCAGGCTTGAAATAAACTCAAATTGTCCATTAAGTAGATTTGACACCTTTGTCCCTGCCATTATAGTTCACTCGTCAGGAGACAGTATCTGTTTTGAAAACAGGAAGCGAATCGAAAATCAACCTGATCGAAGCGACACCTAAAAATCCTGATAAACCATCCTAAGAACTGTATATGACTGAACACCTTTAGTTTTAGCTGTCGTACTCCATTTTTAATTATGATTTTGGCACAGATTATGCTGAATGTATGGTCCTGCAAAACAACAATCAACACAAAATCAACAACGCTCACGATCTTTTCTTCCGTGAATCGATGCAGGACATCGAAATAGCCAAACCACTGGCCCTGCTGTCCATTCCATCTTCTGTTCAAAATCACCTTGATTGGGAAACTCTGGAGACTGTTAAAGCATCCTGGGTTGATGAAAACCTGAAGGAGTATCGCTCCGATATTATCTACCGAGTAAAAAACTTAATAGATGATCAATGGGTATATCTTCTTTTTGAGCATAAAAGCAGCTCAGATAAAGATGTTCAGTTTCAACTGTTGAGTTATATAGTAGAAATCTGGAAACAGCATAGGAAACAGAAAGAGGCAGGCAGGTTATTACCATTTGTGATACCGATTGTGGTATGCCATTGTAACGGAGTTTGCAATTTTGACAATAGTGTGAAAGAGATGGTCGCAATTATAGAGGAAGCTGAAGAGGTAGTTCCGGATTATCGTTTTTATAAGTTGGATTTATGTTTTTTTGATCTGGAGAAGATAGAGGATGGAAAACTGAAGATCTTTCTATTGGCACTTAAATATAGCAGAAATCCGGATCTTTGGAGGGTATTACCGTGGATAATCAGGCGCTCAGAAGAGCTTCAAAAGGTTCAGAAGTGGCAGTACGATTATTTGAAAGTTGTATTGCTCTATCTTATGTCGGTGATTAAGAAAAAGCAGATTCACCGGTTTAAAGAGATAGTATCAAAGGAACATTGTGAAGGTAGGGGATATATGGAAACGATAGCTGATGCATTTAGGGAGGAAGAGAGGTTAAAAAGAGAGAAGGCTGAAAGGATTGTTACAGAGTTGCGAAAGGAGATTAAGCAGAAGAATTCTGAGCTTGAAAAGAAAGAATCAATCATTGAACAAATGGATACAGAACTGGAAAAGAAAGATGAACAATTGGTAAGAAGGATGTTGGAAAATGGACTGGATTTTCAACTTATCAGGAAAATCACTGGTTTGAGTATGGAGAAGATCGAACAGATTCAAAAAACTGATAATTAAAATGGCAATTCAAACGAAGGGTAGATCACCGATTCTTAAATTGATGGGATATTTTCTGCCAGTTCAAAACCAGACATCGCCTAATGGACAAGTTGGGTTAAATGGCAGAACCACAACTGAAGGTGTAGTAACACCTCCTGGTAAGCCACCCGGGAGTTCAAAACCATTTAAAGTAAAACCCTTTTAGCGCAGAACGTTTTAACCTTTGATCCTTCAAACCTATTTCCGACTTTCCTGCTCTTTTTACTTCGTTATTCGTTATTCGTTATTCGATATTCGATATTCGATATTCTCCCCTCTACCTTCTTCTTAATTTCCCTCAATTGATCCGGGTCTGATCCTGATATACAGAAAATTATAGGGTATAGATTAATTTTATACCTAAAACGTACGATTCTTTTATAAAATTGGATCTGACGATCCAAAAATACTTTTCTACAGGTTTTTCGTTTGAAAGTTGATTACGTTAACAAGCCAAAACC
>Ga0209510_1004219_pt1 | contig 12851 bp, 10 predicted proteins | sample BiotimSIPDNA_FD_185749 | JGI IMG/M metagenome (GOLD analysis project Ga0209510, IMG submission 185749) | Anaerobic biogas reactor microbial communites from Washington, USA - Biogas_R1 time_0 SIP DNA (SPAdes) (version 2) | ecosystem: Engineered > Bioreactor > Anaerobic > Unclassified | place... | reverse complement strand
AATTGTGATAATTTATAATTATTGTTCCGCTTCCTTCGTGACATCCATCATAAAATGGTAAAGATCTGCCACCTGTGTGAAATCTTCCATCAGTTGCAGGGCGATGGCTGTGCTGAAAATGCGTGGATCGTTCACTGAAATCCGTTTCAACAGGTAGCAGCTTTTCCGTTGTATCCAGGGTTGGAAGAACTGGGGCAGATCACTGGGAAGAACTCTCTTATAAGGTTCTCCTTCCACCTTGAAACCAACAGAAGTGGCTTTCAATGCCATCTCCCGAAAGGAGTCGGAGCTGTATGAGATCTCCTCGCGGAAGGCATCCATGATCTTCCGCTTAGGAGCATAGAGTCCCATGCCATAGATAAACTCTTCCGTGCCCAGTTCCGCGAAGAAGCCTGGATAATCTTCCCAGTTGGTCGCTTTTTGCTGGAAGTTGAGCCACATCGAGGTCTTGTAGGGATCCTTGTTGGGTGAGAAACGAATGTCCCGATAGATACGGGAGAGCATCTTTGCAGGCCTCAGTTCAAAGAGGGGATCGATGTTGTGCATCACTGGAGAGAGCATCAGGGCAAGTGCCCTGAACGGTTTCAGGAGCGATGTCTGATATATTTCCTTCCGCTCGTTGAACCATTCGCGATTGTTGTTCTCCTTCAGCTCACGCAAAAATGTAATTGTTTCCTGCGTGAAACCGTTGAAGGGAGTGATCTGTTCCATCAATTCAGTATCTGGTAGGAGGTGGCGGCTATGTGGTAGGTCGGTGCCGCACTCTCTTCCTCTTCGCAATTGGCACTTTCCGTACTGTCGTTCAACACTGCCCCATGCTCATGGAGAGTAGCAGCAATATCTGTAGGATCTTCTTCCAAAATACCTATAACTCTCACCATCTTTCCCTCTGCGTTGGGGTCAAACTTGCCAAGGGTGGCGTCTGATTCGGCACGCAGGGTGACTGAACTGTCGTTGCCCTGCAGAAAGAGTTTCATGCCGCTCTTACTGCATACATGTGTGCAGAGCCCCTCCACAATCACTGTTTCTCCGGTAAGCGAAAGCGTGTTGACCATCAGTTCGTCGACATTCATTGTATTTTGTTTACTGCCCTCATTGCATTGCGTGAGAACCAGTAGCGGAAGGATGATGAATAAAATGTGAAGAAAAGCAGACACTTGTTTCATATGTTTCTCAAATTTTAATAATTTTACCCTTCAAAGATAACGATTAATTCAGGCTCCCTAAAGAAAATGACTCTTTTGACGGGAAAAAAAGATTCATTCATCGGGTAAATGAGTTGTGTTCATCGATTTTTGGTTGCAATCACCTGCTGTTCATCCCTAAATTTGTGCAAAAAAAAATGTACGTTATGAAAACAAATACATGTGCTTCAACAAATTTTTCCGGCAGGTTGAAAGGAATTATGTTTGGATTGCTGCTGGTGATTGCCGGATTGCTTTTTCTCTCTTTCAATTTCGGATGGATTGATCCTGCTCTCAGACCGGTGCTCTTCTCCTGGCCAATGCTTTTTATTGTTGCGGGTATTCTTAAATTTTCAAGCAGAGATCTACTGATGCCGATCGTTTTGCTGATCGTAGGTGTCTTCTTCCTGCTGCCACGCATAGCAGCCGCATATCCGGACAGTTTCCCCGGTCTTGACGGTAACTTTGCACAGACCTACTGGCCCTTGCTGTTGATTCTCCTGGGTGTGGGACTCATTCTGAGGGTGTTCAGCAGAAAGCAGTATCACATGGATAAGCATCCCTATTTTGAGCGGGAGACTCTCAATGACGTAAGTGGAAGAATTGAGAAAAGAGTGCTCTTTGGTGGTTCAGAGAGTATATTCCTGGATCCTGTATTTCATGGCGGAGAGCTGAGTGCCACCTTTGGAGGTATCGTGGTCGATCTGAGAAGAACCACATTGCCCGAAGGGGAGACCTGTCTCGATGTGAATGCCACCTTTGGAGGGGTGGAGCTCTACATCCCGGGCGACTGGGTGGTGGAGACCAGATTCCAGACCGTACTGGGTGGCATGGAAGACAAACGACTCGTTTCCACTCCTGATTATGCACGTAAATTGATATTAAGAGGCGACCTGATCTTTGGCGGATGTGAAATACGCTGACGACGGTGTTGCTCCTGTTCAACCTTGAACAGAGATGACAGATGAAACAAATGCACTTTTACATACCCTTCAGATGGTTGCCTATAGTGATCTGTTCACTACTCTTCGCCATCTTCGAGGCTATAGCATTCCGCCCCCTGGTGATTGTCCCTCCCCTCATTCTGTGGATGAAAAGTTTAATGGATGGACTCATCATGGCCGGTATGGGATTGCTACTGGCCACCGTGGTCTACTCCACACTATACGTGAAGCTTGATTACTGGCAGCGGTTGGTGAATTACACCGCGTTGGGTGTGATCTATATGTTGTGTTGGAGCCTGTTGAGTTATCTCTTCTCCCTACTGATAGCCGGGAGTGAAATGAAGGAGGAGATGCAACGCCTGTTGCCCATGACAGTTTTCATCGCGATGCTGGTTTATATGATTCAGTTGCTGATGATTCATGACCGCTTGAAGAATGAAGACAAGGAAGTAGGCATCGAGAACGATCTGGATGACCCGCCCCTTTTTGTTGAGAGTGATCAATCCTCCTCTGCCGAGCTAGTGAATGATAATGGGGAAGAAAACCTGGAGCGGGTGGCTGTGAAAAGCGGTCAGAAGATTCATGTGATCCTGGTGCCCGATATTGTTTATATCCAGTCGGATGGCGATTATGTACAGATTGTTACCGCTCAGAGTCGTTACCTCAAGGAGGAGACAATGAAGTATTTCGAAGCCAGCCTGCCCAGTAACCAGTTTGTCAGGGTGCACCGCTCTTATATTGTCAATGTGGAGAAGATTCTGCGCATCGAACTCTACGAGAAGCAGAACCAGATGCTCACCCTCACCAATGGTGATCAGATCAGGGCAAGTGTTTCTGGGTACCGGGAACTGCGAACAATACTTAATTTATGACATCATCGGATTGGGCTGTGTAAAGTTTGTTAAACCGTGAAAACTGATTTGTGTTTTTGGGTTTTCCGTGTTACTTTTGTGCCTTTAAAAAAATGGTTATCGATGGAATTGCGCGACAGAATCATAGTAAAAGCAGGAGATCTTTTTATCCAGTATGGAATTAAGAACAGTTCGATGGATGAGATTGCCACATCGTTGGGCATCTCTAAGAGGACCATCTATGAAATCTTCAAGGATAAGGAGGATCTGCTCATTTCGTTTCTTCAAAACACATGGGATAAACGCAATGCCCAATTTGAAACCTATCTTACCGGCGATTACGACATAATCAGTGTTTTCCTGAAAGTCATCGAGGCGCAACAAAACATGCCGCTGACCAATGTGAAATTTTTTGAAGATATCCATAAATATTACCCCCAGGCTGCGAAACTGATCAAGGAGGATGTGGCCAAAAACAACATCTTTCTGTGTGAATTCCTCCGCAAGGGAATTTCACAAGGATATATTCGTAGCGACCTGAATGTGGAGGTGACAGCTTTTCTGGTGGAAGACGGTACGCAGACCTACATCCGTGCCTCTTATCTGGAAAAACCCCCCTTCTCATTCCAGGAGTTGTTCTTCACAATGATGATAAACTTCATCAGGGGAATATCCACAGAGAAGGGAATCAGGATCATAGACAAATACCTTTTAGACAAGGAAAAGAGTAAACAAATTAAATAAAGATGAAAAGCGTTAAAATGAATCAGATCAGAACATTTCGATTGTTGTCGGTTCTGCTGCTGGCTACTGTTACCACTATTTCAGGTATCCGTGCCCAGTCGAATGACACTCTCTCCATCAATCTGCCCATGGCACTTGAGATTGCCCTGAGTGAGAACCCAAAGGTGAAGGTTGCCGACATGGAGATCACCAAGAAAGAGTATGCCAGGAAGTCGGCTTATGGCGCATTGCTGCCACAGTTCGACTTGATTGGACAGTACCAGCGTGCCATCAAGCGTCAGACAGTATATTTCGATGAAGGATTCGGCATGGGGGGTGGAGATATTGATCCCTCACAGTACACACCTGAGGAGCTGCAAGTGTTGCAGGTGCTCAACAAGGTGATGATGCCCGACCCGGAGAGCTCGGGTGAAGGAATACAGATGGGTCGTTTCAACGTATGGTCCGCGGGGATGAATGTAAGCATGCCGCTAGTGATGCCCTCACTTTGGAAAAATATCCAGATGAGCGAGGTGGACATCCGGTTGGCCATGGAGCAGGCACGCTCCTCCCGCATTGATCTGGTGAACCAGGTGAAGAAGGCATTCTACAGTCTCCTGCTGGCACAGGACAGCTATTCGGTGTTCCGTAAGACCTACGAGACCGACTCGCTTAATCTGGAGAACATTCGTAATCGATACAACCAGGGCGTTGTGGCGGAGTATGACGTGATCACGGCAGACGTGAGGCTCAAGAGTTTGATACCAAGCATCCTGCAGGCAGAGAACATGATGAAGATTGCCGAGCTGCAACTCAAGATGCTGATGGGCATGGATGGTGACATACCGCTGAAGGTGATGGGGGCACTAGGCGATTACCGTACCTCAATGTTTGATGCAATCATCCCCGCCGACACTTCGCTGGTCAACAACAGTGACATCCGTCAGTTCGAGCTGCAATCCGAGCAGGCTCAGAACGCCTATGAGATGCAGAAGCTGCAGTACGCACCTTCACTGGTGACAAGCTTCAACTGGACCTACATGAGTCAGAACAACAACTTCAAGTTCCGTGATTACCGTTGGGATCCCTATTCAATGCTCGGCTTCTCCCTGCAAATCCCCATCTTCAACGGGGGACAGCGTTATCATGGCGTGAAGCAGGCGGAAGTACAGCTCTTCCAGATGGAGGAGCAGCGCAAGGAACTGGAGAGAGGCTTGAAGCTTTCCATCCGCAACAACTACGATTTGATCCACAAGAACATTGAACAGGTGGTGGCTACCGAGTCGTCGGTGGCACAAGCCCGCAAGGGACATGAGATCACCCTGAAGCGTTACGAAACCGGCATGGGTACCATTGTTGATGTGAATGCAGCAGCACTGGCGGTAATCAATGCAGAGCTTCAGTATCGCAACGCCATTTATGATTACCTGGCAGCGAAAGCCGACCTGGAGAAGGTGCTGGGCTATGATATTCAACCTGTAGCGACAAACGAATAATGAAACAGATAATAAATAATCAGATGAAAAAGTACAGCTTATTGCAATTTACATCTCTCCTGGCATTGGCATTGCTTGCCTCCTGCGGAGGAAAAGGAACTTCGGAAGGAACCGAAAACGAGGCACCCCTGAAGAAGAGCGTACGGGTGGAGACCGTACAGATGGTGCCGGTAGATCAGATCTCAACCTTCACTGCATCGGTGGAAGCCGACCAGGTGAACAACATAGCACCAGCCATGGGAGGACGTATCCGTCGCATCATGGTGGATGTAGGCTCCACTGTAAGCCGTGGCCAGGCTGTCGCTGCAATGGATGCCGCCAGTTTCTCCCAGCAGGAGACACAGGTTGCTACCCTGCGTAGGGACTTTGAACGGTATGAGGAGCTGTTCGCCGTGGGCGGCATCTCCAAGCAGCAGCTCGACCAGGCCCGCACACAGCTAGAGGTGGCTGAGACGGCATTGAACAACCTGGGTGAGAACACCACGCTGGTGAGTCCCATCAGTGGTGTGGTGACCGCCCGCAATTATGATCCGGGTGACGTGGCGATGCAGTTGCCCATCCTCACAATTGAGAGTATCAATCCCGTGAAGGTGGTGGTGAACGTTTCAGAGTCGTTCTACAGCAAGGTGGTGAAAGGGATGCCGGTAGAGGTGACCGTTGATGCCCTTGAAGGGGAGACCTTCCAGGGCAAGGTGTCACTGGTACATCCCACACTCGACCCGGTGTCGCACACCTTCACCGTGGAGGTGTCCGTACCCAACAGTCAACAGCGTCTTCGTCCCGGCATGTTTGCCCGGGTGAAGATGAACTTCGGCACCAATGATCGTCCCTTGCTCTCCGACATGGCCGTATTGAAGCAGGTGGGGTCAAACGACCGATACGTCTTCGTTGAAAAAGATGGCATTGCGCATTACACCTTGGTGGAGTTGGGTGTCAGGATCAACGACAAGTATGAGATCCTCTCCGGCCTGAGTGAAGGCGACAAGGTAATCGTGCAGGGCAACAATGGCCTGATCGACGGTACCGAAGTAGAGGTTGTCGAGTAAGGATATGAACAGTCAAAAAGAAAGGAACAGATGAAACCATATGAAACCGCGGTGAAAAACCCCGTGGGAACAGCATTGATCTTTATCGGTGTGGTGCTGATCGGGATAATGTTCTACCGGCAACTGCCGATAGACCTCTACCCCAAAATCGACATCAACATCGTCTCCGTAATGACCTCCTACTCGGGTGCGGGTGCCGAGGACGTGGAAGCAAATGTTACCCGCCCGCTGGAGGATGTGCTCAACTCGACCGAGAAGCTGAAGGAGATCACCTCACAGTCGAAGGATGGCATGTCGATGATCATGCTGGAGTTTGAATTTGGAACCGACATGGACGAGGTGATGAATGACGTCCGCGACAAGGTGGATATGATTGCCGGCTTCCTGCCTGACGGTACCGAGGATCCTATGATCCTCAAGTTCAGCTCCGACATGATTCCTGTAGTGGTGCTTTCCGCCACTGCCGAGGAGAGTGCCGGCGCACTTTACAAGATCCTCGACGAACAGGTGGCCAATCCGTTGAACCGCATTCCGGGAATCGGTACCGTCTCCGTTTCGGGAGCACCCGAAAGGGAAGTACAGGTGAACGTGGCACCACAGAAGCTGGAGGCCTACAACCTGTCGCTCGAGCAGATCGCCCAGGTGATCGCCACCGAGAACGTGAACGTGCCGGCCGGTAATTTCGACATCGGTTCACAGACCTACATGTTGCGCCTGGAAGGGCAGTTTAAAAACAGCCGTGAGCTGAACGATATCATCGTGGGCAACAGCCAGGGCAAACCTATCTACTTGCGCGATGTGGCTACCGTGAGTGACACCCTCGAATCGCGCGTGCAGGAGAACTACACCAATGGCGTTCGCAGTGCTTCCATCGTGGTACAGAAACAGTCGGGAGCCAACACCGTATCGATCGCCAATGCAGTGAGAGAGCAGTTGCCCGAGCTGGAGAAGACCCTCCCGCCCGATATCAAGTTGGTGACGGTGATGGACTCCTCAGAGTATGTGAAGGTCTCGATCAACAGTTTGTTGGAAACCATTCTACTGGCGCTTCTCATCGTTGGTATCATCGTGCTCTTCTTCCTGGGAAGGTGGCGTGCCACCATCATCATTATGGTGACCATCCCGATCTCCCTGATCGGCTCCTTCATCTATCTCTACCTGACGGGCAACACCATCAACATCATCTCGCTCTCAGCACTCTCCATTACCATCGGTATGGTCGTGGACGATGCCATCGTAGTGCTGGAGAACATCACCAGCCACATTGAGCGGGGCAGTCGCCCGCGACAGGCTGCAGTTTACGGAACCGAGGAGGTCTCCCTCTCGGTGATCGCCTCTACGCTCACCATCATCGCGGTGTTCCTGCCAATGACCATGGTAGGTGGCTTTGCCGGTGTGATGTTCAAGCAGCTGGGATGGATGGTGACAATCATCATCGCCCTCTCGCTGATCATTGCACTTACACTCACTCCCATGATGAGCGCCAAGATGATGAAGGGCAACAAGGATGTAAAGGTGAACGGCTTTGACCGCTGGTACAATAAAAGGGTGCTGCCGTTACTCAATAGAATAGATCACCAGTACGCACGACTGGTGAACAGAGTAGTACGCAGACGCAGGTTCACCATGCTCGTCGTATTGGTGATCTTCATCGTGAGCGTAGTGATCAGTGCAGTGACGCTGAAGACTGAGTTTATGCCGGCTTCAGACAATAACGATATCGGCTTGACGGTGGAGATGCCCACAGGCACACGTATGGAGGTAGCCCGTGAGACGGGACACCGCATTGCTCAGATGATGGAGACCAAGTATCCGGAGATTGAGATCATCTCCTTCAGTGTGGGTTCCGCCAGCGAGGACAACGCCTGGGCGGCCATGCAGGACAATGCCTCCAACATCATGACATACACCATCCGTCTGACCGAGTCGAAGAACCGCAAGAAGAGCATCTATGATGTTTCTGATGAGATGCGACAAGACCTGGCGGCGATGCCGGAGGTGAGGCGTTTCCAGGTGATGCCCGGTGGAGGTGACATGGGCATGACCGGCGGAAGCAATGTGGCGCTTGAAATCTTTGGCTACGACCTGTCGGTGACCGACAAGGTAGCCGCAGAGTTGCAGGAAAGAATGGAAAAGGTGGAAGGTCTCAGGGACATCACCGTCTCCAGAAAAGATTACCGCATGGAGTACCAGATTCAGTTCGACCGTGAGAAGCTCTCGCTGAACGGATTGAATATGAGCACAGCCGCCAATGCCATCCGAAACAGGATCAACGGCCTCACCATGTCGCAATACCGCGAGGAGGGTGAGGAGTACAACATCCGTGTTCGTTACGAGGAGCAATACCGCCAGTCGATCGAGGATATCGAGAACATCATGATTTACAACCCGATGGGTGCCGGCGTTCGCGTCAGAGACCTGGGAGCGGTGGTGGAGACATCGACCCTGCCACAGGTGGATCGTCAGGACCGTCAGCGCATTGTGACTGTCACGGGTAGCATCTATGGCCGCGCACTGAGCGAGGTGGTGGAGGATGTGACCAGCCTGCTTGCCGCATATGAAGTTCCTGCCGGTGTGCAGATTGAAATTGGTGGTTCGATGGAAGAACAGCAGGAGTCGTTTGGACAGCTGGGATTGCTGCTGATGATTGTTTCCCTGCTGGTATACATTGTGCTGGCATCTCAGTTTGAGTCACTCACCTATCCCTTCATGATTATCCTGACGGTTCCCTTCGCCTTCACAGGCTCAATTCTGTTGTTGGCACTCACTGGGGAGCCCCTTGGTATCATGGGCTTTGTGGGGCTGATCATGCTGGTGGGTATGGTGGTGAAGAACGCCATCGTGCTGATCGACTACATCAACCTGAACCGCGAGAGAGGCATGTCGATCATCACCGCCGTGGTGCATGGGGGACGCTCCCGTCTCAGACCGGTATTGATGACCACGCTCACCACCATTCTGGGAATGGTGCCGCTGGCAATCGGTACGGGACAGGGATCGGAGATGTGGAAGTCGCTCGGTATCTCTATCATTGGAGGTATGACCTTCTCCACCATCATCACCCTGGTGCTGATACCGTCACTCTACTCGATGATGGCGGGCTACGGCGTGCGCAGAAAACGCAGGAAGCATCGTGAGGTGCTGGTGAACAATGACGTAAACCAATAAATATACAACCCATAAGATATGAAAGCAGTAATGATCATGCTCGACCAGGCCCACTATGACATCATCGTGGAGAACCTCGCCCGGCTCAACATACGCGGATTCACCTCCTGGAAAGAGGTGTATGGCAGAGGCAGCAGCGATGGGATTCCTCACTACGGAAGTCACGCCTGGCCCTCGGTGAACAATGCCATCCTCACTGTGGTGGAAGACAACAAGGTGGAGGGGCTGCTGGCCTACCTCCGAGAGCTGGACAGCGAGTCGGCAAATCTGGGCCTAAGGGCGTTTGTCTGGAACATTGAAGGAGGCATCTGATATTTTTTTAAACGATAGATTGTTGGGGGCGTCGCTGTTGCAGCGGCGCCCCCATTTTTACACAAGTTTCTGTTCTATTGTTATCCTCACATACATATTGTTCCTTTTAGTAAGACCTCGGCTGGTATCCCTTCATTATCTCCTCATACTTTTATGAGGGGATAATGAGGGAATAGCGAAGAAAGTTAGAAGAATCTGTTTTCCAGTCATTGTCCAATTCATGTGAACGAAATCATTTGACAAAACGTTTACATTCCACACCAAAAGGAGCAGATCATATGGCAATCATCAAGAGCATTCTCGATACCGACCTCTATAAGTTTACCACCAGCTACGCCTACTCGAAACTCTTCCCTCGCGCTTGCGGTGAGTTTGAGTTCGTTGACCGGAGTGGTGGTGACTATCCGGAAGGATTTGACCGGTTGCTGCGTCAGGAGCTGGATCATATGGCACAACTCTCGCTCACCCGTGAGGAGGAGTTGTTTGTAAAGAGACAGATGCCCTATCTGCCGCCCACCTACATCGATTTCCTGAAAGGATTTCGCTTTGATCCTTCTGAGGTGGAGATCACCATGGAGAACCGCAAGCTGCGGATCAAAGGCAGCGGACTGCTCTACCGTGTGACACTCTGGGAGACCCCCATCCTGGCCACCGTCTCCGAGCTCTGGTTCCGGGAACGGGGTGAATATCCCGATCTGCCCTATATGCAACAGGCTGCCATCGAGAAGGCGCTACTGATGAAGGAACATGGCATCGTCTTCTCACTCTTCGGCATGCGGCGCCGTTTCAGTTTCGACGTGGAAGACCGGGTGACCGGAATCCTGAAGCAGCATGCCGGTGAGAGTCTCTTCGGTACCAGCAATGTTTATCTGGCCTACAAGCATGGCCTCAACGTCTCCGGCACCCATCCGCATGAGTGGGTGCAGTTTCACGGATCCATCTATGGTTACAAGATGGCCAACTACATGTCGATGGAGGACTGGATCAACGTCTACGACGGTGACCTGGGGACGGTGCTCACCGACACCTATACCACCGATGTGTTCCTAGGAAATTTCAGCAAGAAGCATGCGGCCCTCTTCACCAGCCTGAGGCACGACAGTGGTGATCCCTACCTCTTTGTGGACAAGGTGATCAGACGTTATGAGGAGTTGCGGGTGAATCCCCGTCTCAAGTACCTGGTCTTCTCCGACAGCCTGAACGTAGAGAAGGCGATTCAAATCAAGGAGTACTGTGGCGACCGGATCGGTGCCACCTTCGGCATCGGTACCAACCTGACCAACGATGTGGGCAACAACATCAAGGGGATGAACATCGTGATGAAGCTGTTCCGCTGCCGGATGACCGACAAGGAGGAATGGCAGGAGTGCGTGAAGCTGTCGGACGTGGAGGGCAAGCACACCGGCAGTGAGCGTGAGATCCGCCTGGTGCAGGAGACGCTGGGACTTATATAATTAACAGGCAAATCAATAACCGGGTGAATCTTCCAGCCCTACAATTTTGATTTATATTCACTGCTGTTGCCCGCACTATCGGTGGCAGTGAAAACCAGTGTCAGTTCTTCTCCTTTATTCAGCCTTTCATCATTGAAGTGATAGCTGTAGACGTTCGATTTGCTGTCGTGGGTGAAGAGCACAAACTTCCCGTTTATCTCGCCCCTGAAGGAGGCAATGCCACTTTTGTTGTCGCTGAGACGGATGCGGATGGTACGACGGCTTTTCCAGTTCTCCGGTTGCAGGGGTGTGATTACCGGAGCCACATTGTCTACCGCCACTGCGTAGCGGCCACCCAGTTCCCGGATGGAAGCGGTGATGCCTCCATGAGCATAATCTCCACCCAGCCAACTCTCTTTTCCATTCTTGTCAAGGCTTACAATCCCATAATTGCTTTTCTGTATTAACGTGTCGCTCTTGAGACGGATGCGTAGGGAGGCCTGCCCGTGAAGGGGTACGGGAGTGTTGTGCAGCTGGTGGATGTCGGAAAAGTGACTGCTGCTTTTCACGGCTTGATGCGTGAAGCAGATGTCGTGATAAAGGTTCCCGTTGGGGATGGTAAGCGAGAGATCAGGGTCCCTGTAACTGTTATCGAACTGCCATGACATGTAATGACCGCAGGGAAGGCGTTGTGGAATCTCACCCGGTACGCCCTTCACCGTGAAGGGATAGGTGAGCCTGTTGCCGTGGTGATCCTCCAACTCATACCTGAATCGGTATTCCCGCTCCTCATTGATTTCCACAAAACCCCTGTTTCTAGTCTGAATGAAGGGGAGTCTGTTACCCGGTTCGAGAAACGATTTCATGTAGAGGGAACGTCGTTCACGCCAGTCGGCGAAATCGATGAAAGCATTGAGCATGCGGGTCTGACTGAATGAGAAGCGACGGATGGAGCTGCTGAAAATCTGCTCATCATCCAGGTAGAGACGGACATGTTTTACACCGTAGATATTGGACTGGCCATTCATCCGGTCATAGGCTTTCAGCCCAATGCCAATGCGGCCCCAGGCGGTAAGGTTTCTGCCCGGTGGCAGCGGATTGCCAGCCTTGTCTTTGGCGAGAGTGATCCGCAGCGGGTTGCTGCTGTTGTTGACCACTCCTCGGCCTTCAATCGGGTAAAGGGCGATACCCCGCAGGTCCGGCTTTTGTGTATCGGGTATGCTGGCAATATATTCCAGCACGTCGAGCGGTTCCTGTGAGGGTTGATCGCGTATCTCAAAGTGAAGATGTGGCCCTCCCGAACTGCCCGTGTTGCCGCTGAGGGCAATCTGTTCACCCCGCTTCACAGGCAGGAGTCCCTCTTCGAGGTGGAGGTCGACCTGGAAACGTTCCAGTTCATACTGTTTCTCCTCCACATATTGTGCGATCTTATCGGAGAAGCTGTTTAGATGGCCGTAGACACTTGTATGGCCTGTTTTGGGATGATCGATGTAGAGAGCCAACCCATAGCCACCCGGTGAGACACTGATGCGGGAGACATATCCATCTTCAATGGCGACAATCGGCTTGTTGACTGCTTGCTGTGTCTTGAAGTCGATACCCGAGTGGAAATGGTTGCTCCTCAGTTCGCCAAAGTTGCCGCTGAGAGCCGGCGCGATGGTGATCGGGTATCTGTATGTTTGGGAGAGAACCGT
>Ga0209510_1004211_pt1 | contig 12880 bp, 7 predicted proteins | sample BiotimSIPDNA_FD_185749 | JGI IMG/M metagenome (GOLD analysis project Ga0209510, IMG submission 185749) | Anaerobic biogas reactor microbial communites from Washington, USA - Biogas_R1 time_0 SIP DNA (SPAdes) (version 2) | ecosystem: Engineered > Bioreactor > Anaerobic > Unclassified | place... | reverse complement strand
ATTTACTTACTTTATCTGCAATGCGATCGCTTACCAGCCAGTAGTCGATCCTCCAACCGGAATTATTAATTTTACTCGTTTTAGCACGCTGAGCCCACCAGGAATAAACTCCTGTCACATCGCCGTGAATATGGCGGAAGGTATCTGTAAAACCCTTAGCTAATAGATTTGTAAAGCCCTGGCGCTCCTCATCGGTAAAGCCGGCTGAACGGCGGTTGCTGTTTGGATGCGCCAAATCTATTTCCTTATGTGCTACATTAAAATCACCTGTCGCAATGACCGGCTTCTCTTTATCCAGCTTCGCCAGATATTCGGCAAACTTAATATCCCAGATTTGGCGATCGTCTAGACGATTCAAGCCGTCCCCTGCATTCGGCGTATATACCTGTGTCAGGAAAAAATCAGCGAATTCTAACGTAATTATGCGACCTTCGGCATCCATGGTGTCCGGCGCTCCAATTTTCGGAAAGGTAGCCGATGGTGATAGATCACTCCTATATAAAAACATGGTCCCCGCATAACCCTTGCGCGCCGGTTCTACTGAACTATTCCAAACGATTTCAAAATCCGGGAACCTATCCCACAAGATTTCTAGATGCCTTTTACTCGGGCCATCACTTGACAGCTTTGTTTCCTGTATGGCAATAACATGCGGCATATATTCTGTAATCGTATTTAGTACAGCCTTAGATAATAGGGCGCGTTCAGAATCCCCTATTAGTGCCGCATTTAGTGAATCAATATTCCATGAAATAAACCTCATCTTCTCTCCCCCTAATTTATTGTATCGTCCTTACCATAAGCTATATAAGAAATCCCGCATAGGCCATTCCTGTTATCCATTATTTTGTATGATAAGCCTTTGCGACCGACAGTACAGCGGTCCTTTTCCTCTGTACCCGGTATCAGCACAAGAATTCTAGTCCCCGAAGCAGTTTCCTTAATTAATTTTTCCTCTAACCGCCTACTGACTTCATCGACTTTATTATAACCTTTTAAATCCTTTAAGCAATTAATACTTTCCTCAAATAATTCAGAATTAATCTCGACTCCGGTCACATGATCCACCCTATTCGAAATAATGCAGGTGGAGAAGTACCTGATACAATCAAGTATAGTATAACATTTGTCCATAATGCTCTTATCAAGGTATTCTGATAAGGAGTTCCCCCCTTTCCAAGCAGGCGTGTCAAAATGCAGTTTTCCAAATACTAGTATAGATAAAAAAATATATATTAACAACACTTCTCTACAGTTACAAGAGGAAATTACTAATATAAATAGATAAATGATGAAATACTACCAATCATGTTATATAATAGTCATGTCAGGAGCAACATCCTGTATATCTTAACAAAGGGAGGTTACCATGAAATACTATGTAGATGTAAATGCTGCAAAAGACGGTAATGGCTCGATTAAAAGACCATTCCGGCGGATTAACGATGCCGCAAGACTAGCGCTTCCAGGCGATGAAGTGCTGGTAGCACCGGGGGTTTACCGGGAATATGTAGACCCGATTCATGCCGCTACCGAAGAAGCCCCTATCACTTATTCAAGTACTACGCCTCTTGGCGCTGTTATCACCGGCGCAGAACAGATTAAAACCTGGCAGCCTTACAAGGAAAATGTCTGGGTATGCCGGGTCGCAAACAGTGTTTTCGGCGACTACAATCCTTATACTACTTTAGTCTATGGAGACTGGTATTTCGCTGCACCAAATAAACACACCGGCTGTGTCTACCTAAATGACAAGGCACTATATGAAGCCATTACTTTGGAAGAGTGCATCAAAGGCGATGTTTATGAGTGTAGCTGGGTACCGGAAGACTCCATTTATAAGTGGTATGCCGAACAGGATGAGGATGCCGATGAGACTGTCATTTATGGCAATTTTCAGGGTAAAGACCCGAACAAGGAAAATGTAGAGATTAATGTCCGCCGCAGGTGCTTTATGCCTAGTAAAACCGGTATCGGTTATCATATAGTCAGCGGATTTAAAATTGACAAAGCTGCCACCACCTGGGCACCGCCTGCAGCTTTTCAGGATGGAATGATTGGTCCTCACTGGAGCAAGGGCTGGATCATTGAAGATTGTGAAATCTCAAATAGCAAGTGCGCCGGTATTTCTCTGGGCAAATATCTTGATCCTGACAACGATCATTACTTTACAACCAAACAGGTGAAGAGTCCTACCCAGATGGAACGGGATGCGGTTTGCCGCGGCCAGTATCATGGATGGCTGAAAGAAAAAGTCGGCAGTCACATAGTTCGCCGCTGCAACATCCACCACTGTGAACAGGGCGGCATTATTGGCCGTATGGGCGGTGTGTTTAGTATCATTGAGGACAACCATATTCACCATATTAATAATATGATGGAGCTTGGCGGTGCAGAAATTGCCGGGATCAAAATGCATGCAGCTATTGACGTGCTCTATCGCCGCAACCACATTCACCATTGCACGATGGGAATCTGGTGTGACTGGGAAGCACAGGGCACGCGTATTACCCAAAACCTGCTGCATGATAATCAACGGCCGCCCTATGCCAAGAATCTCCCGGGAAGTATGATGTCTATGGATTTGTTTGTAGAAGTCAGCCATGGTCCAACGCTGATAGATAACAACATTCTTCTCTCTGATGCCAGCCTTCGCTTTGCGACACAGGGCGTGGCCATGGTTCACAACCTCATCTGTGGCGCCTTAACCGAAGTCGGTGGGGGAACAACTTGGCGCTATACGCCGTATCATATTCCTCATCGCACTGAAGTGATGGGCTTTATGACTATTCTTCATGGTGACGACCGCTTCTACAACAATATCTTTGTCCAGAAATGGCCTTCTGAAGACTATGTGACCTACCATGATCAAAATAAAGAGCCCATGCGGGAGAATAGACTTGCCGGTACACAGGTATTCGATGATTACCCAACTTATGATGAGTGGATAGCGCAGTTCGATTTCTCCAAACGCCCAAACATGATGGCTTTAGATAAAGCTCATTTTGGCCACCTGCCCATCTGGAGTGAGGGCAATGTATATCTAAATGGTGCCAAGCCATGGAAAAATGAAGTGAAGGGTCTGTATGTTGAAAATGAGGATATAAAGGTGGATCTGGTTGAAAAGGACAGTCAGTATTCGCTGAACACAAATATATACGATTACCTCAAGGATTTCAGCAGTCGGATGATCAACACGGAAGTTCTCGGCAAAGCCTTCGAACCTGAAGCATATTATGAGAACGCGGATGGAACACCGATACGCTTTGACTCGGACTACTTCGGAAATCACCGCGGAGTTCATGTTATCCCGGGTCCCTTCGCATCGCCCTCTAGTGACATTAAGCTATAACCACAAATGTAAGCCTATAAGCAATTAAAAGCGACGTCCCTTCTCTGGTATACTTTGTGCCAGAGGGAGACGTCCTTTTTGTTATGCCAAGAAACAGGCCTTCTTAATGGATGCTTTTAAGCCATTTTTTTCTGCTTAATATACATTTCTTCGAAAACATCAGCAGGAACAGGTCTCCCCAGAAGATAGCCTTGAACCTGATCACAGTTAAGACTTACTAAAACATCCAGCTGCTCCTGTGTTTCGACACCCTCTGCAATTGTCATGATTCCTGAATCGTGAGCCATATTAATGGTAGCTCTGACAATCCCTGCACCACTGACATTTTTATAGTTAATATTATCTATGAGGGATTTATCGATCTTAATTCTATCAAATGGGAAATTAATTAGGTTTCCAAGTCCGGAGTATCCGGACCCGAAATCATCTATTGACACAGTAATCCCCAAATCATGAAACAGCATAAATATATCACTGACATACTCTTCCTTACTCATCATGATGCTCTCGGTTATTTCTGCATCAAGCCAGTCAGGATTAATATTGCTTTGTACGACTATGGTTTTTGTAGTTTCTACAAAATTTTCATCTTGAAATTGCTTTGGAGAAATGTTAACTCCCACCTTTAGCTTCATATTATGCTTCTTGTTCCATTCCTCAGCCTGCAAAATGGCTTGCTTTAATACCCACTCGCCTATCTTGAATATGAGATCAATTTGCTCGGCAATAGGTATAAAATCATTTGGGGGTATGAAGCCATGCTCTGGGTTTTTCCATCGCAATAGCGCCTCAGCTCCGATTAACTCATTCCCCGGTATTGAGTATTGAGGTTGATAATATAGTTCAAAATCTTTATCTATATCCGCTTGTCGCAGAAGGGCTTCTATCTCCAGAGCTTTCTCAAAATCCTTACTCATGAATGTATCATAAATCTGATATTTGTTGTAGCCCTGTGCCTTGGACTTATTCATCGAAATGTCAGCATTTTGCAGCAGTTTCCTGCCACTTGTGTCCTCTCGCTGTTCATCAATCATCGCCACGCCTATACTGATTGTAACATTCAAGGTAATATCACCTATTATGATTGGCTCATTACAAATGCTGATAATTTCATCACAGTAATGCTCAATATCTGTCTGGGTGTATTTACCGGTAAACAAAACTGCGAACTCATCACCACCGATCCTTGCGATTGTTGCACCGTACCTATTCCATTTTGTCATCCTTTGAGCAATCTCCGCAATCACCTTATCTCCGACATCATGACCATAAGTATCATTAATCACTTTCAAACGGTCTATATCAATTTGCAGCAGGGCAATTAATTCATTCTTCCGCTTATTCTTTATGACTTCATCGAGGAGAGTTCTGAAATATCGTCTGTTAAAAAGGTTTGTCGATGGGTCCTGATTAGCAAGAAAGGTTAGCTCATTTGCCTGAGCGGCAACTTGCTCCTCAAGAAAAGCATTGTTTTCCTTAAGCAAAGCCTCCTTTTCCAGCGATAGCTGAACATATTTACAGGATGCCCAATATAATGCTATAAGTATCGCAAATGCTAATACATCCTTCCAATTCATCCTAACATTTACATTATCGAATAGAGTAAATATATACGCAAGGGCAGGATATATAAAAAGATATAAATAGTTTTGCTTACTACCCGTGTTTGACACATGGCTTACATCAAATGTTGGACCATTGCTAAATGTCTTGTACAAGGCACCAAAGGCTATTAGTGCCATTGCTAGCAAATATAAAAAATCAATAACAGGACTTCCTGTGTACAGTCCATTGCACATTACATAGTGAAAATTTAAGTCCACTATTAAATACATTGATAAACCTAATGTAATGATACGCATAAATAATGGTATTTTGCCGCCTCGTATAGATAGAAACCAGGAGAATAAAAGAATACATATTAAATAATCTGTTATTAATTTCAGAGCAATGGGAAAACCATACTGAATTATAGCTTGTAAATTCGAAGTGTCCTTATGAAAGAATATGATCCAAAATAAAACACCAGTAATCACTCCATTTATTATGATGTCTATTATAAGCTGAATCAAATCCCACTTTTTATACTGATTAGCGGCAAACAAGATAAGAGATGACAGCAATATACAGTTCGGGATTAGGTAAAAATAGGACAAGGGATTACTAATGTCGGGTTTAGCACCTTTTGAGACAGTTATAGTCCAAATAATATCAGCAATACCAAATATGATAATGGCTAAAGCATATAATACATATGTAATGCTGACTTTTACTGTGCACTGTGCTTTTGTATAGGCAAATAAAAGGATCCCAGCCGAAAAGAAAGCAATTATCGGAAATAAAACACTACCCAACGAATCCGCACCAAAAAATGATGCCAAAAGAAATGCTGATAACAGCACAGTAATTATTGCGGTTATTAAGATAAAGCTCTTCGATTTCTCCATACGAAACCTTCCCCTCTGAAAGGTTGGCTTATCCTTTATGTATAATTACCCCATATGTATAACCTGCAATCTTTTATTTTGACACCACATTACTTAGCATATTGTCCTTTTTTGCTTCTCCCGGGCTAGAGGATTACTAGTTCTTTCATCTCAGGTACCGGGAATTATCTAAGCCAAAAAGGGGCTATCCTTAATAAATTCGGCTACTTTCGAGAATAACTTTATAGTTATTAATGAAGAGTGTTGCAGATATGACAACACGAAGCACTGTGAATAACAGATCCACTTTTTACATCCGCATTTTGCCTAATCTATAACGATTTTATCGATTATTCCATCCAGCATCAGTTCAGTTGCCAGGGCCTGTTCGTCAGGATTGTCCCTTTGCATGTTTGAAAAACATCGATAAAGGTATTGGAATATAATGGATGCTATCTTGACTTCGCAGGTAAAACGCACCCCATGATCATACAAGGACTGAGCAGCATCCACAAGCTCAGGAGGGCAGATTGGCGCTCTTTCAGTAAATCGCCCGTGCTCCATGAGCGCACAAGCCGAATATTTGTATTTAGGCTCTCAATGTCCTTTGGCTTTTTAAACCGCGTTTTTACAACGCAAAATACGCTGCAGGCGCTTCAGTGCGACAGAGCATTATTCATGGCCTCTTAAATATGCTGTTTTCCGTGCCAAGGTTGAATGGACAAATGTCTCTGCATTTATGGCAGTTAATTCTCCAATCCTTATTCACCTCTCCAAAGGCGTAACCGCTGCAGGCTGATTGGTCTAAAGAATCCTGTTCCAGGGCATTTACAGGACAAATTTGTACGCACAGATTGCAATTTGTGCACACACTCTCCTTGAGCTCATCTGGCTCAAGCTCTAATTCAGTAAGTATTACACTTAGCCATACCATGCTTCCAAACTCGGGAGTAATCAGTAGGGAATGCCTTCCAATCCTTCCTAACCCTGCTGCCTCAGCAGCATGCTTAGCAGAGATAATATTGCGGCTCCGGCCCGTCCTTTCATCCCATTCAGAGCCGCTTGTTCTCGTTGGAACTGCTAAAATGCCCGCCTTTTCCATGTCGATGCAAAATTGAACTGCCATTTTATCCATCTTATCAGATAGAATATTTCTAACTACCGTATATGGTACAGCACTTTTACACGCAAGCGTTCCTGAAACAAAACGGACAGCAAAAACTATTACAGATTGGCAGGTTGGCAATATATCAAGGGGATGATATCCACTCGGAGCACCACTAAATCGGTCAATACTTGAAATACCACATAAATCTGCCCCTAGATCGAATAATTTCTTCTTAATATCCTGAGTCTTCATTATTAACCCACTCCCTCACTCCATAAGAATTAGCTTTCGTTGGTTGAATCTACACTAGATACACCATCAGAGGATATCTGTTAAATGTTATCCCCATGTTCACTTTATTGACAATTATATCAAACGGGTGTTTTTGTTTCAATATTTTCCTCTGATTTCAAAAACGCTGATGAATTGATAACACTCCAAGCATAGTGCATAGTGGAAGCTTCATATCACACAGTATGATTTAGGAGCATATTCCACATATCAATTTCTTTAAGAAATAAGAGTCTACATTTTTCGTTGAGATTAATAATGTCTGATCTCTCGTACTTCGAAAAATAGATTCTAATAAGCCTCTTTTTAACCAAATCCCATCCTTCACGCAATTCTATACAGTATTTTATAAGAGAACACCTGATTGCCGGACTTAAGATGTCATCTCCTAACTCCTGCATCAGTAATTGGTTTGCTATATGTCTGTTTACTATTTGAAAAATTCGCATAGAAATGAGGTCACACATATGTCCTTCAATAAAATCCTTTTCACATAAATCCCAAAAAATCACCGGCATTATCTTAACAATCTCACCAATTATTCTTTGGGCATTGTCTCTTACTTCACTAATTGATAATTCAAATCTCCCTATGTTCGTAGATAATTTATAGATATATACATTGGGTTTATCCTGAAAACTCGATATTGCTTTTGTTAGTCTATCCTCAGGAATTTCAAACTCATTATATCCATAAACATTTTCGTCAAAAACATAAACCATTCTTTTTTCATCGTCGCATCCATTAATAAGCGAATAATGCTCCCAGTGGTGTTTTTTCCAGCAAACACTATTAGGAATCCAGTAAAATAAGTCAACTCCGACCAAGACAATATTATCTTCCTCAATCAATCCCTTTAATATATTGAAATAATTGTCTCCACCTTTGAAATTCAGCTGTTTATTATCACTAAACAATAAATCCCTATACTCAATTCCATGTTTAACCATAGGCCTTAATTCAAGACTCTTATACTTCTTCTCATTGGGTGTATCCATGTCATAAACCACATATGAGTAATCATTAAGTAGAGCAGCAAAAAGATAGCTGTTTTCCAAGGAAGTTAACAATGAAAACCTCATGTTAAATATGCAATTTATCCAGAATAAATTAAATGGCTTAAAACTTTTCATAAAATCCCCCTAATATATTACATGAAACAAGCTAGAGGGCAAGATATATTAGCATCCCTAATATTTCCATATGAATATATTTACCCAGTTATTTTATTTAATGTAATATTACTCCATGTATAAAATAACAAATTTTTTTCAAGTTGTCAACCATATTATGTATATTGATGTAAGATAATGTAAGAATCGCATTGTAAGATGTGACAAATACATCCGCTAATATCTCCGAGAATCGATCAACTTACCATTTTATAGCCAAACAGACACTAGGATATGACCTTTATGTAAACCTTCCTGGATCTGAGGCCATCAAATTCGCAGAAATAAAATTATATAATTGCTGCAAGAATATATAATGCTAATTACACACTTTTACTTTTACTACAATAATAGTGCCTTACTTTACAAACTTCGGCTCTCCGATTACGGTTGCCCCGCCTGTAACATATACACTGATACTTTTATAAGGCTTTTGCGTTATATGTGACGATTACAATGATGAAGACTGGCTCTCTCATAATATTTATCCCTTATTTGTCTTATTGCCATTACCCATTTAATCTGCTGTGTGAGGTCGTCGAATTCAAAGCGGTTGATATCGGATCCCCTCGCAATTTCAATATATTCTCCGGCCGCATAAGGCACCATAGGGATGCTTTTCATGGGATAAACAAGCTTCTTGTCTTCGCCATTTACGCTACCAGTATATGTGATTTCATTTATCGTTATCTTGAGGATCCCAGAGCCCAGATGCTGGTAACCAAACTTACCTGGCTCAGCAAACTTCAGCTTCGTACGCGCATTCATCTCAAACCCAGGATGCTCGATTTCCCTTTCGATGCACTCCTTTTGGTAATCAAACCACCTGTCGATGCCATCAAAGAATATGCTATCCTCACCTTCCGGCTCAAAAAGAAGGTACCGGTTCATCCTTACGGAATTACCACAGGCTGTGCAAAACATCCTGTCTCCTTCAGAGCGTATAGTAAACTCTCCTTGGCATCTGGGACATTTATATAATACATACTCTATACCTTCAGCCAGATCACTGCCCTTAAACTCTACCATCCTCTCCCTCTGCCACTTGTAATCGTCAAATGACGTCCCGGCAATAACTGCGTCATATACCTCATGCTCAGAAAGGGAGTTTATTTCATCAACCGTCAATAGCTGAAATACCTTCGTTTCCAATCTTCCACGCCTTGCATGCTTTGTCCACCTCGGACGCGTAAGGTATCCTCCATCGGTTTTAATGACAATTACAGGAACATTCAGAAACTTAATAAGCTTTGCTATGCCAAATACAGCGAAGCCTCCCGGTCTTCCATCGTTTGAGAGACATCCATTGGGGAAAATAGCTACGACTCTTCCGCTGTCGATGGCGCCCTTCATTTTCTTGACAGCCCCAATATCATTGGTAAACTGGTACTTGGGTATCACTCCCATTAAGTTAAATGTTGTTTTTAGGACTTTGCTCCTGAAAAAATTGTAGGCGCCTACATAGTTCATGCGGACCGGAAACATGCCGGCAGTGGTGATGATATAGTCAAGCCAGGAGCTGTGGCCGGCAACCACCAGATATGGCGGTTTTATATCCCTAAGAATGGAGTTTTCGACCTTGTGCTTATACACAAGCCTGTAGTAAACCTTTGCAAAAAAGCCGACACTGTAATACAAGATAGCATTTGGTTTTCTGACAAAACTGCTTGCTTTTTTCTTCAAACGGTTCATCTCCAGGCTCTCTAGTCAAATATATCCTTTTTCATCTATATATATTCATTGTAACCAAAGAAGCGCTTACTGGCAACCTTACTTTTTAGCTGGATAGCGTCAACTTACTGTAGGAAAAAGAAGAAAAGAATTATCTTGATATTTTTTCAATACGGAACGCCCCGGCTACCAAGTCCAAAAAGCCATAAAACCATAGGCCGGTGAACATTTTTTCGACTTTTGTGTGGATTTGTTCTTGAAAAAGGCTTGTTTTATGGCCAAACTACCACAAATATGGCTTATTTCCGGATAAAAGCACACACTAATTGCAAAAATGAGCACCGAGGTCCTAATGGTAGCTTAGCACCTTCGCGCTTCCACCTTCGAACTCCACCTTCGCGCTCCGCCTAACTATTTTTTTGTATTACTGTTCCTACTTACCAGATCTATAACCTCATCCATGCAATCAGCAAACAACCTTAGCTTGTCAGCCATCTTCTTTCGTTTGCTTTTACTCTGTAATGCCTCCAGCCTTACATTAAAACCGCCGCCTAAGGCCTCCAGGTCCTCACCATTGTCATTATTCCAATAATGACCTGTTTTCTGGTAGAGTTCGATGATAGTGTTAATAAAGATCATATCCGGATTCAATGCAAGAGCCTTCTCCAAAAAGCCTCTACAGCCTCCGCTGTTAGTGGCCAGACCACAAACGTAAACCGTATACATAGCCCAGTTGTCAAATTCCTCAGGCCTAATCTGCTCGAAGGAGCCGTTTTCTATGCTATCTGCCCACGCCCGGAAAGCTTTCTCTCCAAGACAATAGTTTTCGTTCTCATAAGTTAGCAATTGAGGAAGGGATAATACTCGCTCACGATATACCCCGGTCAAGTCCTTGCTCTCCAGCTTTTCACCGACAAAAAGCCAGCCGTGACAATGATCCCCCTCCTCTACATAGCCCTTTGGCAATAAATCGTCCATTGAAATGGAATCCGGTTCAGTTGCGTCACCGCCTATATAGAGCAGAGTTCTGCCATAATCCTCATAGCCGACAAGCACACCCCAGCTAAAACGATTATGCGGATTATTCCCATAATCATTAAGAATTACTGGTAATCCCCTATCAATATAGGCCATGAGCATTTGCACATACATTTCACGGTTGGACAGGATTTGCCTCAAGGGAACAAAGGTGCTTGCGTAACCGCATTTTGCAAAGATCTCTTCAATGAAACCATGATTCCCTTTTTCGCTCAGACGGTAGTCCACCAGGCCATCCCCTCGAAAGTAGTTTCTGGAATAAAACTGCGTGAAGTTTTCTCCGCTTATCCCGGCAAAAAACCAATAATCATAATCCTTTTCACCAAGGCACTCCATCAAATATCCCGCGCAGCCATTGAACCAATAATTCTGGCCATATTCAGGATGAACAATCTGTCTTAGATTAGGCAATTTGTTATTACTCTGTTTCATATCTATTTTCATCGCTCCCTGCCTGGTATTTGTTTTCGGCGAGGTTTTCAGCTGTGATATTCTAATAGAGCGAAACAGCTTTCTTCCTTGCCCATTTGTTCCGATTATAATGGTCTGCGGCGTATGCAGGTGTAAATCCATATTCATATAGTGGAAATTCACTCCACAAAATCGGACTTCTCCATTCAAAATTACCGCAAAATGCTTCTCACCTACGATCCATGTCAGCTTATTATAGTGATCATGCGGGATATACCCAATTTGCTGATAGGTGAATTCATTCTCCAATACCGGCTGCTGGAAGGAAAGCTCATGCTTCTTTAAGGCCTTATCAGAATAGTTTTCGGCGTTCATAGTATAGGTACAGGCCCCATGTGAAAACCAGAGGCTTCCCTCGGTTGTACCCCATAAGTACTCCTCACTTTTTTCCTCTGCCAGAAACTCTATGTCCACCCGAAAGGGTAGTCTAACAGCCACATTGGTATCCAGCTTCCTTGCTGAAATCCATGCGATAAATTCAGCCTCTCCATTTTGCAAAACCTGGTAATGAGGACTGTAAATAGGTGTGATTTTATGAAAATCTACCTTATACTCCCGCAGAATCGGGTTCGCCTTTTCTATCTCATCAAGGCAAACACTCTTTGTGATTTCAAATCCCGGATAATCCACATGATTTGGCTTGCGTTGTCGTAAAGGGATATACACATTAACGCGCTCCCGAGTATTCTCAGGGGAATACACCGCTTCAACCAGCGTATCATGCCGCAGACTTCCATTGTGTAAGAAATCTACCTCAAAGCCTGGGTTATCATCAAAGCTTTGCAGCATCCGGTTTTGTAAGGCTCCTAAATCCTCATCTAAATAAGCGGACGAAACTGCAAAAAGTCCACCTTCAAATTCTCTGCACTGAAATGGGTAGTCCTCTGTTGAAGCATTGCATCTTATTGTGTTTGCGATTTGGTCAGGCAGCTTTTGCATAATAACAGTATCCTCACCGCTCTGATACTCAAACATTTCGCGGCTCCCCGGTTTACCAAAGGGGATTTGATTAGCTGAGAGACAGTCCCAGAAGCTTGCGATTTCCGACTCCCCGCTGTCAGCTCTTATCGACGTAATCACAAACATTGGCGATAATTCCACAATATCCATATCCAGCGGCTTTGTCATCTTATCAGTAATAACATTCAATCTTTCCGCGGATAAGCTCTGTTTTGGTGTGGGCAAATGCTCCGTCCCAACTTTTTCATAAAGCAAGGGCAAAGCAGAAATGTGTGAAACTCCATGTGCTATCATTGCATTCAAAAAGTCGTTAACATAAGTCTTCAACTGGGAAAGAGTGCTTATCTCGTCGTCAATCTCCTCAATGCGCTTTACAAAGCTCTGCACAAGC
>Ga0209510_1004208_pt1 | contig 12887 bp, 10 predicted proteins | sample BiotimSIPDNA_FD_185749 | JGI IMG/M metagenome (GOLD analysis project Ga0209510, IMG submission 185749) | Anaerobic biogas reactor microbial communites from Washington, USA - Biogas_R1 time_0 SIP DNA (SPAdes) (version 2) | ecosystem: Engineered > Bioreactor > Anaerobic > Unclassified | place... | reverse complement strand
GCCCAAACTCTTGGCCAGTTTCTCAATCTTCCGGGTCGATACACCCTGCACATAGGCCTCTTGAATGACCTGGATCAAGGCAGCTTCACTGCGCTTGCGCTCGGTAACAAAGAAGGGGATGTAGCCACCGTTTCTCACCTTGGGAACCATGAGGTACATGGTGCCCATCCGGGTGTCCAGCCGTCTGGGCCTGAACCCGCAACGATGACTTGTCCTGTCAGGGTTTTGTTCGTGCTTCCCCGCTCCCAGTTGGCTTGACACTTCCGCTTCCATCATCTGCCCGCAAAGCCACTCCAGCATGCTGAGCATCGGGTCTTGCATCCCCATAAACCGTAATAGCATTCCCGCCAGGTTCGTGGTATCTTTCTCTTGAGCCATTGGACCTCTCCTTTACGAATGTCTTGATCACCATTCACTGTATCGGAGTCCCAGTGGCTTGCCCATTCCTTTTCTCTGGGCAAAGTTGCGAACATTAGTGTACTCTATCTGTTTCCGTTTTGGCTTGATACACAGAATCCATGTCTACATGCCCAATCGGGCAGCATCCTGACAAGCATTTTCATTGACAGACTTAGCAGAAATGGCTATTCTGTCAAACGATAAGAGAATGAAAGGAGCTAATAAAATGCCGTTGGTCACTTCACGGGAATTGATGCTGGCTGCTCTACAGGGGAAGTACGCCATAGGTGCTTTCAATATTGAAAACATTGAGATGGCACAGGCGGTGATCGAAGCGGCTGAAGCACTCAGCGCGCCGGTACTTCTTCAGACAACGTCCGGCACCCTCCGCTACGCCTCCCCCGCGATATTTGCCGGATTCATCAGCCGCCTTGCACGCGATGTGAAGATCCCCGTCGTTTTGCATCTGGATCACGGCGACAGCTTGGCACTTGCCGAGCGGTGTGCGCGCGAGGGATACACATCCCTCATGATCGACGGTTCCATGCAGCCCTTTCATGATAACCTGACGCTGACGCGGCAGGTGGTCGCCATGGCAGGCGGCATTCCGGTTGAAGCGGAGCTGGGAACGGTCGGTGGAAAAGAAGACGGCCTTGGCGGGAAACCGCAGTATACAGATCCTGTTGAGGCTGCTGAGTTTGTAGAGCGGACGGGCATTTCCAGCTTTGCGGTCGCTATCGGCACGGCGCACGGCGTTTACAAGGGTGTGCCAAAGCTTGATCTTGCCCTGCTGAAACAAATCCATGAGGCGGTAGCCATACCGCTGGTACTGCACGGGACCAGCGGGGTCCCTTACGACCAGGTGAAGGCCTGTATCCAGCGCGGAATCTGCAAGGTCAATTATGCGACCGAACTGCGTATCACCTTCACAAACGCCGTCAAAGCCTATCTTGCTGAAAAGCCGGAACAGTTTGATCCGAAGAAATACCTTGGCGCCGCGCGCGACGCCGTCAGAAACCGTGTAATGGACTTGATCAAAGTGTGCGGATCGGACGGAAAGGCATAATTATGAGCGCATACCTGCTGGGCATCGACATCGGTACCTCTGCCTGCAAGGCCGCGCTGTTTTGTGCGGATGGCACAGTGGTCAGTCAGGCCCAGAGCGGGTACCCCGTTCTGTACCCCAAATCCGGCTGGGCAGAACAGAATCCGGAAGACTGGTGGGCAGGTGTCTGCAAGTCCGTGCAGCTGGTGATCAGCACAAGCGGCATCAGTACTTCTGACATCGCCGCAATCGGCGTGGATGGGCAGAGTTGGTCCGCGGTCGCGGTGGATGGGTCCGGCAGGCCGTTGTGCAATACGCCGATATGGACAGATACCCGGGCGCGCGCAGAGTGTGATGAGATCCGTACCCTGGTGCCGGAGAAGGCGCTTTTTGAAGTATCCGGCAATTCAATCCAGCCCAGCTATACCCTGCCCAAAATCCTTTGGTACCGCAACCATGCGCCTGATGTGTACCGCAATGCAAGGCATGTTCTGCAATCAAACGGCTTTATCGTGCTGCGCCTGACCAATGAGGTAACCCAGGATAGGTCGCAGGGGTATGGGCTGTGCTGCTATGATATGCGAAAAGGCCGCTGGGACATGGATGTAGCCAGCGCTTTGGGTGTGCGGACAGATCTGCTGCCGCCTCTTTTTGACTGCCATCAGGTGGTCGGCCATGTTTCAACTGCTGCAGCTGCTCAGACAGGGCTAATGGCCGGAACGCCGGTCGTCGCCGGGGGACTGGACGCGGCCTGCGGTACGCTGGGCGCAGGCGTTTGCACGCCGGGCGAGGCGCAGGAGCAGGGAGGCCAGGCCGGCGGAATGAGCCTGTGCATCAACCGGTATGCAGCCGATTCGAGGCTGATCCTCAGCGCGCATGTAGTACCGGCGCAATGGTTGCTGCAGGGGGGCACCACGGGCGGAGGCGGCGCGCTGAAATGGCTGCGTGAACAGATTTGCCCCGAGCTGAGCTTCGCTGAGATGAGCAATCTGGCTGAAACAGTCCCTGCTGGCAGCGAGCGTGTGCAGTTTCTGCCCTATATGGCCGGGGAGCGCAGCCCTATCTGGAATCCAAACGCCTGCGGTGTCTTCTTTGGCCTAAGCTACTCACAAACCCGCGCGCACCTCATTCGGGCAGTCATGGAAGGCGTCGGCTACGCGCTGAGGCACAACCTGGAGACTGCAAAAAATGCAGGCGCCAAGATCAGCACCTTGCGCGCGATGGGCGGCAGTGCCAACAGCCTCGTCTGGACACAGTTGAAATCGGATATCACAGGAATCCCCATCGAAGTGCCCGCAAGCGATACGGCGACCACGCTTGGAGCCGCAATACTTGCCGGCGTAGGGATTGGTGTCTACAGCGATTTCCCATCTGCCGTTTCACAGACCGTATCAGTACAGCGCATCCATCAGCCTGACAGGTCTGTTGAACCGGTCTATGAGAAAGGGTACAGGCAGTATTTGGAACTATATGAGCGGCTCGCGCCGATGATGGCACAGCCTTGACGCAGGAGGAAGATCCATGAAGGCGGCAGTATTGTATGCTAACGAGGATATCCGTTATGCAGATTGGGAAACACCGGTCACCAAGCCCGGCACAGTCAAGGTGCATGTCCGAGCGGCAGGTATCTGCGGCAGCGACGTGCCCCGGGTGCTCCATCATGGGGCGCATTTCTACCCTGTGGTGCTGGGGCATGAGTTCTCCGGCGATATTGTGGAGGTCGGTGAGGGCGTAAAAGACCTGAACGTCGGGGACACGGTCAGCGGGGCGCCGCTGATTCCTTGCATGCGCTGCGATGATTGTATGCGGGGCAACTATGCCCTGTGCAGGCATTACAGCTTCATCGGCAGCCGTGAACAGGGCAGCTTTGCGGACTATGTGGTTCTGCCCGCGCAGAATGCCGTCAAGTATGATCCGTCCATCCCCTATGTGCAGGCAGCCATGTTCGAGCCTTCCACCGTCGCGCTTCACGGCATAAGGCAAAATGACTACCGCGGCGGCGGAACGGTCGCCGTACTTGGGTGCGGCACCATTGGTGTCTTCACCGCGCAATGGGCAAAGATCTTTGGTGCAAAAAAGCTCGTCGTCCTGGACATCGACGATGGGCGGCTGGAGCTGGCCGGACGCATGGGCGCGGACGCGTCAATCAATACACTGAACCCCGATTTTCTAAAGGATACAATGGCCCTGACAGGCGGTGCCGGCTTTGATTATGTGTTTGAAACGGCGGGCAGTCCCGCAACGATGCGGATGGCGTTTGAGCTGGCTGCCAGTAAAGCGCATGTATGCTTCATCGGCACGCCGCATACCGACTTGATCTTCACTCCCCGTCAGTGGGAAAATATGAACCGAAAGGAATTTCATCTGACTGGCAGCTGGATGAGTTATTCCGCTCCTTTTCCGGGCGAGGAGTGGAGCCTGACTGCCCATTGCTTTGGCACTGGCGAATTGAAATTCGACCCGGCGTTCATCCATAAAACCTACCCCATGAGTGCCGCGGCAGATGCTTTTGCCCTATACAAAGACCCCTCACAGGTGCATGGAAAAATCATGCTGATCAATGAGTGAGAAGCTAAAATGCTGATGACTGTGACACTGAACGCATCAGTAGACAAGCTTTATTTGCTGGACAGGATGACGCCGGGAACCGTGATGCGTATAAAGGAAGTGCGAAACAGCGCAGGCGGAAAAGGGCTCAATGTGTCGCGCGTGGCAGCGCAGCTGGGCGAACGCGTGACCGCCATGGGCTTTGTGGGTGGGTATACAGGCCAGTACTTTGAGTCGCTCATCACACAGGAGGGGATCACCAAGGCGTTTACCCCGATTGCGGCTGAGATGCGCAACTGTATCAACTGCTGGGATCTTTCCAGCGGGCAGAGCACTGAATATCTGGAGTCAGGCGCCCCGGTCACGCAGGGCGAGGCTGACCGCTTTCTGGGGGATTTCGCCGTCCGGCTGCCTGAGGCAGACGCAGTCGCAATCTCCGGCAGTCTGCCGCGCGGCCTTGCTGAGGATTTTTATGCTGCGCTGGTCAATCTGTGCCGCCGCGCGGGGAAACCCGTGCTGCTGGACGCAAGTGGAATCGCCCTTGTGAATGCCCTGCCTGCCCTGCCTGATTTCATTAAGCCCAATATTGACGAAATCACAGCGCTTCTTGGCAGCCTTCCAAGGTCATTTGATGAAAAGCTTGAGGCTGTTCGCACACTGCACCGAAACGGCGTCGCTGTCGCGGCGCTTTCACTGGGTGCGCAAGGTGTGCTGGTCGCAAGTGACGAGGGCGTATACCAGGGAATCCCGCCGGTCATACAGCCCAAAAACACAGTGGGCTGCGGCGACAGTATGGTGGCAGGTTTCGCGGTTGGCAAAGTCCGCGGGCTTCCGATGGAGGAGCGGATACGTCTGGCCGTGGCGGTCTCCACGGCTGCGGCACTGGCCATCGGCACCGGGGAATACTTGGACAGCGATCTTCAGGTGATCTTGCCCAAGGTGGAAATTCGGGCAATCTTAAGATAATTATTGGAAGGGAGCTTACACATGGCAGATTTTATTGACCCGGCGCTTGTACCCAAACGAAAACTTGCAAACGGAGAACCGATCCCCTGTATCGGCATGGGCACCTTTGGCAGCGATCGCTTCACACCTGTTCAGGTCTCGCAGGCAGTGGCAGGCGCCATTCGCTGCGGCTACAGGATGTTCGACTGCGCAGCTGTGTATGGCAATGAGGACCTGATCGGCGAGGTTTTTGCCGCCGCGTTCAAGGAGGGCACTGTCAAGCGCGAGGAACTCTTCATCACTTCAAAAGTATGGAATGACATGCATGGGCAGGGTAACGTGCTCCTGTCCTGCGCCAAAACACTGCGCGACCTGAGGCTGGATTATATCGACGCGTACTTTGTGCACTGGCCGTTCCCCAACTACCATGCGCCGGGCTGCGACGGTGACAGCCGCAATCCTGACAGCAGACCGTTTTCAGTGGAGGAGTTCATGGCGACCTGGCGCCAGATGGAAAGGCTCCATGATATGGGGCTTGCGCGTCATATCGGCATGAGCAGCATGACCATCCCGAAACTGGAAGCAGTTTTACCGCTATGCCGTATCCGTCCTTCGCTCATCGAGATGGAACTGCACCCCTGCTTCCAACAGCAGGAGCTGTATGATTATGTGGTAGCGCAGGGCATCATGCCCATCGGCTTTTGCCCCATCGGCAGCCCAACAAGGCCGGAGCGGGACATGACCCCCGAGGATATCGCGGACATTGCAGTGCCTGAAGTGGTCGAAATCGCCAAGGCGCATGGTGTTCATCCCGCGGTCATCTGCTTGAAATGGGCGGTGCAGCGCGGGCAGATTCCCATCCCATTTTCGGTGCATGAGAATGAATACGTTTCCAACCTTCGCTGCACCACGCAAGATCCGCTGACGGACGCGGAGATGGCCAAACTCAGGACGGTCGATCGCAACTGCCGCCTGATCAAGGGGCAGGTTTTCCTGTGGTCGGGCGCGAAGGACTGGCACGACCTGTGGGACGAGGACGGCGTGATCGTAAAGTAAGGTCATATGGGACGCATTCAAGGGATCATGTCCATCAGCATGGGATACTGCAGGGGCATTGATTCATTGGAAACTCCCGGTCGTTTTCATATGTAACGCGGCGAAATGTAAAGACAATCCGTACTATTAGCCGGCATGAATTGAGTTAAAATGAATTCAATCAATGTAACACAAAAATCGGTCAATCAATGACAAGGAGGCAGCCATATGCTCAGAGGAATCTCATCCCTGATCTCGCCTGAACTGCTGAAGATCCTCAGCGAAATGGGACATGGGGATGAAATCGTGCTCGCGGACGCGAACTTCCCGACGGAAAGTTTCGGTCAAAGGGCAGTGCGTGCGGATGGCATTCCCGCAACGGCCCTGCTGGACGTTATCCTCCCGCTTTTTCCGTTGGATCAGTATGACAGGTCGAATTTTGTACTGATGGAGGTTGTTCCCGGCGATCCCTACAAACCCGTCATCTGGGAAGAGTACAAGGCAGTGCTCGGGCGGTACGAGCCGCAGGCTGAGGTTCAGCATGTGGAACGCTTCGCCTACTATGAGAGGGCAAAAAAAGCATACGCAGTGGTCGCCACAGGAGAAAAGGCGCAGTATGCCAACATCATCTTAAAAAAAGGTGTCGTCAAATAAAGCCAGACGGATACAGAAAAAGGATTGCCCCGCCGGGGGCAATCCTTTTTCTCTGCCTGCAGAATGCAGGCGGTTTGGTCAGCTATTCAGATCAGTCGTAAAGCAGCGGGGCAATCTTCGCGTCTTCGATGTTTTCATAGGTATAGAACTGGCAGCCGGTATCGACAATGGGCTCAATGGCTTCGCCACGGAAGGCCTTGACAGCCAATTCAACAGCATAGTAGCCGATCATGTAGGGATCCTGGGTAACAGAGCCATAGAACCACTGGTTCCGGACGGCGGCTTTCTGGTTTGCGCCGGCATCGAATCCGATTACGATGAGGTCCTTGAACTTGCCATTGGCGCGGTCAAGGTCCGATCCGTCGGTGGTCGCTGCAAGGACTCCGCCGACAGACGCTTCATTGGAGCAGAAGATGGCGATCAGGTTTTCCATTGACAGGATGCCCTGAGCAGAGGTTTGGCAGTCAGTCGGGCTGGTGGAAGCAGGAACGGTCACATTGATCGTGACGGCTGCGGGTTTCTCGCTGGGAGCGTTGTACTTGTCATGGCCGGTGATGGCCACGGCGCCGGGATGCACTGTTTCAAGCAGTTCGGTCATCTTCGCCAGGAACCCGACGGTGCGCCCGACAACGGACGCGGAGGTCGCATCCTGTGAGAAGCAGCTGATCATGACGGGAGCTTCGGGCGTGGCGCCTGCGATCTTCGCGGCGATGGATTCGATCGCGAACATTTCTTCGGCGGCGACTGCGCCGGCAGACTCATTGTTCGTCGAAGCAGTGGACCAAATGGTTCCTTCCGGTGCGTTGGGTACGCCGGAGTCAAATCCGATTACCGGGATGCCCTTCTCCTTGGCGGCGAGGAGCTGCTCGGTTACAGACTCGGTGTCAAGCGCCGCAAGGGCCATTGCGACGGGGTTCTTTGCCAGCGCGGCATTGATCATGTCAATCTGGATGTTGATGTCTGATTCTGAGGGTGGTCCATCAAAGGTAACTTCGACATTGTACTTCTTCGCGGCATCAAAGGCACCGGCGGCGACCGTTTGCCAGAACTGGTGCTGGAAACCTTTGGAAATCACGGCGATGTATTCGCCGTCCGCAAGGGCAGAGACCATGGAGAGTGTCAGAACGAGTGCCAGGAACAGGGCCAAGAGTTTCTTCATGATGGGAAATCCCTCCTTGTAAAATATGTCTTTCGGCCGGAGGCCGGAAAGATCAAACCCTTTTGATTTGCGTGGCTTTCTTCAGCCTGTACTGGTCAAGCAGCACAGCGCCGATGACAACGATGCCTGTAAAGAAAGTCTGCCAGTGGCCTTGCAGCCCCATTGACATCAGCCCCTGCTTGAGAACGGACATGACAAAGACACCGATGATTGTGCCCATAAGCGATCCTGATCCTCCACTCATGGACGTCCCCCCGATGACCACGCCGGCAATCGCGAGCAACTCCATCCCGTTGCCTGTCGAAGGGATGACCGAGGTGTAGACCGCTGCATAAAATATCCCTGCCAAGCCGCTGAAGAAACCGCAGAACGTGTAGATAAGCAGCTGCCATTTCTTTACGTTGATGCCGCTGAGCCGAGCAGCCTCATAGTTGGAACCGAGCGCATAGGTATAGCGTCCGAATTTCGTGTGGTTCAGCAACATGTATGCCAGGATAAATGCGCCTGCAAGCCACAGCGCACCGGTTGGGAAGCCGGGAATCAAGGCAGTATTGCTGGATTTGTAGAAAACATATTTGAATGCCGCGTCAGGCGTTCCTATCGTCGGGAACCGCTTGGTCACAACTTTCGTCACAATCGCACCAAAACCCATCCCGATCATCTGCATGCCAAGCGTGGCAATAAAGGGCGGAAGCCTCAAATAGGCAATCAGCGCGCCGTTGATGCCCCCAATGACCGTTGCGACAAAAACACAGAACGCGAGCGAAGCCCAGATGTTCCAGCCCCAGTTGGTGTAGGCAGTGGCCCCCAGCAGCGCTCCGCACATCATCGTCGTGCCAAGGGATAGGTCAATCCCGCCCGTGATGATGACAAAGGTCACGCCGATGGCCATAAAGCCGATGAAATAGGATGCGTTGAGGATGTTCATCAGATAATCCGTTGAAAAGAAATTCGTGCCGAAGATCGAAAAAAAGACATACAGGATCACCAGTACGGCTGGGGCCAGCAACTTCTGCAGTTCAAACTTCCTGTTTAACATCGGGCAGTCTCCTCTACGCAATCATTGTAGCCAGGTGCATGATTCTTTCCTGGGATGCTTCGGAAATATCCAGTTCGCCGGTGACCCTACCCTCGCACATCACGACGATTCGGTCACTCATGCGCAGCAGTTCGGGCAGTTCGGACGAAATCATGATGATCGATTTCCCAAGCTTGACCAGGTTCGCCATCAACTGATAGATTTCACTCTTTGCCCCCACATCGATTCCGCGCGTCGGCTCGTCGAAAATCAGGATGTCACAGTTGCGGATCAGCCATTTCGAGACGACCACCTTCTGCTGGTTCCCGCCGGAAAGAAGCTTGACAAGCTGTTTCGTCGAATGTGCTTTGATGGAGAGTTTATCAATAAAATCCTTTGTCACTTCCTCGGTCTTCCTGTCATTCACGAAAAGCTTGCCGGAAAACCTGTCCAGGGTCGACATGACGCTGTTGTCCCTGACGGACAGGCCGACCATCAGCCCCAGCGCCTTCCTGTCCTCGGACAGGTAGCCTATGCCGATATCTACTGCATCCTGAGGGGACCCGATGGTCACTTCTTTTCCGTCAAAGATGATTTTCCCGCCAAAGATGGGGTCAGCGCCAAAAAGCGCGCGCATAGTTTCTGTGCGCCCGGCGCCAACCAGGCCGGCAAAACCCAGGATTTCACCGCGCTTCAGGTTGAAACTGACGTTCTTTACATTGTAGCCCTGCAGGTTGCTGACCTCCAGGATGACCGGGGCGTCAGGGGGCACGTTGCTTTGCTGCTTAGGGGTTTCATAGATAACACGTCCGACCATCATGGAGATGATCTGTTCCTTGGTCACCTTGTCGGTATCTACGGTATCCACATACTGCCCATCCCGCATCACGGTAATCCGGTCGGATATCTCCGGCAGTTCATCCAGGCGGTGGGAGATATAGATGATCCCGTGTCCCCTGTCCTTCAGGCTGCGGATGAAACGGAACAGCTCATGAATCTCGCGGTCAGTCAGCGCAGCCGATGGCTCGTCCATGATCAGCACCTCACTGTCATAAGTGATGGCCTTGGCAATTTCGACCATTTGCTGCTTGGCGACTGAGAGTTTTCTCACTTCAACTGCCGGGTCGATGTCCAGCCCCAGCGATTTCATCAGTTCACGGGCATCCTTGTTTGCTTTCTTCTTGTCAAGGAACATGCCCTTGGTCGGTTCCCGGCCGATGTAGATGTTTTCCGCCACAGTCAGGTGAGGCATGAGGTTCAGTTCCTGATGGATGATGCCAATTCCTGCGGTCTGCGCCTCTTTCGGGGAGGAGAAATTTACTTCTTTCCCTTTGTACAGGATGGTGCCGCCGTCCCTCTTGTATATGCCTGTCAAAACCTTCATCAGCGTTGATTTCCCTGCCCCGTTTTCACCGACGAGCGCATGGACTTCTCCAATTCTCAAGTCCAGCCGGGCATCGTCCAGCGCGTGAACACCCGGGAAATATTTCTGGATCCCTTTTATGGACAGCAGCAATTCGGACATTCACTTACCTCTTCAAAGTTTCTGGACCGTGCAATCCCTTGCGCTATATTCACAGGCACACCGAGCCAAATAAACCGCGTGCAGCTTTTATCGACAAGAAAGCACCAAACAACTGTTGATACAATTAAGATTGATTCTTTGGGGATTGTATAGCAAACCTACAATAATGTCAATCAAATCAACTCTTTTTTTCTGGGTTTTTTTACGACCCCGGATTGAAACCCCAAGTGCAACAGAGATGAGCGAAAAGGAATGGCTCATAGTATGCGAACACGGTAAGATTGTTTTGCTGAACAAATCCGTGGAGGTCGCAACCATGAGCCAAGCTGAGTATAACACAGGAATCAACAAGTATTGCCACATTCAGGAGCCGGAGCGCAAAACCATCCAGAGGATGAAACAACAGGGAGCCAGTGCCAATGAAATCGCCAGACTGCTTCGCCGGCACAGAAGCACCATAGGTCGAGAGTTGAAGCGAAATGCAGTGATTCAGCGGGAAACGATACAGACGAACAGCAAGTCCATCGATATTCCCTTGTTCAAGGAGGTGAAGCGATACTTTTGGGATAGTGCGCAGCGGCAATACAAGGAACGGCGTCTGCGAACTGGGGCGAAGTGTAAATTAGCCCACTGCATGAACTTTATTACCTTTCTTGAGGGAAAAGTGCTGGGGCCAGAGAAGTGGTCGATTGACGCAACCAGGGGATACGCTGAGCGTCACAAGCTTTACCCGGTCATTCCTTGCACAAGAACGCTGTATAACTGGACAGATTCAGGGCATCTGAAGATTCGAAACATCGATTTGTTGCTCAAGGTTAGACGGAGACCGCTAAAGAAGGCCAAGGAAAGAAAGAGAATCCTGGGGAGGAGCATAGATGAACGCCCAGACAGCATCAACCAACGCCAGGAGTTTGCACACTGGGAAGGGGATGGGATTGTAGGCGCAGGCAAGAGCGGGCATCTGCTCACCTTAACTGAGAGAAGCATTGGATATGGAATCATCTGGAATGCAAAGGACAGGAATGGATCCAGGATTATTGAAATGCTCGACCATCTTGAACAACAGTACGGCCAACTCTTCTCTTCAGTGTTCAAAAGCATTACCTTCGACAATGGGCCAGAGTTTTCAACAGTGGACGAAATTGAAGGCAATGGGCGCTTGACGGCCTACTATGCGCATCCTTACAGCAGTTTCGAGCGGGGGACCTCGGAAAACTGGAATGGCATTGTCCGGCGATTCATCCCCAAGGGTCGATCCCTTGCAGACCTGGAAGCAGAGACGCTGACGCGTATCAACCGATTCATCAACCAGTTGCCACGTAGACGCTTTAACTATAGAACCCCAGAGGAGTTGTTCGAGGAGAGACTGAAGGATATAATCAAGTCAGCAAGCACTCCGAAACGATGTTCGGCATGTTGCACTTAAAAATGCAATCCGGGCCAATATTTTTAGTATATATGCTGTGGCAAAGCATATCTTGTCTCTTGATATCGATAACCGACTTTATAAAGGTGACATCTCCTTGGTATCAGATATTGCTTCAGGGCATGGAGTTAAGGGATCCAGAAATGGAAAAGAGAAATTTTTCTATTCGTTCGCGACCAAGTATTGCAGTCACCATCAGCCGGAGCTCTTCCCCATATTTGACAGCTATGTGGAAAAGCTGCTTATCCATTTACGAGATAAAGATCAATTCACGGATTTCTGTCAAAATGATCTTCGGAACAGTTCGAAGTATAGGGACATCATCCTGGCTTTGTGTGATTTCTATTCAATCGATGATTTCACGCTAAAAGAGATTGACCGCTACCTGTGGCAATACGGAAAAGAAAAGTTCTGAACAGACTGGCTTCTGGAAGCGAAAATTAAGATCCCTTGATTTCTCAAGGGATTTTTGTGGTGGAGCATAGCGGATTCGAACCGCTGACCTCTACAATGCAAATGTAGCGCGCTACCAACTGTGCTAATGCCCCGGGTGGTTTTTTCCCGACTGGGAAGAGGGAGAGAGTCGCGAACCGGGCGGCATTTTCTAAATGCCGGTCGGCTGAGCGAATCTGCTGGAGAGCAGATGAGCGAAGCCGAAAATTTCTTGCTCCCTGAGCAGGAGGTTTGGGGCCTAGTTGGGGCGAAAGTACGCTTACCTCGTCCTACCAACTGTGCTAATGCCCCGTGGTGGTTTTCCCACAACAGTGGGGGTGTTCGTCGTCGTTCCTGGAACGAATAAGTAGTGGAGAGACGCGAACCGGAAATTTTTCTGCCAGACTAGGCAGGTGGTCTGGGGCCTTGTTGGGGGCGAAGGTACGCTTACCTCGTCCTACCAGCTGTGCTAATGCCCCGTGGTGATTTTTGCCCGCTTGGGCAGGTGGTTTGGGGCTTGGTTGGGGCGAAAGTACGCTTACCTCGTCCTACCAACTGTGCTAATGCCCATTCTTTGCCTTACGCGCCGTCCCCTTTACATTCCCCAAAAGATATGCGAAAATTCAGGCAGGACAATTAGCACAAGGAGGGTTCTCCATGGGACTGTTTGACAAGAAATTTTGCAATATCTGTAACGGAAAA
>Ga0209510_1004202_pt1 | contig 12898 bp, 16 predicted proteins | sample BiotimSIPDNA_FD_185749 | JGI IMG/M metagenome (GOLD analysis project Ga0209510, IMG submission 185749) | Anaerobic biogas reactor microbial communites from Washington, USA - Biogas_R1 time_0 SIP DNA (SPAdes) (version 2) | ecosystem: Engineered > Bioreactor > Anaerobic > Unclassified | place... | reverse complement strand
CGGCGAGGTTCCCGTTCTACCTCAAGGAACTGGAGTTCAGGTATAACTACCGGGACGCCGATCTCTTTGATCGACTGGTTGAAACGCTTGAAGAATATGCTCGGGTGGCAGTAACTGAATAATTACCATTATCATTATCCCACAGGCAGAGAATCTGCAGCAAGGACCATCCATTTATCTGCTTCATCAATTCGGTTTTTCCCGGCAATTACCAGGGATCCGCATTTTGTCGAATCTCCAGCATTATAGGCACGTTCGGATTCAGAAAAGGCATTTCCTGCTGATGCCATTGACCTCATCGCAAGTAGGTAATACTTCTTTGATTCACCCAAACGCGGGGACACACTTAACGGCTCAATAAGGTAAATGGCAGCCAAGGCGTTTGCTTCAAGATCAGCCCCTTCACGACCTAAATTATAAAACTCAAACGCTTCTATCTTGGAACCAAGCCTGTATAAGAGTGGGGTCATGCGGCCATCTACAGTTGAAGTAATTTCATAGTACATCAAATCAGGATCTTGCTGGTTTTGAACAATTGTAGGTTCAGCATATCGTTGCTGTATAGTGGTCGCTCTTGCTACCGTCACAACAGGTTTCCATGTATGTTGGGCCGTAGTTGTCAGGATAGGCAGCGTTGGAACAGTGGATAAGGTATAGTCTGGAGGCACCGAATTATCCGATGAGTAATTATTCGCACTCATGCCCATCATCCCAATAAAGGCAGTGATGATGATGCCAATGCCAAAGAAGATTGCAATTGCTGCGATTGAATATTTACACCCGTTGTTACACCCCTTTTTTGATTCTCGGACGGGATTTATGTGGCCATCAACATTGTCAGGGCGTGATTGTATTCTATTAGTGTGACTAGCGTGATCTGTCGACGGCAGATCATTATGAAACGCCTCTGTCGAATTTATGGATATGAAAGCTTTTTCAGAAGTTGTTTGATTGTTCGCGGGGATGAATTTCGCTGTCGAGTCTTTCCTTTGTTTCATGTGGCAATAGGGGCAAATAGTTAATCCGTCAGTGATCTCCCTATCACAATTATAACATTTCATCCCTGCTTTACCTCGACATTCGTTATGAGGTTCAGATATTTAGAAGACTTTCGATTCGGCAAAATACGAGACGGTAAAAGACAGATGATGCGGTATTGAGAACCTATGTAATGTATTAATCCGGCCAGTCATATGTTCCAAATTCGACATGCTTATCACATCTCCAAATGCGCCTCAGAGCCATCCACCACCCCTTAATGAAACCATGTTTCTCCAGAACAAGGATCGCATAAGATGAACATGATGGGACATATCGGCACTCTATGTTCAGACGCTTGTTGATGTGCCTTCCAGCATCCCTTTTCCATATTCGTCGGATAAATAGAACCGATAGGCATACAGGGAAATTCTTGATAAAAACCACTAAATGCGCTTTAGATCCCGAACAGTAATAATTTACCATACCGAGCCGATGCTCATACAGATGGCATCTGATGGTAACGTTCGCGATCCAACAAAAATTCAGACGAAGAACGAAAAGAAATCAGGATGCAACGAAGGATGTAAGTACGGACTCATCGCTATTGGGATCATATTTGTTTTCTGCATTGCTCTCGGTGCGTTAATGTCGGCGCTAGGCGTTAACACATACTCATCCACCCAACCCGCCGTTCCCGACTCTGCTCCCATCATCACCTCAGCCCAGACCACCCAAGTCCGCACTGTGGCCACGGTCGCGCCAACGGATGATGCCCGCTTCAGAGAGAAGGCTCTTGACGCAGCAAGGGACATGGGACCGCTTCTAGCGGATTTTGGAGAGGCCTATACGCGAAACGGGGCTAACCCGGCAAACAAGGCTGGACTTCGGGAGTGCAGAGGGTATTCAGCCCAACTACAGGAACGCGGTCGATACTGGCACGACATCCTCCAAGACATCCCGGTTTCATCCGCGCTGGCTCCCGCAAAAAGTCACATGCTCGACTCCTACGATAAGTTGGAACGGGGTGGGGCCGCGTCGGTCAAGGCGATGGATTACTGCCTCGCAGGGAACTATGATGAGGCCTTGCCTTATATGAAGGCGGGAACAGCCTACATCGAGTTGGCGCAGACGGACATGGAGGAAGCGAACGCAGACCTCTGATTTCTTCATTCGTACTGCGATTCTATGGTGTTAACAGCGTTGGTGATCGGGATAAACACTGACGGGGCAGTAACCAGAGTGAAAACTGATCGGTAATGCTCACTGTTGTGGATCACACGGATTTCTTTCGCAACCGTTCGATCATCGAGGAAACACGCTCCTTTGCCTCATCTGTTGCTTGTTCATCACGGGTTACAGTGATCTCAACTATGTCTCCTTCCCTGATTGATGCGAGATATTGGCGAGGCATCAGAATTTGATGTTTCTCTTCTGGCCGCACAAGGAGAACCGCAATATCCCCTTCAAACCGATCCACTGTCGCTTTCATGATTTACCCTCTCCTTTGACTTACGAGATTGCCCGAACTATCATACAGGTATGCCGTATCTCCATCATTGTTCCAGACGTTTGCGCTTGTCCATTTGATATCCCCGTTAGCAGTGCCTGAAGCGATGGTAACTGATCCACCCGAGGGCAAAGAGGTGCCGGAAAAGGTATAGGAATGTTTGGCTCCCTCATCCGTCAGTATCCACCCTGCGAGATTGACAGGCGAAGAACCACTATTCGTGATCGTCACAGTCTCTCCTTTCAGGTCTACCGCCGTGATAGCGACTGCTGAAGAGGATACAGGAGCGACAGCCGCAACGGTCGAGCGTGTTGTTTGTTTCTGTGTTGTGGCGACCGATGCAGACGGGGCCGTACCCGCCGAACCCCCCGTTCGTTCTGTTACAACTGTGTAAGTATTCCCATCAGTCGAGATGGTCACTGTTCCACTCTGATCCGTACGATAGACCGTTGCCCCAACATTCCTCAAGCGTTGTAAGGTTTCGGCGGTCGGATGGCCGTATGAATTACCGGCTCCGACTGATATGATCGCTACCTGTGGACGGATCACGTTCAGGAATGTGGCTGACGATGACGTTCTTGATCCGTGATGGCCGACTTTCAGAACCGTTGTGGGGCTGAGCGAAGAAGCAATCTCGTCTTCAAGTGAATCAGGCATATCCCCTGCAAGGAGTGCGGAAAACGTGCCATAAGAAAGCCTGAGGACGAGCATGTTATCATGGATTTCCCCTCTGCTGCTTCCATCGGGGCTGAGTACATCAATGTGGACGGACGGATCGATATCGACGGTTTGACCACGCGTCGGGGTAACGTATCGAATGTTCTTCTGATCGATAGTCGTTAGCAGACGCTCAAACGTGGCTGAGGTCGCAGGGTACCCGGCGTCATAGAACGCGCCAACCGGGAAGGTCGAAAGGACGGTCTGATATCCACCGATATGATCGGCATGGGCATGACTCGCAACAGCCGCATCGAGGGATTATACTCCACGACTCCTTAATATGGAAACGATACGCGATCCTGCATCGCTATCCCCTGCATCAACAAGCATCGCCTTTCCGTTTGGAGTCTGAATCAAGATCGAATCGCCCTGGCCGACGTCGAGGACGCTGATCTTTAAGGTACCTGCGCCGCCTGTGTTGCCGCTTTGGGTATAGACGGATACAGGAGTTGTGGCGACGGTTACAGTATCGATTCTCTCAACTGGGACAGATACTGTCGATATGGTCGTTTCAACAGTGGGTGTCGGGAGTGGTGTTATCGTGGTTTGGGTTACGGTTGATGTTTGGTTAGTTGTCGAGCAGCATCCCGCGTTGAAAAGGGCAACTGCTATCAGAAAAACAAGGGTAATCTTCACTCCTACTCGCACGGTATTCCATCCTTGTCTCTGTCGAGTTTGTGGACATCCCCGGCACCTTGCGAAATGCAGTAATTATAACACGCAACTGCTCCGGGATCACCGCAGTTAACTGTGTCTCCCGAACAACTACATGGTCCGGAGGATGAACCGCTGGATGAAGAACGCTCTGTAGTCGTTACCGGGGCTAATGTGCGAACGGTTGTCGCTCTTGTCGTCGGTATCGTCGTTGCAACGGCTTGCATGATAGTTCGAGCAACGGTTGTTGTGGGGGCTGATGTGGTTAAAGTCGTTGAAGTCTGTCGGGTTGTTTGCTCGGTACCTGAGGCGACAGAAGCGCTCCCATCCGTGGCGCGTGATGTAGAGGCACAACAGCAACCTGCGGCGGCGATTGATAGGAGAAGAACAACCAGGACCGCTCCCATCATGAATCCTTTGGGCCTGTTCATACTAGACGATCAACGATGATCACGAAAAGTATTCCGTTTCATCAATTTCTGATTCGTCGACAAAAATCGAAAATCAAAGTCAATGATATCCAGAGTTGTTCATCCATCTTATCAGAAAAGAAGCGATTTCCGACGAGTATGGATGCGTTCTAAGCAATACTATTTTCAGTCTATCTCTTTTCGTCTTTGCAGAATTAACGGAATGGAGAGAAGGGAAACGCGTCAGGGTACGTTTCGGAGGTGACAATATCCAAGGCTGACTCGTAGGACAATCAAGACCCTTGAGAAATTTCTACTAACGTTCAAGGGGACAATGAAAGGGTATTTCGACATATTTATCGGCTTATCACTACCATCACCATCATGATTTACAATGGAGGATAGTGACCAAACGTATACGTTGGTAATCGCGATTCTCGGTGGATTCATCGGAAACATGATTGCAGGGGCAACACTCTATTGGTCTCATGGTCAGGCCAATGGCTCAGATTTCTGGATTATCGGATTCTTCGGTGCAGAGTTGATCGCCTTGGTAACTGTCTTGATCCTTGTGGCCAGAAAGCAAAAGGCCGCTGAATCGAAACGGGCGACCCGCACCGAACCAGAGCCTGTTCAATCATCTAACGTATAGCCGAAAAGCGACAGACTCCATTTTTAGAATCGATGTAAATGGAAGACATACCAGAAATCTGTCCGGGGTGCGGTCAGGGAACATTGGTCAATGAGATCCTTACCCAATACCCTGATAACAGCAGTGAAGGGATCTATTACTACTCCTGCGGTCACCGCCATTTCAAGGATGTCGTTGAGGCAACACTATTCTTGTCTGTCAGTTTTGGCACTGTGCTTCGGAGTGGAGAGCGGATACGAGGAAGGCCAGTACAGGTAATCGATGAACGAACGGACCATTCAGATAGGGATCACCCCGAACTGCCCGTAACTCGGACCATCTATATTCATCGCTCTCCGATTCGAGAGAAGACGTCAGTATTTCATGCTGTGGCCTATGATTCCGGTTTAAAGCATCTTGACTGCAAGAGGCCGGGATGCAATAATAATTGGGTGATCTCTGGGGGAGATCCTCTTGAGAATCACTTTGATATTGAGATCGGGAGCGCGATACGCATCCGCTGTTTGCAGTGCGGCGCATCATTTACCAGGCCATAATGTATGAGGATCGGAACGCTCTGTTGAATCAAACCATTCCCTAACTTGTTCTTTAATTTCTTCTCGCCACTTGTACAGAAAAGTCGAATAGTTCTGTCTCGAACATCTCGATATCTAAGGCTTTGCTATGTTCTACTTTAATACTGCCTTCCTGTACAATTAGAAATGGGAGATCGAAATGGTGATTCAGGAGAAATCACTTCAACTTATCCGGTGGCTAATCAACCATATTGTTGGCGTCATTTTTACCATCATCCTAACCCCCTTCATGTTTGCATTTGCTTCATACATTTCCTCGGGCAACTGGAGGACTTGGTTTAATGATACACCGACATACATATGGTCATTTTTTATTGTTGTGGTCATTGGCAACCTTGTGGTGAATGTTGGGCTTAAGGCTTTCAAGCTAAATCAGGTTCTAGATCGCATTTCAATCAAAGATGATGAGCCACCCCGTGGTTGGGATGTGAGATCAACTGACTTTGATTATGGCGGTGTGAAGTGGAAAATACAGTCAGAAGGCGGACTAAACGCAAAACTTCATAATCGGAACCAGTTTGTTGCCTCAAAAAACCCGTTGTGCCCATTATGCAAAACAAAGTTGGAGGAATCGCATCGTTTGCTTGGGGGGTACAAATGGAATTGTATCAATGAGGAGTGCCCTTTTAAAATGAATTCTAGGGATGGGTTTATCAAAACATCTAAGAGAGCAACTAAGATGGCTCAGAGAACAGCTGAGGTAGAAGGGGCGAGATAAGATCATCATTGGTTTCCAATCCCCGAAAGGATATTCGCCATCGCCCCACCTCCTGTAACGGAAACATGAATCGATGCATTGAAGGTGTTCCGAATTCATTTCACACCAGATAACGGCAACCCGTCATGGCATCGATACAAGATCGGATACTCCTTCTTTTCGAAGGCCGCGCCTCTTGGTCAAGCCACCAGATAGCCAGAGATCTGCATATTCCCCACGAACAAATAAGAGAAGCCGTTCGGTCCATGGCGCGCAGAGGGTGGTTTAATGTCCAAGAGTATGGCGAGGATCTCGCCGTTGGTATTACAACTGAAGGAAAAAAGGCGATCACAGATCTCAAAAGCCGAACCAGATAGGGCCGACACTGCAATACCGGCCCTCTATTCTCCGATCACACAAGGCCATACAAGGCTATACGAACGAAAGTAAAGTTGCGCTCAGAAGGCAGAATCGGTAGGGGTCAGGAAATGCGCACTTGGATCGCATAACTCTACAAATGAAATAACGGCGTATAAGGAGTAAAAAGCTGGTAAAAGGCCAAAATAAGCCACAAATTCTATTACAGATGAACTGTCCCGAATTGCGTAGAATAACTATTCTCCGAAATTGGTATTTCTTGATGTCACTGCAATAGAATAACAATCTGAATTCGGAACCACACCTTTCTGTTGAGAGCCAGATTGCATTGAGATATCAGATTGCAAGTCCGTTCCTTTCTGTCAAAATTCGTCAGAAATCAATAATGATACAAATTGTAAGATATTACAAATTCTCTGCCTTTTTGTCAATCTGATTACAATTATCGCCCCGAATAGACTATATACACTACATTTTGTTAGCTATATTTAAATAGCATGCAGTACTTGAGGTATTGGTGATTCTTGATGACAAACGAGTATTACCCGATTGAGGAGGCCGCGAAATTCCTCCACGTGACGAAGTGGACGGTTTACCGCCTGGTATCGTCTGGAAAGTTGAAAAACGTCCGATTGAATGCTCGGACTCAGTTCTTTGAGAGGGAAGAAATCGAGCGGTACGCACGGGCGAACGGGTATCAGGTAACGATTCCCGACCGCTCTGCGGTGCTATAAAGGGAAGAAAGGTAATGGGGTGAATAGTATATGAAACTTGAGAGTAAAAATGTTGCTGCCAGATTCCATCAGATTCTTGCCTCCATTTACGGAATAACCGTTAGATCTGGTGATGATCTGATCGAGGACATCTCGTATGAGTACCATATTTGGTCATTGCAGAATGACGGGCCCTTCGAAGATGGAGAGAGACATCCGTATGACAGGTTCGTGATCGTTCAGAAGGACACCTCGGTACAGGCAGAGGTAATGCGGAGGGTAATGGACGGCGATCCCCCGAAGGGGAAGGAAGGGGGGAAAGTAAAGAAGAAGAAAACTTCTGCAAATGCCAAAAAGATCGTCAATTATGATTACGCGACCGAATATTGCATCAAGTATCATGCAGTCGTCGTCTCAAGTTCCGATACCAGACAGGAGGTTTACATCTATGATCGGAAAATCGAAAGATACCGATTGAACAACGGTGATATCGAGCAGACGATCACGGAAGCGTTGGCACATAACGGGTTCACGGCAGCAAGAAAGATCCGTCCTGAGATCAACGAGATCATGTCACGGATTAAAACCCGCCACGTAATCCCAAGAGAGTACGGAATACCCTTCAACTTCATGCAACATGCGATCCCCTTTCGGAACGGGGTCTACGATATCGATGAAAAGAAACTCTGTCCGGCATCCCCCGCATATGGTTTCTCCTACACCCTTGATGCTGATTACATAGAGGACATCGATACGTCATACGTTGAGAATTATCTGAGAGGTCTGGTAGCACCTGAGCAGTACCCGGTTCTGTTGCAGATCGTTGGGTCGATCCTGCTTGGAGAGACCTACAAACGCTTCTACGTGCTTTACAATATCGACGGCAACAACGGAAAGACCGCCTTCCAGAAATTCGTTACCTACATGGTCGGTGAATCGAACGTTGCCAACCTCTCAATCGAGGCGCTAACGACTCATCGGTTCATGCTCGCGGAGTTGTATGGTAAAGTTGCGAACATAGCCGGTGACATTCCGCAACGGCCCATCTACGATACATCAGTCCTGAAACAGATCGTAGGTGACGATCGGATCACAGCCGAGAAGAAGGGGAAAGATCCGTTCACATTCACTAACAAGAGTGTGAACATTTTCTCCGCAAACAGCCCGCCACCCATTTACGATCCCACCGATGCTTTTTGGTCACGGGTTGTGATGGTCAAATTTCCATACACCTTTCCCGTTGACCCTAAATTCAACTCTGTCCTGTTTACAGAGGAAAACAAGAGCGCCCTTGTCAAGTTGGCAATTGATTACATACCGACACTGCTTGCGAATGGTCCGATACAGGTTGACGTTACGGAAACAGAACAGGAATACCGCAAGGTATCTGATTCGGTCTATGCGTTTGTGGATGAGTGTCTTGAATCCTATGACGAATTTGTCTTCCAGGACCCGGAAGTATATGATCATCTTTCGATGTTTCGACCGGACGATGGTAAGCCCCTTACAAGGATTCTGGAGATCGAATTTGAGGTCATCCATCGGAGTTACCGCAATTTCTGCACCCAAAGGAGAATGAAAGCGTTGGGAAAAACAAAGTTCGAAAAAGCCCTTGAGGGTAACCCTCTGATACCGATCACCGTTAAAAGAAAGGGACCGGCAGGGAATCAGATTGCTATCGTGACAGGGGCGAGACTCAATGCTTCTGGCATGTACATGGAGTATCAGCATCCGGCAAACAAAGAGGATGCTCAAACTACTCTTGCACCAGAAATGGCTTAACCCTTTTTCGATATTTCAGAAATTCAGGCTCCGTTTCCGAATATAACAGATATTTCAGCAGATCGACACTCTGAGTCCAAGAAAATGAAGCAATAAATAAGATGATGGGTGTACAGCCGGGAGTGAATTGCTGAAATATTGAAATATTGGCTCTGAATGCGAAAAGAGGGTTAATTTTCTGAAATATGATTCAGCATCAGTCCTATACCGTTGATGTTTGATGCTATGTATCAGGGCCAGAGAGTCTCTGAATTGTTAACCCATCGGCATTGTATACGGTTTCGTTTTTATATTATTGAGATGTTGAGATGTTCAAAAAAAATAAAAAGGAGACAGAAAATGAAGCCAATACCTTCCCTTACCTCAGACAACGTTGCATCGGTCCTTCAATCCCTGTTGGCCGAGTCCACACGAGAGATAGAAGAGCCCTACAACAACGCCTATAACAAAGCCCGTCTTGCGTATCTGAGACAGGCGATAAAGTGTGTTGAGTTGTGGATCGAACATGAACGTTACAACGCCATAGAAAGCCGCCTAGAGCGTCTGGATGGATTCGTATCGGACATCAAGTTGGGGATGTTCTCGACAGAGGCAGCCGAGTGGATCAGGAGCAAACATGGCGTTCTCTAAAACTGAGCGATGGTCCAGGAAGGTGGACGATCTGGAGAAAGAGATAAACAAATATCATCGATGGGCAACGGGGGAGATCGTATTGATCAACCCTACAAGGATGGATAGCGTCCGGTTCGCTGTGACGAAACAGTGTACGCAAAGTGAAGATCGGGATCTTTGTCAGGGTTGATAGGGGGGGTATGTTAGATAGGGTGGTAGGCCACCGCGAGTAAAATTTTGTACAGTTTTCACGAATCATACTATGTAGACTTACACAATCAGCGTATGGCTATCATATACGATTTCACTCATAAGAATACCCCGATTGTCACTCTGTACCATTAGATCTTTGTATTGGTCGAGGTACTTGTGATAGTAACTCAATGCGGTATCGTGCTTGCATTCGTCTATCTCTTCCTGCGTGATCTCTCCCTCATTTGCCAGTTTGTTGGCCTCGCTTCTAAGCCATAACCTGATTGTTTCACTGGTGGGAAGTTCGTTAGGCACCGTGATTGGATCGGCTCTACCTCGATTGTAAGTCCTGATCATATCGACCAAGTCTTGACTCTCTTCGAGAATGGCATACAATCTGGTTAGGATCTCGTCGGTGGATAACGAGGAGAGATCTTCTTCTTCTTCGATGAGTATTCCATCTTGGTCACAACACACGAGATCGTCAGGGCCAATTTCGTAATCATCAGCGTGAAGGTCAATTGTTTGGGTATCAGGCTTCGGGCCTTCAAGAAGATCGACCGATCCCCAAGCCGAGATGTACTTATTGTAGATTTCTTCGCACGTGTAGTTTTTATACGATTCCCAGAGGACCGAGGACATATTGTGAGACTGTATGTAGTCTGACAAATCCCTGTCCATACTGATTTGATCAGACTTCTGCGTGAAGTATTTACGAAGGAACCTTGGTTGAAAGTTCCCCGTCTGCTTATCGGCACATGGTAACGGATGATTATAGAGGAACGTGTAAAGCCGTTTTGAGTCGAAGATCTTCGCCTCATCATCCTTGCCCGTGATTATCTCTTCAAGTAACGGCACAAGTGCAGGGTGAATCGGCACGTAGTGTTCAACGCAGGTCTTGTCGATATCGCTGTTGACAAACAGTGACGGATAGGGGGCAAGGTCAAGCGCTGCCCTGATATCCTTGACCCTAAGCCGATCTGATGTCTCCTGACGCATCCCCGTGAAGGCTAAGAACAGGGCCTGTGTGATTGCCTGTTGCGGGTCTGCGAGAGGTTTCGGATTATTTTTGATATGGTTGATGAGGTTCAGAATGTCACAGTCATCGACGTTGAATTTGTTCAGTTTGCGTGGTTTCTTCGGTTTGTATCCTTTCACGATCTTCAGGTATTTCTTCAGGTCGTACCCTTTTTCGTCCTCAAGAAACTCAAGAAGATCCGTGACAAGCAGGTATACTTTTTCACGGCTGCTAAACGAAGTGTAATGTTCGTACGCCCGATCAAAAATCAGATTCAGGCTATCCCGGTCGATGATGCCGTTTGACAGTGGCCATACAAACCTATCTGCATGGCGCGTGTAGGCTTCACGCTTGGTTTTATGTTTTCCCCTACACTCTTGATCGATACAGGTAGCAAGATCATCCTGAGTGAAGGTGATATCGGTCATTGCCGAAATATTCGTCAAATCGAGGCTAAAATGTGTACTATGGGGAGGCTTACTCCTCCCACTCATTTTTCGGCTCGTTTCAGGATCGAATCATAAAACTAATCCATGTATATTCCCTTCAGTAATGGGATGCATATCCCGACGGCGGCCGAGATTCGTGCGATGCGAGAAAAGTACTCGATGACGCAGAAAGACCTCGCCGAACGCGCCGGGGTGAGCCAGTCCATGATCGCACGTATTGAGTCCGGTTCGGTCGACCCGCGGGTCTCGACCCTCCGGCGGATCGTGGAGGTCCTCAACTTCCTGAAGTGTTCGGGGGTCACGGCCGCCCAGGTGATGCACACACCTGTCCTCTCCGTTCACCCGGAAGACCAGGTAACTGGGGTCGTGGAGTTGATGGGCCGGAACGGGATCTCGCAGCTCCCGGTCCTCCGGAACGGAGTTCCGGTCGGCTGCATCTCCGAGACAGCACTTCTATCTGCAGTCGAGGAGCCCCAGCTCCACCGCTCGCATACCTGCCAGGTGCAGGATTTCATGCAGCCCTCGTTCCCGACAGTCCCCCCGGAGATGGACGTCGAGACCATCCTCCACATCCTCCAGGAGCACCACGCCGTTCTGGTGGTTGAAGATGGAATGGTCCAGGGTGTGGTCACCAAACACGACCTGATCTCGCTGATCGTCTGAGGGCGTCGACAGGTTCAACATCCATCGAGCCAAGAATGAAAAGCGAGTCATCATGGACATCCACTGTCCGGTCTGCGGACTCCGGCTCAAGTCGCCCGACGATACCTGCCCCCGGTGCACGCTGGCGAAGAGGGTCCCTCCTGTCGTCTCGCCCAATTCTCCGAATTCGGCGACAGGGTATGCCGGCGAACGGTCGATGCAGGCCGGGCCCGATAGCGATGTCCGGTGGAGCATGCGCATGCTCCTCCTCTGCTGCATCGGGCTTGTGCTGCTCCTCTTCGGGATATTCGCCATACTGATCAGCCTCGCGGCCATGTGAACGAAAGTCCGGGAGGAGATCAAGAGAGCCTGCCGCTGAAACGACATCCCCTGGCAGGAGCGGGGTAGTCTGTCGCGGCGAGGTGCCAGGTATCACCGCAACCGGTGCTTCGTTTGTCTACCCTTATCCGGTTACAGTCCCCGCGCGGGTATATTCAACGGTAGCAGTTCCGGCAGAAAATGAGAGAGAAAAGACGGAAGGGTGTCCGAAAAATACCCTTCCAGATAGATTATTGGAAGGAGTCCCTCCCCAGCGGGGCTAACTCGCAATCCCGGTTCGGCGCGCCCAGGTCAGGACTGTAGAGGATAGCTCGGAACACTCAGACCTCACCGCTCTGAACGAAATCTCTTGAGCATCGGTCCTCCTGTCCTTTTAGCACCTTCCCACGTCTTTCCACACTATCTGATCGCGAAAGCTACCGCTCGGCGCGTTCTATTCGCTGGATAGTCCGGAGCTGAAGGAGGTTGTAATTGAAGCACGCCATGACGTTCGCGAGATGCGCCCGAGCGACCGTTGTGACCATCACATGGCCGGCATGGAAATATCGTTTGATCACAGCGTAGGGTCGTTCCACCA
>Ga0209510_1004201_pt1 | contig 12900 bp, 11 predicted proteins | sample BiotimSIPDNA_FD_185749 | JGI IMG/M metagenome (GOLD analysis project Ga0209510, IMG submission 185749) | Anaerobic biogas reactor microbial communites from Washington, USA - Biogas_R1 time_0 SIP DNA (SPAdes) (version 2) | ecosystem: Engineered > Bioreactor > Anaerobic > Unclassified | place... | reverse complement strand
GGTAGAATACGACCTCCGGCCGGAGCGCCTCGATCTCCCGGGCCGTGACCGGTCGTGCGTCCCGGTCGCTCCGTCCCAGGTTACGGTTCACCGGGTAGCCGCCGGCGGAACTGATGAGCGAGATCTCCGGTTTGTCGGCAAAGAGCGGGACCAGGGGGTGGCCGAGCGCCACATAGACCCGTGGCCGCCCCATACCGACGGTCTTATCCCTGATCCCTGATACGATTGCCAGGAGATCCGAGGCGAGCCGCTCTCCCTCGTCCGGCCTCCCGCCGGCGGCCGCATATGACCGGAGGGCAGAACAGAACCCCCGTGGCGTGGCTATCCTCTCGTGGAGCGTCGAGAGCCCCCCGCTTGCGAGTTCAGCGGCAAGAACCCTGCCCTGCGCCGCCCGGTCGGTGACGCCCGCCGCCGCGAGCATGCCCCGGATGAGCTCAAGCCCGCGCGTGGGCCGGTAGCCGCCGGCGTACCTCGCCTCAGGCCGCCACTCTGTGGTCATCCGGCCTGATACCGGCACCCTCGCGCCGCACGCGCACCGCTCTCCCGGGTGCACCCACTCGTTCCTCGCCCCCATCGGCCCATTGAAGGCCCGCCTGATGAGGATGCGCCCGCAGGCCGGGCATCTGGTGGAGAGCCGGCTCGTCCCCGGGGTGTTGAAGAGGTAGACGTTCTCGAGGATCGAGGAGACCGTCTCCGCAAGGTCTTCGGCCTCGCATGCCGCAGGCGCTCTCTCCTCCTCTCCTCCAGAGAACGGCATAAAGCGCATGATCTGGAAGGGGATGGCGGCGTCCGTAGCGGCAACCCTCTCTGCGGCAGAGACGACCTCATCCTCGCGGCCCCGCACGTAGACTGCCGAGACCTCGACGTGGACACCCGCCTCATGAAGCGCCCGCACCGTTCTGAAGGCCGGCCCGGCCGAGGCGCCGCCGCACTCCCGGTAACACGCATCAGACGCCCCTTTCAGCCCCACGTTGACACAGTCGAGGAGCGGCGCGAGGGCACACGTAGCCTCGTCCCCCAGGTAGCCGTTTGTCGAGCACCCGAAGAGCAGCCCGGCATCGTGTGCGGCATCAGCAAGGCGGAGGACGGTCGGCAGGGATACCGCGGGCTCGTTGATGCAGAAGAGGATTCCCCGGCATCCTGCTGCCTCTGCTTCACTGACCACTTCGTCAGGCGGCAGGCGCACGAGTGCCCCGGTGAGGGTGCCGGGGTCGGTGGTCAGGATTGCTGAGACGCATCCGGGGCAGGAGAGGTTGCAACCGACTGAGGAGACGGCATAGAAGGTATGTCCCGGCCAGAAATGAAGGAAAGGGACCGTCTCTATGGCGGTCGGGTAGCGTGCCAGGTAGGAGTCGGGGAAGACCTCGACGGCCGCTCCTCCGGCACCCCGGTACATGCCGCATCTGCCGCACTCCCCCTCAGGGATCAGGCAGTGGTGTGCGCAACAGCGGCACTCATGCGTTAGCATCCCGCTTCTCTTCCTTTGCCGCGGTGGATCGCGGTATCGGGGTCATTATGCCTCCCCTTTGCCCCGGCAGCCGCAGGGGTTTATCGGGATGCAGACCGTCCGCCCGGCCTCCTCGATGTAGTGGACGCAGATATCGACCCCGTATGCTTCACGGAGGTTCTCCTTCGTGATGACGTCCTCGGCCGGTCCTTTCGCGATCAACCTGCCGTCCTGGAGGATGGCGGCCGAATGCGAGACCAGGAATGCGTGGTCGGGGAAGTGGGTGCACATCAGGATGGCGATCCCGTCGGCGGCGAGGCGGTCGATCGTCGCGATCACCTTCATCTGGTTGCCGATATCGAGGTGCGACGTCGGTTCGTCGAGGATGAGCAGCGAGGGCTCCTGGGCGAGGGCGCGGGCGATCATCACCATCTGCGCTTCCCCGCCAGACATCTCTGAGATGGGCTTCTCCCGGAGATGGGATATCCCGATCCGCGCAAACGCTTCATCCGCCTTCTCGTAGTCCTCCTCTTTCGGGACCGAGAAGGTCGAGATATGGGGCGCCCTTCCCATGAGGACGAAGTCAAGCGCCGAGAAAGGGAAGACGGAACGGTGGCCCTGGGGGACGTAGCCGACCTCCCGCGCGACCTCGTCGGGCCGCATACTGCTGACCCGGCGGCCGTTGATCTCCACATCCCCTCTCTGGAGCGTGAGGATGTTTAGGATGCACTTGATCAGGGTCGATTTTCCCGTGCCGTTCCTCCCGAGGAGGGAGAGAACCTCTCCTCTCCGGAGGGAGAGGGAGACATCTTCAAACTGTTTTGTGATGCCGTCGTATGAGAACGACGCGCACTTGACGTTCAGGATCATGTCCAGCCGACCTTCTTTTGTGTTAAGAGGTATGCGAAGAACGGCGCGCCGACGAGCGCCGTCAGGATGCCGAGCGGGATCTCGGCTGCGGTCAGGGTTCTTGCGATATCGTCGACGACGAGAAGGAACGAGGCCCCGAGGATGGCTGATACCGGGATGAGCCTGCGGAAATCGGGGCCGACGAGCATTCTTCCTATATGGGGCACGACGAGACCTACCCAACCGACGATCCCGCTGATGCAGACCGCTGAGGCGGTGATGACGGTCGAGGCGACGATGAGCACCACGGTCATCCTCTTCGTGTCGAGCCCAAGCGCCTGCGCCTCCTCTTCGCCGACCGCGAGGAGGTTGATCCGCCACCTGATGAGAAAGAGGCAGAGGCTCCCGAGAAGAATCGGCGGGGCGACCGCGATGATGTCGGCGTTTGAGACCGCAGAGAGGCTTCCCATCAGCCAGAAGACGATCGCAGGCAGGGTATCGTAAGGGTCGGCGGCGTATTTGGCGAGGGAGAGGAGGGCGGAGAAGAGGGAGCCGACGATGATCCCCGCGAGGACGAGGACAAGGGTCGAGGAGTTGTGGTAGACGCGGCCGATGCCGTAGGTGACGGCGACCGCGACGATCCCGAAGATGAAGGCAGAGACCTGGATGATCCCGGGGTTGCCGGAGATGAGGATCCCGAGCGCCGCCCCGAACCCGGCGCCGGCGGAGACGCCGAGGATATCGGGAGAGACGAGGGGGTTTCTGAAGAGGCCCTGGAACGAGGCGCCGGCGATGGCGAGCCCTCCGCCGACGAGCATCGCCGCTATCACCCGTGGGAGCCTGATCCGGAAGACGACCGTCTGTTCTGATGCCCCCCAGGTCTGCTCAAAGGAGGGGAGGAGGACCTGATGGCCTGAGAGTGCCGAGAGCAGGGATGATCCCCAGTCGAGGAGTGCGTTTGCCGACCCGATGACGAGGATCCGGAGCGTCTCCACCGGTTCCATCATGTACCTCCCGAAGAAGAGGGAGAAGAAGAAGAGGGCGACCGGGAGGAGGTAGATCGCCCTCTCTACCGGGATGTGCCGGAGGACGGTCTCATAGACCGGCGTGTCGCTGCGGTAGGGAACCCACGGAGGAGTGATTGTGACGTTCCTTTCGGGCTCCTGCCCGGTCTCTGCGGTCGTTTCTTTCCCGAAGGTCATCCGGCGCACCAGTTCATAGCATATCTGGATACCACATTTATTTAATTTTATGTTAACATAAACGACATAACATTTACTTTGGTGGTAAAAGGGTTTGGTTGAAACCCGGTTCCGGGCGTGGCGGTGATGTGCGGGGCCCCACATCACCGATGCGCCGGCTGCTGGATCCGGGTGGGCCTTGGGCCCCTGTGCCCCTCCGGTGCTCAAACTCAGTTCCCGCGCGAGGTGATGCCCTCCACGGTCCACTGCCCGGGGCGATCCCGGCGGAAAAGATGGGTCGAGCCGAACCTCAGTACTTCGCTCGTTTTGGCACCCGGCAGCGATGTGGCTTGTGCGCCGCTGCAACGAGGAGTCGGTAGCACCCAGACATCGCGTCCTCCTGCGTGAGAGAATGGTGCAAGGGTAACGAACAAGGCCTCACATGAAAGGTGCGAAGGGGAGTCGATGGTTTGACCTCCGGTTGGCTTTCTCAAAAATGTTAGCGAAGTACCGAACAGCCACCTCCAGCCAGGAGGTCGGTTTCATGCGTGCGGTCTCTGGTGCGATTCAGGTGAGAAAAAAGCGGAGGGTGTTCCGGCAAGCGCCTGTTGTTATTCTGCTCTGGCAAGATGGGTGCGGTTCTCCCTCACCCCTCGGGGCTGTAGCGCCTTCGGAGGATTGTCGGGGTATCTGCGGAGGCTCCGGCGGCGGCGCCTGCAAGCACCGGGGGTTCGAAGGCGTTGCGGCCCCCGGGAAGCGGGGGTACCGGGAGACCGGATCTCGTCTGGGCCTCCCGCCACTCCCAGATGGCGTCCATCACGTCGCTTGCCGTCGCCATCACGCTCGCGGTCCTGACATCCACCACCACCGGGTTTCTGATCTCCCAGTTCTGGATAGCCGTATCGAGGAGCCGGCGCCGGACGGTCCAGACCATCGGGGGGTGCGGGAGCGTGACCAACCGGTCGATCTGGTCAGCCCAGACCGCGCCCTGGAGCTCGAACCGTCCCACTTCGTCGATGACCATGAGGTCGGTCTCCCGTGGGTCAGGCGGGACGAGCGCCCTGCGGCCGAAGGCGAGCCCTTCGGGCCGGAAGTAGTAGCGACCATGGACCTCGCACCGCGGATCGGGGTCGATCGAACAGAGTTCCTCGTGCTCGCCGGTGGCGAGGTTGATGAGGGTAAATCCGGATCTCCTGCCGTCCCGTACGTGGCCGGGAGCGAGAACGCCCCTGATCCGGACGTTTGCCCCGACGGTGAGGCTGAGGACCAGGTGCAGGAACGTCGTCTTGCACTGGCCCTGCTCGCCGGTGATGATAAAGACAGGCGTCTGGTCGCTCATCCGGGAAGACCCCCGCTGCCGGAGTACATGCATATACTTCTGCAACAGCCCATATAAAACATTTTTACTTCAGACAGTTGTTCAGGTGATACTGTTGACTCCGGTATTCCTGAGCCTGATAGCCCATTCCGGCCTGCCTCGACCCAGGTGACGAGACTGAGCCCGGTGTTGCGATCGCATCGAGTGGCAGACCCGGTACTTCGCTCATTTTGGCACCTGGCAGCGATGTGGCGGATGCGATGCTGCAACGAGGAGTCGGTAGCACCCGGACTCCACGTTCTCCCGCGTGCATTCGCGTGAGGTGATGTACAGGGGTAACGAACAAGGCCTCACGCAAAAGACGCGAAGGGGCCTCTCTACACCCATGACCAAACTTCGCGCCTTCGCGTGAGGTATCGGTGTGGGATAATGATAGGGTCTCACGCGAAAGACGCGAAGACGCGAAGGGGACTGTCTACACCTATGACCAAACTTCGCGCTCTTCGCGACTTCGCGTGAGTTTTCAGCACAGGGGGTGAGCGAGCCTCTCGCGTTGGTCGCGAAGCGTGCCATGAGCCTTCGGCTCATAGATGAGCATGAAAACCGGCGATGGCTGGCCCGTATGGTAATAGCGGCCTCTTCGAGCGGAGGCTTTCTATATCCAAAGGGTGTTTTTTATATCAGCCTCGACGGGAATTCGGTGGTGTTTGACCTCCGGTTGGCCTCCTCAAAAATTTTAGCGAAGTACTGAGACCGCGACTGCACGGGGTACGGATTGATCGTGTGGGGGATTCGTGAACCCGAAGAAGGGACGCCGCTCTCATCCCCGGCGTCCGGCAGGGGTCTTTCTGCTCACGCCGTCTTCACCCCGCAGAGATAAGTATCAACGGCGAACAATACTTTACGGAGATTATTCGTATGGCAGACAGGAAGAACGCAACGCTGGTCGTGCTCCACACGACCATGGGCGATATAACGATTCGCCTCTACGACGATATGCCGGTGACCGCGGGGAACTTTGAGAAACTTGTGAGATCCGGGTTCTACGACGGCACGATCTTCCACCGGGTCATCGACAGGTTCATGATCCAGGGCGGCGACCCCACCGGCACCGGGACGGGCGGGCCCGGCTACACCATCACCGATGAGTTCGTGAAGGGCCGCTCGAACCGCCGGGGCACGCTCGCCATGGCGAACACCGGCCGCCCGAACACCGGCGGCAGCCAGTTCTTCATCAATCTGGTGGACAACACCTACCTCGACTGGGACGACCCCCGGACCCCGAGCGCCCACCCGGTCTTCGGCGAGGTTGTGGAGGGACTCAACGTCGTCGACAAGATCGGGAAGGTGAAGACGAACGCCGCCGACAAGCCGAAGGTCCCGGTCAAGATCGAGAAGGCGGAAGTCGTAGAGTAACTTCATCCAGCATGAAACGCAGTACCGCTGGCCGCTGGAGTCCGGGCGTGGTCGAGGAGCGGATCGGCTACACCTTCCAGGACCGCTCACTCCTCGAGCGGGCGCTCACCCGCCTGGCCTACACCCTGGAGGCGGGCCTCCCCCCCGAGGCCCACATGGACGCCCTCGCGACGCTCGGCGATGCGGTCATCAACGTGGTGGTCGTGGAGGCGGTGGTCATGGGCGGGGCGCACGACAAGGGCGCGATCAGCAACCGGAAGATGAACCTGGTGAACATGACCCGGCTCCGCGGGCTTGCAGAGGACCTCGACCTCGAGGAGTACGTCCGCTGGGGAAAGGGCGAGGCCGCCCAGGCGGTCTGGACCTCAGGCCGGGTCCTTGCCGAGTGCATGGAGGCGCTCATCGGCGCCGTCTACCTGGACGGCGGAATGGATGCGGCCGCCGGTGTGCTCAGGCGCCTTGGGCTCACGGAGAGCGTGTAACCGTTCTCTCCGTCGAATGCTTCACACAACCCCCGGGGAAACCCGTTCGTCGATAGAATGGCAGTATAGCCTCACGCGAAGTGCGCGAAGCCGCGAAGGGGAGTTGCTCTCGGATAACCGTTCTTCGCGTCCTTCGCGGCTTCGCGTGAGTCAATGATTTAGGATAATTTGAAGGAACTCATCCTTAGCGGAGCGATTCCTCTAAGTCAATTACCCTGTTCTTCCACCGCCGATCCCGGCAGGGGCTCTCTCGCCGGAACGCCGGCCGGCGGCCGCATCAGGAGCCAGGCGACAATAAGCCCCGCCGCGGCGAGGCCGGCCACCGCGGGGAAGACCCCGAGGTAGGTCCCGGTCGCCGTCCTGATGAACCCTGCAAGTTGCGGCCCGGCGATGGCGCCGGCGCCGTAGGCGAGGAAGACGATCCCGTAGCACCGCGGGTAGTCGCATGTCCCGAAGTAGGACGCGGTCGCGGTCGGCGCGATGGCAAGCCACCCTCCAAGGCACCCCCAGAGGACCGCAAACGCGATGACGTAGGCAGGCACCCCCGGTGCGAGCCAGATCAGGACTGATGCGGCCGCGATCAGGGCAAATGTCAGCATCGCCGTGGTGCGGGGGGTTATCCGGTCGGCGAGGCTGCCGAACGCCGGCCTTCCCAGCCCGTTGAAGACGGCGAAGAACCCGACGAGGATCGTCGCGAGCCCGGCATCGACCGCCGCCACCTCGGTCCCGACCGGCTTTGCGATCGAGATCGCGGCGAGTCCGGCGAGGCAACCGATGAAGTAGCAGAGAAAGAGCCCGTAGAAGGCCCCTGTCCGGAGCATCGCCCTTCGGTCGCACTCACAGAGCGGCACGGTGCCCGTGCCGGGCGCGGGCGGAACCCATCCCGCCGGCCGCCAGCCTTCCGGCGGGAACCGGAGCGGCAGGGCCGAGAGCACCAGCACGACGATGAAGACGGCCCCGAAGATCCCGAACGTTGCCATCACCCCGTATGCGGCGATCAGGGCTCCCGCGGCGTTTGCGGTGACAAACGCCGAAAACCCAAACCCGAGCAGGGTAAGCCCGACGGCAAGCCCCCGGCGATCCGGGAACCACCGGGCCGCCACGGCAACCGGCGCCCCGTAGGCGATCCCGACCCCCAGCCCACCGATGACCCCGTAGACGATGTACAGGGTCTCGATCGATGTCGCCGTCGAGGCGAGGAGCCACCCGAGGCCGGTGAGGAGCCCGCCCGCGATCGTCATCGCTCGCGGGCCGTAGCGTTCGATGTACTTCCCGGAGAGCGGCATCGCGACGGCGAAGAAGGCGAGGAAGACCGAGAACGGGAGGAGCGCCTCCCCCGCCGTCACCTCTCGGCCGAGCGTCGCGGAGAAGTGAGCCGCAAGCGGCGTCACAAAGACGCTCCAGGAGTAGATGCTCCCGAGGCAGAGGTTGATGAGGAGCCCGAGGGCTACGAGCCCCCATCTCCCCCTCTCTGCGGGCATGCCGAAGACCTCCGGCGCGACGGGCATATCCCTCACCCCCTCAGCGGGAGGGTCACTCCTCCAGGGTGGAGATATCCCCCGGATCGATGCCGAGCTCACGGGCTTTCAGAACCCGGCGCATGATCTTGCCGCTCCTGGTCTTCGGGAGCCGGTCCACGTACTCGATCTCGGCCGGCACCGCGACGGGCCCGAGGCTTTTCCTGACATGGCGGGCGAGTTCGGCGGAGAGCCCGTCGCCGGGGCTCACCCCCACGCGGAGGGTGACGAAGGCCTTGATGACGTTCCCTTTCAGGGGATCGGGCTTCCCGATGACGGCCGCCTCAGCCACCGCATCGTGGGAGACGAGCGCGCTCTCGACCTCGGCGGTGCCGATGTTGTGCCCGGCGACGATGATCAGGTCGTCGGCCCGCCCGAGGATCATGATGTAGCCCTCCTTATCCTTCACCGCGAGGTCTCCGGCCGTGTAGCACCCCGGGATGGTCTCCCAGTAGGTGCGGTAGCGCTCATCGTTCCGGTAGACCGTCCTGAGCATGGCGGGCCAGGGTTCCCTGATGACCAGGAACCCGCCGGTGCCGGGGGGGACCGGGTTGCCCTGGCGGTCGACGACGTCCACGACGGCGCCTGGTATGGGTTTTCCGGCAAACCCCGGCTTCATCGCCTCGCCGATCATCGTGGTGATGATGTGCATCCCGGTCTCGGTCTGCCACCAGGTATCCACGACCGGGCATCGCCCGCCGCCGATATGGTGGTAGTACCACTCGAACGCCTCAGGGTTGAGGGGTTCACCGACCGACCCGAGCACCCGGAGCGTTGAGAGGTCGTACTTCGCCGGCCACTCATCACCGTAGCGCATGAACATCCGGATCGCGGTCGGGGCGGTGTAGAAGATCGTCACCCCGAGGTCCTGGACCAGATGCCAGTAGACGCCCGGGTCAGGGTAGTCGGGGGTTCCCTCGACGATGACGACTGTCGTCCCGACCGCGAGCGGGCCGTAGACGACGTAACTGTGGCCGGTGATCCAGCCGGGGTCGGCGGTGCACCAGAAGACGTCGGTCTCCTTGATATCGAAGTCGTGGCGGGCGGTGTAGTAGGTCCCGACCGCGTAGCCGCCGCAGGAATGAACGATGCCTTTCGGCGCGCCGGTCGAGCCGCTGGTGTAGAGGATGAAGAGGGGATCCTCCGCGTCCATCGTCTCTGCCGGGCAGTCCGGTGCTGCCTCGCGGCAGAGGTCGGCGTAATCGACCTCCCGGGCGGGGTCGAGGTCGACGGCCGGAGTCCCGCGCCGCAGCACGACGACCTTCTCGACGCAGGGGGTGTGGGTGAGCGCCTCCTTTGCGATCTCCCGGAGCGGGACGGCCTTCCCCCGCCGGTAGCCGACGTCAGCGGTGATGAGGACCTTTGCCTCCGCATCGTTGATCCGCATCGCAAGCGCGTCCGGCCCGAACCCCCCGAAGACCACCGAGTGGACGGCCCCGATCCGGGCGCAGGCGAGCATCGCGACGACCTGCTCGGGGACGAGCGGCATGTAGATGCAGACCCGGTCACCCTTCCCGACGCCGAGGCTTTTGAGGCCGTTTGCGAACCGCATCACCTCGCGGTAGAGGCCGTCGTAGGTGAGCCTCCGCTCCTCCCCTCCTTCCCCGCGCCAGACGAGCGCCGGCTTATCCTTCCGCTCGCTGGTGACGTGGCGGTCCAGGCAGTTGTAGGTGATGTTCATCTTTCCGTTGACGAACCATTTCGCGTAGGGGTGGTTCCATTCCCTGACCCGGTCCCAGGGCCCGAACCAGACCAGTTCGCGGGCGATCCGGTCCCAGAAGGCGTCCGGGTCGCGCATGAACTCCTGGTAGGCCCGGGTGTAATCGGGCGTCCAGGCGGTCGCCTTGAACCGCGGATCGGGAAGGTAACGCTTCTCTTCCAGTTTCACAGCAAACGTCCCTGTCATCTCTTCTCAATCCTACATGATTAATCGTTACTAATTTGCTCCGGTCGAACCCTGAGAGGGTCCTGATACCGTGCAAAAGCGCTGAATCTCCCGGGTCCGTCGACCTCCCGACCGATCGTCCCGTGGTCATGCTGCCATACACCGGTCACCGGCAGAGAACGCCGGTGGCCGCCAGGGGCACTGGTTCCCGGTGCCCGACTCCCGTATGGTCACCTCCAGGTTTAACACGATTCATGGTGTACATTCCTGAGATAAACCTTGCGGTCGCGGAGGGGGATCCCGCCGCTCTCCCCGCCGTCTCCCGCTCCCCCTCATGGGGGTCGGGGCAACTCCCATACTATCCCTTCCCCGTCACGGCAACGGTGGCGGGTGTCCATAGTAGGATATCAGAAACATCGAAACAGCGGCAATAACTATCGTCATAGTTCTGTAGAGACGTACAACGCCCGGACCGGCGTTGGCAGCAGCAAATCTGGCGGTGACGGATCGCGTGGACAGGGCCAGGAGAATTACGGGAACTGCGGCCAGTCCAAGCAGTATCGATGATACCAGGTGTGCCGGGCCTATGTACCCCGGATACCAGATCAGCGCGGTGTACCGGACGGCGGTGGCGGCTACAAAAAGCATCAAAGCCGTAAGGAATAGTCTGATTCTCGATCTCAGCATAGCCGGGCACCTCTTGTTCCGACGCTGGAGTTGCCTGCTCCTCCATACCCTGTTCCTGGCCTGAGAGGAACGTAAGCCATCGGCGGCGGCACCGGCGCTCCTCCCAGGATCCCGGAGAACGCACGCATTCCGGCACCAGCCCCGGATACGCCCACCGGAAGTCCCGCCATCAGGAGACCTCCAGCATCCGGGCTATCCGTTCGGGGTCGTCGGTATAGATCGCGGCGATCTTTTTATTGGCGGTCGTTATCGTCAGGGATCGCGGATACCGTGCCCGCGCAGAGGTGCAGCAGGTCATCACAGGGAAGAAGACCACGGCTGCAATCCCAAGAATGAACCGCATCGATGCCGGGTTGGAGAGCCCCCCGTAGATACCGGCGACCGCCGATACGAGGATCACTCCCACCAGCGCCACGAGGAGCCAGGAAGGTCCGGGAAGTTTGTTCTCCCTCACCTCCGCCTTCACGATGGCATCCTTCGGTATGACGACTGCCGGGAGGATCGGTCGCCTGAGGGTTATGGCATCGCGGGTGATCTCGATACCGGTCCTCCGTATGACCCCGTATAACTCCATAACCGAGAGGGTCAGGGCGATAGCAAGCAGAATAAGGCTTCCAGAAGGCGGAAACGCGACAGAGAGGTACATGACGAGGATGAAGAAACCGGCGCTGGCCACCGCCATGACCACCGCCGTGACCGCCGGAATATCGCTTGATCCATAGTCCACGACTGCACCGCCCACCACCTCCCGACCGCCGTCTGCCGCCGCCATCCCGCTCTCGCTCCCGGGCACGGCATCTCGTCGCCAGGACGCAGCGGCGGTCGCGTTCGGACACCAGCCCAGGTACCTTCGTATCGTCTCCATATGAGGCGTCATACGACCTCCTTCAGTTTCGCGAAGAGTTCGTCGGCCATCCGGGTCGGGTCATCGGTCTTCGTGAGCGCAATACCCAGTTCGTCCGCGTAGTCCCAGATGAGCTCGATGCACCGTGCATACCGGGGGCATGCGCCGCAGTCCCCCTCATGCTCGTACCAGACCTGCACCCCGTGGTCTTTCGAGACAAACACGATTGCGCCTGCATCGAACGGGATGGATTGCCCGAAGAGAACCCCAATCTCTGCGTTCAGGCGCTCGACCTCGATCTGGTTTGCGTTGGCTATATCAAGGAGCGTCTCCTCGACTTTCCGGTCCATGGTGAGGAGCGCCTTCGAGACCGCCTGGCGGGATATGCGGAAACGCTCCGCGATCCTGATGTTGGGGAGGCCGCTGCGGCGGAGGCTCCAGAACGCAAACTGTCTGCTGTCGAGGGAGAGTGGCATAAGTCAACATGCGTATGTTGACAATATATGCGTTGTGGTTCGTTGATGCTATGTCATTGGGCGAGATCGTGCAAAAACAGATCTCTGAATGATGACCTGCAGGACGGTCGGGACATTCATCAGCGGAAACCTGTGATCATCGTGGGGATGGCGATGATGGCTATCGAGGTGCGGAGCTTTACGATGTTGCCCGGTATGGTCGGGGCGAAGGCGCCCATCTCTGTGAAGATCGCCGGGCAGGTCTTCGCCATCTTGATCACCTGCCCGTTCTCGATGCTGTCCTCAGAAGAGGTCGGTTTTGCCCGCATACACCCGGGGCGGGGCTGATCCTCCCGGCCGGGGGCACCGGCGGTGCTCCGAAAAGTGGGACTACAGGACCCGATCGCGGTCGCCGTGCCCCTCCTGCGCATCGACTCCGGGGACGCGGCGCCCGACCGGGAAGTCGGCGGCTCTCTCCCGGTCGTCTCCGACTGCCGGGCTCTGCAGTGCAAGCGGACCGTCCCCTTTGAGTGACGCTGGTTCGCTCCCCTTCTGGACGGAGTACTGCTCGGCAAGCTTGCGGAGATCCCGCACTTTGGCGTTCGCCGCCTCGATGATCGAGAGGACCTCAAGGTAGCGGCTGTCCCCGAGATCGCCCTCCCTGCGGAGACTGACGAGCTGCTCACGGTAGTGCTTGTTGATGGCACGCTGGAGTTCGGCGTCCCGGGCGCGGAGTTCCGCAACGGTCGTATCCTGGATCCCCGGGAAGAGGCGCCCGAGCCCGACGATGTTCTCGTCGAGAATCCGGTAGACAGTCTC
>Ga0209510_1004200_pt1 | contig 12904 bp, 10 predicted proteins | sample BiotimSIPDNA_FD_185749 | JGI IMG/M metagenome (GOLD analysis project Ga0209510, IMG submission 185749) | Anaerobic biogas reactor microbial communites from Washington, USA - Biogas_R1 time_0 SIP DNA (SPAdes) (version 2) | ecosystem: Engineered > Bioreactor > Anaerobic > Unclassified | place... | reverse complement strand
GGTCCGGCGAAGGCAACAGGGAATTGCGGCAACTGCTGACGGAAGCAGGCTTTGCCGTGGTGGAGCCCGAGGTGCGGGTCAACTGGAAGCCCAGGGAAGAGGAGCTGAGCCAGGCAGAGCCCATTGCAAAGGCCCTGTTGGCGGACTGATTCCGGGGGTTTGTAAGTAGCAAAATCACTTGGATTCAAGCGTCAGCATCAGGTCAGACACTTTAGAACCATAGCAACCGACGTCATTTTCATCAGGCAGCCAGCAGATGGCTGCCTGTTTTGGTAAAGATTCATATCGGAATGATTACAGAATCATGATGAGATATGAAAATTATACATCTTGGTTTTCTGGTTTGTATGTTTTCGGATGTGGATAGCCTTTGGGATAAGCAGGCCATTCAAACTGTGGATAACCCGGCCAATTTGGGCTTGATTTTTTCCAAAACCTGTGCGTCAGTTGACATTCCGTTCAAAAATATCCTTTTTCTGTGGATAACCCTGTGGACATTGTGGACAGAACAGGTGTTTGAGGCCTTTTGCAGCCCCGGACATTTATGCAGCCGGACTTCCAGAAATCCCACCAAACTGCACATGTTTTTATTAAGAAGCAGTGAAAATCCCTTGGCTTATTCATCAAATTCCGTTTTTATGCATCCCCGGTGATGTGGATAGTCCGTGGATGACGGGCGGCAGCATGTCCACGTGTGGATTGGGCCTGGCTATGATATACTGGACAGGCTGAAGCAAAGAGAACACAGGCTGTTTGTTTCAATAACAACTGGGAGAAAAACCATTGCCAATCCAGATCATCGCCGTGGGGAAGCAGCGGGAGGGCCACCTGAAGCTGGCCCAGGAATATGAGCGCAGGCTGTCCCGCTACTGCAAGCTGGCCGTCCACGAAGTGCAGGACGAAAAAGACCCTGGGACCGCATCCGCTGCCCTGGCGCAAAAGGCGCTGGAGGCGGAGGGGCGGCGCATCCTGGAGCGGATCCGGCCCCAGGACACGGTGGTGGCCTTGTGCATTGATGCGCCACAGTTTGACAGCGAGCAATTCAGCGAGCACATCCGCACCTGGCACGACAGTTCCGTCAGCGTGGTTTTCGTCATCGGCGGTTCCCTGGGACTCTCTGAGGAAGTGACTGCGCGTGCAAACAAGACCCTGTCCCTGTCCAGAATGACCTTTCCCCACCAGCTGGCCCGGGTGATGCTGCTGGAGCAGATCTACCGCTCCTATAAAATTCTATCCGGCGAAAGGTACCACAAATAATGCGCTTGCAGCAGCTGCGGCTTCACCAGTTCCGCTCCTACGAACAACTGACCTTGATGCCCCCGCCCGGCATCACCATTTTAGTGGGTGAAAACGGTGCCGGGAAAACCAACTTGCTGGAAGCGGTCCATCTGTGCTGCCTGGGCCGCAGCCACCGCACCAGCAACGACCGGGACATGATTAAAATCGGCAGCACCACCTGCGCCGTCCATGCCAGGGTGCAGCGGGCCACCGTGCGGGACGAGGTGGGGGTCCGGCTGTTTGCGCCCCAGGGCGAGCGGAAGGTGGTTTTTGTCAACGGCAAGACCGTGTCCAGGATGGGGGAATTGATGGGCCACATGACCTGTGTGATGTTCTCCCCTGAGGACCTGGATTTGGTGAAAGGCGCGCCCAGGGGCCGCCGCATTTTTCTGGACATGCTCCTGGCCCAGAGCCAGGCTGCCTATTTTTATGCGCTGCAGCAGTACAATGCCGTGCTGCGCCAGCGCAATGCGCTGCTAAAGGAGATTGCCAAGAACCGGGCGGATAAGAAAACCCTGGAGGTGTGGGACGAGCAGCTGGCCAAGGCGGCTGCACCCATTGTCATCCAGCGCAGGGACGCCGCCTATGCCATCAGCGAACTGGCGACAGACCATTACAGCTATATTGCGGGGCGCAAGACTGAACATTTCTTCCTGCGCTATCAAGGCATGCTGATGGACAGCATGGACCCGGCAAGCGATCTGCTAAAACGCCTGGCCGCCAACCGGGAGGATGACATCCGCAGGCAGGCCACCACGGCGGGCCCCCACCGGGATGATTTGCTGCTCATGCTGTCGGGGAACGACATGCGGGCGTTTGCATCCCAGGGCCAGGCGCGGACAGCAGCCCTGGCTATGCGCCTGGCGCAGATTGACATCTTAACCCGGGCCCATCAGGAAACGCCGCTGCTGCTGCTGGACGATGTGATGAGCGAGCTGGACGAAGGCAGACAATCCCGTTTGCTGGTCCGTCTGGACAGGATGCAGACCTTGCTGACCTGCACAGAACTCCACAGCATCAAAAATATCCACCCTTCCTGTGTGCTCACCGTGAAGGATGGCAGCGTGCAGTCCGTATAATATTAAAATTTGGGGATGCGCAGCACCGCTTCTCGCCATTGACGCTGGAAGGCAGCAGCGGTTTTCGTCCGCTCCCCAGGGTCGTTTGCGAGGGCTGCGGCTGCGATATCGTACAGCGGCTCCCCGGCACCCCAGTCCCGGATGGACCGGGTCATCTGGTTGCCAAAGAAGGTGAATGCCAATGCGCCCAGGGCATAGGCATTGGCGCAGGCATCCAGGGCCGTCCCCACCCTGTAGCCTTCCGGGGGGATATACCAGATGGTGCCGGGCAGCTTGGGATGGGGTACGCTGGCAGGAAACCGGACAAAATGGCTGACTGACGACAGCAGCGGCCTGGTGCGCTCAAAATCAACCAGAATATGATGGTCTGACAGGCCTGCAACCAGATAATCCAGGGCTTCAGCCTGAACCAGCACGTCCATCAGGCTGTCAAACATGGCCAGCTTCTCGATCAAAGGCAAGGCTTTCAGGCGTTTCAGGTGCATCTCAAGGGGCGCCAGCGCAAAGCCGTCAAACCAGTGAAATATCAGGCCATGGCCCTGTGGCGTGTCAAAGGCATGCACCAGCTGGTTCAGTGCGGGGTGCTGCAGCTCCAGATACTTTGGCTGCGCTGCTTTCAGCTGCCGGACTGCGGCCTCCGGCTGCCCTGCGTACATCAGGGTGGGGGCGCCGGCATACTTGATGAAATACCTGCGTTCGCCATCAGTGATGCCAAAGCACAGGTTGCCGGAGATCAGCTGGTCAAACACGCAAAACACCTGTCCAAACTGCTTAAGCCAGGACAGGTCATGCCAGGATTTCAGGCGGATGGTGAGCCCGTCGTGAATCTGCTCAATCATTGGATACCGCCGCGGGAGACAAGCTCTCATGGTCCCGGGTCACGTTGTGGATCCATTTGTCCCCCTGCAAGCGGCGCCTGGCGATGATCCATTTGAAGGTCTGATCCACCCGGGTTAAGAAATACACCCAGTGCAGGGGCAGCTTCAATACAAAGGCGGCCAGGAAAGCGGCGGGCAATACAATGAACCAGCCGCAGATGGTGTCCACCAGCATGACAAAGCGGTTGTCGCCGGCGCCCCGGTTGATGCCCACAAAACAGGAACCATGGTAGCTGGTGCCAATCAGGGTCAGCACGCAGACATTGACCATCATCACCGCCAGCTGCTCAGCCTCCGGCATCAGCCCGTACAGGCTGATAAAGGGCTTGCGGATGACAAAGACCACAGCGGCCATGAACACGCCGAAAATCAGAAACAACCGCTGGATGGTGCTGGAGTATTCCTTCACCCGTTTGATGTCCCCGGCGCCCACCGCCTTCCCCACCATCACCGCAGCACCGCCTGCCAGGGCAAAGGTGAACAGGGTGCCCAGGTTCATCAGGGAATCCACCACCCCAACAGCGTTGCTCATTAAAATGCCCAGCTGGCCGATGATGACCATTTTCAGCATGCCGATGACGGCCCACTGGGCATCGGTGATGCCAACGGGCAGGCCAAAGCGGAAGTAGTCCTGCCAGGCCCAGGCGCTCTGCCGCCGCAGCATCCCCATGCGGAAATGCATGGCCTGCTGCACCCTGGTGCAATACCAGATCACCAGCCCCATCTCAATCACCCGGGCTAAGAGGGTGCCGATGGCGGCGCCCTGAACGCCCAGGGCAGGGAAGCCCAGCTTGCCAAAGATGAGGATGTAGTTGAACCCTACATTGGTAAACAGGGAAACCACGGTGATGTAGATGGTGATGCGGACAATCTCAATGCCCTTGAGCATGCCAATCAGGCAGGCAGTGATGGCATAGGGGAGATAGGAGATTGCCACCAGGGGCAGGTAGCGCATGGCGATGTTGACGGCTTCGGTTTCATTTCTGTTGATGACGATGTGGAGGATCTGTCTGGGGAACAGCTGGATTGCCAGGATAAACAGCGCGGCCACCATGACGGACAGCAGCGTCACAGCGGCTGCAACTGCCTTGATGCTCCGGGTGTCCTTCTTGCCCCAGTATTGCGATACCAGCACGATGGAACCGCTGGCTAGCCCGGTTAAAAAAGCGATGACCAGGTTGGTGATGCTGTTGGACTGGACCACAGCCGCAAAGGAAAGGCCCCGGGCATCCAGCTGGCTCACCATCAGGTTGTCCGCCAGCACCACCAGCAGGTTGATGGCTGCCTGGAAGGCAGCCGGCAGGGAAAGCCTAAGGATGGTCTTGTAAAAGTCGCGGTCTTTGATCATTGTGTCCCTCGATTTGTATTGTCTGCATTATAACAACGGCCCTTTTCAGCGTCAACCAAGGCGTGGTCCCGCGCGTGTTTTCCATTTGTTTCAAATGACGCAGACCGGGTAACTAATAATCAACACACGCAAGGAGGTTCGACCATGAAACACACCTTACCCGCTCTGCCATACGCCTATGACGCGTTGGAGCCATATATCGACGAAACCACCATGAACATCCACCACACCAAGCACCACCAGGCCTATATCGACAACCTGAACAAGGCCATTGAAGGCACAGAATTTGCGGACTGGCCGCTGGAAAAGCTGATTGTCGATCTGGATAAACTGCCGGACAACATCAAAACAGCCGTCCGGAACAACGGCGGCGGCCACATCAACCACAGCCTGTTCTGGCAGGTGATGGGCCCGCATTCGAAGGGCAAGCCGGATGGCATTTTGGAGATTGAGATCAACAAAACATTTGGCAGTTTTGAAGAATTCCAGAAGGAGTTTGAGAACGCCGGGAAAACCCAGTTTGGTTCCGGCTGGGCCTGGCTGGTGGTGGACAATGGCAAGCTGGCCGTCACCAAGACGGCCAACCAGGACAGCCCCCTCACCAAAGGACAGATTCCCATCCTGGGGGTGGACGTCTGGGAGCATGCCTACTACCTGAAGTATCAGAACCGCAGGCCCGAATACCTGGGCAATTTCTGGAAGGTGGTCAACTGGGACGAGGTCAGCCGCCGCTATAAGGACGGCACCAAGTAAGAAGACAAGAAACTATTCACAAAAAGGGGCGGCGCTGATGCGCCGCCCCCTTGCTTTTGCTGTCCTTGCGGTATCAGTCCGCCGCATAGGGCATGACTGCGACGATTTCGTCCTCGATGTACACCAGGTAGTACAGGTTGCTGCCGGTGTTCAGGTAGTTGTTGTAGAACTCCTGGGCGTTGACAGCCCGCACCGGGTTGTGCTTGGTGCCATAATAGAACAGGCAGTTGGGGGCGGTCTTGTATTTGTAGAGATAGACCGTCTCGTTGACAAAGGTGGAGATGTTGGACTTGTCTTGGTATTTGATGGATACCAAGTCGGCCGAAATGGTGGCGATGCCGTCACTCATATCGATGGCCGTGATGTAGCCGGCAGACACCCGGGTGCGGCGCTCGCTGGGGCGGCGCTGGAGGTAGACCGTATAGGTGTTCTGGGCTGTGAGCATATTGCCCTCGCCATACACCGAAACCGTGATCTGCACCGCTTGGGGGTCATCGGTCATCTGGATGATCTGGGACTTCTGCCCGCTGGCCACCACCTGGCCGTTGACCGTTACAACAGCATTGGAGGCCGCGGTGGTGGGGGTGAAGGTGATCCGTGACACCCAGTTTGCCACCGTCAGCAGGTAGGTGTTCTGGTAGGGATCGAAGCGCTGGGGCAGCATTTTGCCGGTGTTGGGCGCGTTGTGCTCCAGGTTGACCAAACGGTCCGCCGGCAGGGGCGTCTGGGCCAGGCTGGCAGGCGCCAGGGAGAGGAGCAGGGCGGTCAGCAAAGCCAGTGACAGGAATTTCTTCATCATAAAAACCTCCTCAGTGTGTGTTCATCCAATCAACGCGCCAGGATGCCGTTTTCTTGCGGACAATCTGATTATTCCCTGATGAAGGCATTGTATATGGCCTGGATGGCAGTTTCAAGGTGCTGCTCGTCCACGCCGATGATGATGGACAGCTCACTGGGTGCCTGGAACATGGTCCTGATGGTGATGCCCTGTTCTGCCACCGCGGTGAAAAGACGGGCGATGGTGCCGTGCAGTTTGAACAGGCCAGTCCCTACACAGGCCACCAGGGCAATGCCCTCCTGAATGCTGATGGCATCCGGGTGCACGGCGGATTCGATTTCCTCCAGGACCTGTGCCTTTTTGGAGTTGAGGGATTCGCTGTTCACCATGATGCACAGGGCGTCAATGCCGGTGGGCAGGTGCTCAAAATTGATGCGGTGGGTTTCCAACACGGACAGCACTTTGCGGCCAAAACCCACCTCATCGTTCATGTTCATTTTTTCAAGAATGATGGTGGTAAAGCCCCGCTTGCCCGCGATGCCTGTCACGGCCGGCAGCTTGCCGATCTGCCGGAGGCAGGGGACGATGAGGGTGCCCGGATGATGGGGGTTGATGGTGTTGCGGATGCTGGTGGGGATGCCGGCATTGCGGACGGGGAAGACGGCTTCCTCATGAATCACGCTGGCGCCCATGTAGCTCAGCTCCCGCAGTTCCCGGTAAGTGAGGCTGGAAATATAGCTGGCATCCGGGATGATGCGGGGATCGGCAGACCGAAACCCCGTGACATCCGTCCAGTTTTCATACAGGTCGGCATCCAGGGCGGCAGCCACCAGGGCGCCGGTCACATCGCTGCCCCCTCTGGAAAACGTGAGGATGTCGCCCCTGCTGTCCGCACCATAAAAACCGGGGATTACGGCCGTGAATGTATCTGACAGGACGGCTCTAACCTGTCTTAAGGTGCGGGCTTGGTTGAGCTTGCCGTCCTCATCAAACACCATGAGGTCTGTGGCATCTACAAAAGGAAGCTTCATCCACAGGGCGAAGAGGCGCGCACACAGGTATTCCCCCCGGCTGGCTACAAAGGACCGGCTGGCGCCCTTGCCAATGGCTTCCTTCACCTGGTCCAAATCATGCTGAAGGGCATCCGGCTGCCCCAGGTCCCTGGCAATCTCCTGGTATCTCTCGGCAACCTGAGCAAACAGCGGCTCGTAGGGCAGGTGTTGCGCTGCCTGTGCATGGCAGGCAAGCAGCAGGTCGGTGATTTTTTGATCATGAGGCGCACGTTTTCCCGGCGCGCTGACGATGATGTACCTGCGTTCCGGCTCCATGTCCAGGATGTCCCGCACCATCAGAAAGTGGCTGGCATCCGCCAGGGATGAGCCGCCAAATTTTGTAACAATCATCAAAGCCTCCAAAATGAAAGAATGCGCTGAACCGTTGTGCTGCAGGCATTCATCGGCATCTGTCACGATGCTCACGATGGCCATCATATCACAGGTGGCAAACAGCGTTCAAACGGCCAGCTTTGGTGACAAGCGGCTGCCGCCATGGTATAATCGAAGGACGAACAAAGCATTTCGCAATGGAAAGGGTTTATGGCCAAACTGAGCAAAGAAAAACGCAGCATGCTGCTGAATATCGGCTTCATCTTCTTGACGCTGCTGTTGATGCTCTATTTGGTTTCCCGGGCAGGGGACCCCAAGCTCATCCTCACCGCTTTCACCACCATCAACCCCTGGTGGCTGGCAGGCGCCATCGGCTGTTTTGCAGTGCATGTGCTGCTGGAAGGCCTCATTCTCCGCGTGTTTTTTTATTTTCAGAACGTGAACATTTCCTGGGGTTCCTGCAATCTGGTGGGCCTGATCGGCATGTATTATTCATCCATCACCCCGGCTGCCACCGGCGGCCAGCCCATGCAGGCTTTTGCCTTTAAAAAACGCGGGGTGCCGGCCGGTGTGGGCTATTCCTCCTTAGCGGTGAAGTTTTTCTGCTGGCAGTGCGCCCTCCTGCTCATTGGCGCCGGCCTCTGGATTGCCTTTGGCAGCCAGGTGCATGCCCTCTTGGGCAAAGGCGTCTGGTTGCTGGCCCTGGGCTTTTTCCTCAACTCCCTGATGGTGTCCATCGTGATTCTGCTGGCCATCAACCGCAACTTGGTGCGGGCCATCATCATTTTTTTTGTGAACCTGGCCTACCGGCTGCGCCTGGTGAAAAACCGGGAGAAAACCTCCTCCCGGATGGATGCTGCGCTGTTTGACTTCCATTCCAGCGTGGAGATCCTTACCCAGAAACCCAGGCAGTTCCTGGTGCTTTTCCTCATTTCCATGGTGCAGGTCACCGCCCTAATGAGCGTTTTATACTTCATCTACCGCGGTTTTTCCCTGACGGCACACAGCTATCCCCAGATCCTGGCCCTGCAGTTTTTGCTGTACATCACCGCATCCTTTACGCCCCTGCCCGGGGCATCCGGTGCGCAGGAAGGCGGGTTCTACCTCTTTTTCCGGAGTTTCTTTCCCCATGCTTCCCTGTTTGCAGCGTTATTGATCTGGCGCTTTGTCACCTATTACCTGTTCATCATCGTGGGCTTTTTCGCAGTGTTCGTCGACCAGACCCTGACCCTGAGGCGCAACCGGCGACTGCAGCAGGAAGCACAGGCAAAGGCGGCGGCGGTGGAGATGATGAAAGAAGAGTCCCAGGAAGATACAAACTGACAATAGAAAGCAGGACACGCTATGAAAACATTGGTTTACGGCCACCGCGGCGCTGCAGGTTATGCGCCGGAGAACACCCTGGAAGCCTTCCAACTGGCTGTTGAACACCAAGCGGACGGGGTGGAGCTGGATGTTCACCTGACCCGGGACAAACAGGTCATCGTCACCCATGACGAGCGCATCGACCGGGTCTCCACCGGCACCGGGCTGGTGGCCATGCTCACCTTAAAGGACATCAAGAAGCACCTGTTCAACCTGCCCCATCCGGAGTATACGGAAGCCCGTGCGCCCCTGCTGGAGGAGGTGCTGGAGCTGTTGAAGCCCACCGGCCTTCACATCAACATCGAGCTGAAAAACAGCCGCCTGCCCTATCCGGGCCTTGAACAGGCATGTCTGGAGCTGGTGGCAAGGCACGACATGGAGGAGCGGGTGCTGTATTCGTCCTTCAACCACCACTCCATGATCCGCATGAAGCAAATGAACAACGCTGTAAAAACCGGGCTGCTGTATGACTGCTGCCTCCTGGATCCCCTGCATTATCTTAAAGGCGCGGGGGCTGATGCCATGCATCCGCATTTTACCGATGTGCTGATGAACCAGGAGGCCTATGCACGGCTGCGTCAGGCCGGCTATCCCGTCAACGTCTGGACGGTGAATGACGAACGGGACATGCGCAGCATGTTTGAGATGGAGGTGGAGATTCTCATCTCCAACTATCCCGACCGGGCGGTGTCCCTCCGGGATGCCGTGTTCGGCTGACGGGCAGTTTGACGCAAAAAAAGCGCAATGCTATGATAGACATTATTCAACGAGAGGAATGAGACACAATGGCAGGTCACTCTAAATGGGCTAACATCAAGCATAAGAAAGGCAAGGCTGACGCCGAACGCGGAAAAATCTTCACGAAGATTGGCCGCGAGATTGCCATCGCCGTCAAGGAAGGCGGCAGCGACCCCGGCACCAACGGCAAACTGCGGGATGTCATCGCCAAGGCCAAGGCCAGCAACATGCCCAACGACAACATCACCAGAAGCATCAAAAAGGCGTCGGGCGAGCTGGAAAACGTGGTCTATGAAGAGATTACCTATGAAGGCTATGCCCCCGGCGGCATTGCAGTGATTGTGGAGGTGGTGACGGACAACCGCAACCGCACAGCCTCTGAAATCCGGCATATTTTTGACAAGAACGGCGGTTCCCTGGGCACCACCGGTTCTGTGGGCTACCTGTTTGACTTCAAAGGCCTCATCATGATTGAAAGCAGCCCCGACATCGACGAAGATGACCTGATGATGAAAGCCCTGGAAGCAGGGGCGGAGGATGTGCAGGTCAGCGAGGACGGTTACGAGATCTATACCGCCCCGACGGATTTTTCTGCGGTGCGGGATGCCCTGGAAAACGACGGCTTTACCTTCCTGTCTGCCGAGCGCCAGAAGATTCCCCAAACCACCAACGAGGTGACGGACGGGGAACAGCTGGAAAAAATACAGAAGCTGCTGGACATGCTGGACGACAATGAGGACGTGATGGACGTCTTCCACAACGCAGATTTGCCCGAGGAGGAAGAGAAGGAGTAGGTCGCTTCCATCCTTGTCTATCAAAAAAGAGCTGCCCGCCTGGAGCAGCTCTTTTTGATGGTCGTGTTTCAGCGCTTCGGGCTCTGGTTGTTGGAAGGGGTCCAGTCCTTCTCGGGCAGGGTCTGCATGCTGGCCGGCAAACGGCCTTCCTGCTTAAGGACAAAGCCCAGGTCTGCATTCAGGTTGCGCCCGCCGCTGGGGACGATGACGCCTTCTGCCTTCGCGGTGTTTCCCTCTGTCTGCTCAAGGATGCTGGCCACCAGGGGGAATTGGGTCTGGTGGCGGGTGGGTTTGATTTCCTCCGGCATCGTCACCTCCAGGGTGTAGCTGCCGGGGAACAGGCTGTCAAAGGAATAGCGGCCGTATTCGTCCGTGGTGGTTTCAGCGCTGAACTGGCCGTATTGGTACAGTTTGATGACCAGCCCCGGGATGCCCGGCTCGCCGCCGTCCTGCATGCCGTCCTGGTCCAGGTCCAGCCAGGCAAAATCACCCAGCTTGCCCATAGCGCCCATACCGATGTCCTGATGCGCCTTGTTTTCGCCCATGTTCAGCTTGATGGCCTCGCTACGCCCTTTGGACTGGTCCGTCCCCACAAGGTCTGACAGGATGATGCTTACCAGCATCTGGGTGTCCACTGAGCGGGCAAAACGGTAGCCATCTGCCAGTACGGCTTCGATGCGGTAGGAAATGGGCATCAAGTTGTCAAACCGGTAGCCGCCGCTTGCATCCGTCTGGGTTTCCTGCAGCATCATCCCTTGTTCATCGAAAAGTTTAACCGCCAGTCCGTTCACCTTGCGGTTGCTGCCGTCCATGTTCCAGATGCTGCCAGACAGGCTGCCCAGCTGCACCAGGGCCAGGTTCAGGCCGTGGTTCGCTTCATTAAAGGTGATGGTGCTGCTCCAGTCGTTGCGCTGCTGGGTGGCGCCATCTGGCGCTGTCAGCAGGTGCAGGTCAGGCAGCGTCACCTTCAGCTGGTATTCGCCGGGGAAGGCCTTGGGGCTGGTGTAGGAGCCGCTGGCGTCTGTGCTCAGGCTGATGAGGGTGCCTGTGCGCAGGTGGGTGAGGCTGGCCTGGAGCGGGTGGGGGCTGTCTATCCCCTGGGTGTAGGCGCCATCCAGGTCGTTGTCATAAAAGGCGGTGACCGTGAGGGGGATGGGGCGGACTGCGGGCAGCAGCTGGTTTTCAAGCCGGGCGCCCATTGCGATTGCCAATTCTGCGTTGGCCTGGCCTTCCAGGCTGGCGGGCACGGGGCTGTTTGCATGCTGGTCCAGGGCATAGCCTTCCGGCAACATCACCTGCGCCTCATAGTCGCCGGGACGGATCAGGGCCAGGTGATACAGGCCGTCCTGGCCGCTGGCTGTCTCGTATACTTCCCCGCTTGCCTTGTTTTTGAGGCTCAGTTTGGCGTCTGCCAGGGGCAAATCCCCGTCATCGAGGGCGCCGTTGTTGTTGATATCCACAAAAGCCTTGCCGGAGACGGTGCCGGTTTTTACTGCAAAGAGGGGGCTGATGGTCAACTCGTCGCTGGCTTTGACCAGGATCTCATCACTGATGATCTGCTGGTCATCCACCAGGGGCTTGCTGAATTTTGCGTCCACGGGCAACTGGAAAGCCAGCTTGTAGGTGCCTGGCAGCGCACCTTTCAGGGAAAACTGGCCGTTTTCATCGCTGATGGCGTTGGTGTGCTCTGATACCGGGCTGCCGTTTTCGTCCAGCAGGTCAATGCGTACACCGGCCAGGCCGCCGGCTTGTCCCTCAAAGCCCAGCTGCTCATCACCCAGCAGGATGCTGCCTTTGATGATGGCGGACCGGAAGGCGCCGGCATCCACATGTTCTGCTGTCATGCCGGGGGACAGGGAAACAGGGAGGGTTTGACCGTAGGCCACCACCTGCTCCGCCACCTTGTTTTCAGTTCCGGCGCCGGTTTCTGACAGATCTGAAAACACATAGGGGGAAACCAGGAGGAAACGGGCCCGGTAGCTGGCGGGGACCAGGTTTGTGATGGTGTAGACACCGTCCTGGCCGGTGGTGGTCTCTGCCACTACTTCGCCGGATTCGTTCACTGCCTGCACGGTAAAGCCGGGGATGCCGGGTTCATCGCCGTCCCTGACGCCGGAGAGGTTGCTGTCATCAAACAGTACCCCTGAAATGGCAGAGGGCAGGGTGGTACCGGCGTAGAGGGCCACCTGTTCGCCGGCTGGGATTGCCGTCTTTAGGCTTAAGGTGGAGGCAGCCGCCGGGCTTGTAAACATGTTGCCCTCCGGGCCGCCCTGGATGGAAAATATCTGGCCGTCCGGCAGGCTCACCTGGATGAGGGCCTCTCCATGGCGGATCCGGGGAAGCACAGCCCGGCCCTGGGCATCGGTGGTGGCGCTGGCCTTGCTTTGCCCCTCCACCATGGCATCCACCCTGGCGCCGGCGAAGGCAGGCTCGCCTTCATCCAGCTGGCCGTTGATATTGCTGTCCAAAAAGGCGGTGACCAGGACGCTGGAGGCGGGCATCACACCG
>Ga0209510_1004199_pt1 | contig 12905 bp, 5 predicted proteins | sample BiotimSIPDNA_FD_185749 | JGI IMG/M metagenome (GOLD analysis project Ga0209510, IMG submission 185749) | Anaerobic biogas reactor microbial communites from Washington, USA - Biogas_R1 time_0 SIP DNA (SPAdes) (version 2) | ecosystem: Engineered > Bioreactor > Anaerobic > Unclassified | place... | reverse complement strand
GAAGAATAGATCCACGACCTTCTTAAAAGGCATTTCCGCTATCGACTCCAGAATTACTTCGGCCTCTTTGGCGTTCACTGTAAAGGTGTATTCCTGATCCATACTTTCCTCCTTACACAGCCTGCCACGCCTGAGCGTAATCGTCCGGTGAGTAGTTGGTGTCGCTCAAGCACTCATAGGTCGCGCCATCCGTATACACCATGTATTCGCCTTTTTTGTAAACGTCCTGCGCCCCTGTAGGCGCTATCCACGGCAAGGCATATCCTGCGCTTTTAGCATGGTAGGGTGACCACAGGGATGCGACTGTCGGGTTGTGCGCCGGGTTGCCAGTGCTGTCGTGCGCTTGACAGCAGATTTTCGGTTGGTCTTCATACTTGCGTACATCGCCAACGACATAAACCCCCTCTGTCCATTCGGGGATATAGTCGAGCAGTTCCACCAGCACATCGTCCGTCCTGCCGCGCAGGAGCGTGGGGATAGTGACGGTTTGCAGGGTCTCTTTGGCTTGCACTGCCGCTTCTTTTTCCTTGATTGCGGCTTCCTTTTCAGCGGTCACTTGCTGTACAATCACCGCATTCGGGTCCACCTGCGCCAACCATGTGCTGTAGCGCACCACTTCCTTGTAGTTGTCGTAAGTGCCGCCCCCATCGTTGGTAAAGCTGTCGTGCGTTTTAATGTACTCAATATCCTCCTCTGTCAGCGGTTCGTCCGTCCACAGTTCGATGATGTTGCGCTGCACGCCATTGCTGTTTGTTTCCATGTGTCCCACTGCTGTGATGATGGGAACTTCTTTTTCTCCAAGAATAATGTTCATCTCGTTCCTCCTTTACTTTAATCCGAGTTTCCATACTGAGCCGTTCCACACATAGGCCATTCCCCGCACCCAAGTTGAGCCGTTCCAGACATATGGTGTTCCGCTGACCCAAGATGTGCCGTTATATACGCTAACCAGTCCTGGTGTATGGGTTATTTCCCAAGTTGGATGAACCGTAGGTGAGTAAAAGCTTCTGCTGGCGGTCACCACATTTATCCAATAACAATACCAAGTAGTCGCACTACCGATACCAGCAATAAGGTTTGCCGCATTGAAGTTAGTAAGTGTCATCCAGAATGGGTCGCCATTAGGAGTAGCCCAATCACCGATTTTTTTCCCACTGGTTTTAACAACATTGGGTGCGAGTGCCGTGCTTGATACATACATTTCACCACTGTTTGTAGATGAATTAAGTGTATCTGTGTAAATCCGCATGCCGGTTATTGGCCCAATATCGTCAATCCTTGCTTGGGATGTAAAAGTTTGCCTTGCCATGTAGTAATTTGGCGAAGTGCCGCCAGTAAAAACATAGGTGCTTGGTGTAATCCAACTTGTTTGAGCTATTGAGCCGTAATGCCACGCACTGCTTACCCTATTTGTTGTTGCCATAGCTATTCCTCCTTATATCTTAATGAAGAAGTCGCCAGTTGCCATCCCCGAGGTTGGTAAGGAGGTTCCATAGGTGATATACGCTTTCATCGACCGTCTTAAAGTGGCATTGTCTGGCGCGTAATAACGCAGATAAGCATCCTGTGAGCAGTAGATGCGAGTAGGCGTGCCAGTCGCTGTGCCGCTGACTGTGTTAATCCAGCCCACATTGAGGTATCCGTTTGCATCTGTCCTTACGACAACATTGGCTCCGGGGTGACTTCCTGCTGTTGCGTTACCAAGGGAAAGTCCACCGAGTTTACTGCTGTTGGATGCCGTGGCGGCGTTGCCTGTGATGGATATACCCCAAGTGCCACTCGTTCCTGCACCTGTGAGGGGAGCATAGGAATGCGTATGACTTGCTGCCGCCGCACCAATTTCCGCGAGTGTCCAAGACACGTTTGCGGAGCCGTTGAAGGTTTTACCCGTGCTTCCAATAGTTAGTGTCCTTGCGGTGGTAAGGGTTGCCGCTTTGGTCGCTGTGGCGGCGTTGCCTGTACAGGATGCGGATGAGCCTGTGATGGATATGCCCCAACTACCGCTTGCACCCGTGCCTGTTTTACTAGGGGCGTAGGAGTTGTAGTTGTTGGAAGTGATATTTACCCCACCTGGGATTGTGATGGTTTTGTCTACTGTGCCGGGATAAGCCGTAACCAATGATACCGGGATATTCTGGAGATGAGTATTAGCATACCCAGAATTTAGTTCATCAATAGTAACAAAAGGATACCCACTCCAACCGGTATTTGTATCTCCGATTGTTATATATCTGCTTGTACCAGACGAGCAGAACCTTACCTTGAGGTCACCGCCGTCTATCAGTCCATATGCTTGTGGCATATGCCACGCAGTAGTCGATACGTATGTGTATCCACCAATAACAATTGTTGCCAAATAGTTGTAAGAGCGTATGGTAATTCTCGCGTTGAGCATTTGGTTAGCAGTTCCAAGGTCCAGCCTAATAGCCCCAACTCCGTTGCTTCCAGTAACAGAACCCGCTATTCCTCCGGCATTCCGAGAAACATAAACACCCCCAAGGGTGTCGTTAATCGGCACATAACTGTGGGTATGACTACTCGCTGCCGCACCTATTTCCGCAAGCGACCAAGACACATTGCCTGTGCCATTGAAGGTTTTGCCTGTGCTTCCGATAGTTAGTGTTCTTGCAGTGGCAAGCTTGGTCGCTGAGGCGGCGTTGCCTGTGATGGATATACCCCAAGTGCCAGATGCACCTGTGCCTGTTTTTGTGGGAGCGTAGGAGTTGTAGTTGCCGGAGTGAATTAAACGATTCCACCCTCCCCAACTCGTGGTTGCCCCTTGTCGAAATGCAATTCCTTCATCACCAAAGGCCAATTCTGTTGCTGGGCCGCCAGAGGAATCGCTCCATTGCCGCCAGCCAATTATGCCAACATATGTCCCTGTCATTGGAGTTCCTACTGTTGAGGACTGTTTTAATCCCGCTACTGTAAAGTAGTTATTATAATCGTTAGGGGCAGTAGCAACACTTCTGTTATCTGTTTTTGCATATAGTTGGGTATGGTCATGACTACTCGCCGCCGCTCCTATTTTTGCCGCAGTAATCGTCTGCCAAGTGTTGTCGTTGCGAAGATAAACGGCATTGTTTGCTGTTTGAGTGGTTGGAACGTGGTTCCCGTGAGATGTCGCCGCTTTGCCGTTCAACTGTGTCTGAATAGCGCTAGTAACGCCGTCAACATAGTTGAGTTCAGCTGCCGTTGCCGTTACCCCCAGGTTACCCAGCGTAATGCCCAAATTGGTCCTCGCTGTCGCCGCGTTCGTAGCACCTGTGCCACCGTTGGCGATAGGCACGGTTCGCCCGTCATGGAAGACTTCCTTGTTGCCGTTGACGTGCATGGTCCAGCCGGCTGGCACCTGAAGAGAGTTGTTAATGGCCGCGATGCCGCCGAATGCCGCCCTACCTTCGCGGAAGTCGAACACCCTGGTGACAGTGGGCACGATATTGAGAACTTCAACCGTGCTGTACGCATCGGTGAGCGCCACTTTTACGTCATACAGCTTGGATATCAGCAGGGCGCCCGCGCCGTAGGTCACCGAGCCAAGCATGTTGGGGGCGGTTCCCGTGATGGTGACTGCGGTGCCGCCGGAGGGAAGCCAGGTGGCCGTTCCGACCTCTTTGTAGTAGGCCTTGGCCGTGATGGCGTTAGTGCCGATGTTGGAATATACGAATGCCGCTGTCAGGTTGACGTAGGTGCCTGCCGTGCGGTCGATCGTCCCGTTCGAGGTGGCTCTGACAAAGGCCGCCGACGCAATGGACGGGGCGTTGTAGTTAGTGACCGTGATGTTGCCGCTTGTAGACGCGGTTCTGCCGCGGCTGTCAGTCACCGTCAGGGTGAAGGTCTGTGTGCCTGAGTGGTTGAGGGCGCCGCTTGTCCAGCTGGCCCCAGTCGAATAGGTGAGTACGCCGCTGTTGAGATTCGCATTCTCTACCTTGTAGGAAACAATTGTGCTCGAATATGAGCCGGCCGCGACAGGCGTCCACTTAACCTTCGACTTTGTCCTGACATAGAGGCTCCATTTCTGGTCAACTCCCGTCGGTGTGAAAGAGGTAATGCTGGGCACGACGTCGGAGGGGACGTTGGCCGTGAATGTCGTGGTGTTAGAGCCGAGGCTCATGTCACCCCCACCCGCCACTTTGATGGTGGTAACCGTGACGGTGACTGTGAAACTCGTAGCGTTGGGGGCCGAGTTGCACCACGCCTTGGGAATGGCATAGGCCTGTGTGGCCGTGCCAGCCGCGACATTGTGGGTCTGTGAATATCCGGTGGTCGACCAGACGACCGTGTGCTTGTAGCCGGAATATTTCGAAGCAATTGTGGCTGTTGCCGAAGCGGATCCCGTGGTTGTCAGGGGGACGCCTGTCAGCGTGAACGCGGACTTGCCGGGCACATTGACGGTGAAGTTGTACTCGTTAAAACCAAGGCTGGTGGTTCCGTCAAAGGTTTCGACCTTGCACTTGGCCACCACGCTTGTGGTGGTCGGAGTCGTAGCTAATATCCAATTCTGTGGAACGGTGTAGGTATCTGTGATCGTGCCGGCAGCCTTTGTAATCGCGCCGCTGGTGTAGGTACCATTGATATACCATGTCACCTTGTGGCTGTAGGTGGTCAGCTGCGGGGATATGGTGACGGTGATGGTTTCGGCACCTGTGGCCGTGAGGGACGTTTTGTTTAGCTTGCCTGTTGAGGGCAGTTTCTGGGTGGTCAAAGTGCCGTAGACGGATGACATGGCCGAGTTGATGCTCAGCGTGTTACCCAGGGTTACGACCTTATAGTAGTAGGCAGCCCCGTCAGATGTTGGGGCCTCGACATTCATCTCATAGTAGGTATCCGGGTCAAGTATTGGTGAACCAAATGCCGTATAACCAGTGGTTGCCGAGGTCGATCTATAGACTTGATAACCCTTAATCGGATTATTATAAGTTCCTGCCGCAGCGCCGCTCCACCTGAGCAGCCTGACAGACTGGGGAGCCACCCCGCCACCATTGACGACCTCTACCACAGAGGGGGCAGCCGGCGTGCTGACAACCGTGGTTGCCGTGGCGATCTTACTCGACATGTCCGAATGGATGTCAAGATTGGTGCCCAGCGCAATAACACGGAACGAATGGGTGCCGTTGCCGTTTTTTGTTTTTACAACAAGTGACGTGGTTGTTTTTGGAAGATCCGCCTCCAGCTTAGTATACGCTCCGGTATCAATGGCCCGCATCACGCGGTAGCCGTTGACGGGGTTGTTGTACGTGCCGTTTGAGGCCCCGCTCCAACTGAGCGTTACATCCGCGTTGGGGGCAAGGTTAGATGTCGCTGAAAGCGATACAGCGGTGGGCGCGTTGGGCTTCGACACAGTGGTGGTCATAACCACCGTGTTAGATGCGGGGCTATCTCCATGTGGGCCGTCCGCAACTATGTAATATGACTTCTTTCCACCATTACTAGCATGCGCAGTGACGGTGAATGGAGAAGTGCCATCTGGTCCAACGCTTACCCAAGATCCACTATCGACTTTCTCGTATATTTTATATGTCGTGATGGCATTATTCGTGCCGTCTACGGCGCCAGACCAGGACAGACTCTGGGTGCTGCCTGGGGCAACATTTGTTGGGATGGAGGCTGTCGGTGCTGTTGGATTCGTGACGGTGGTGGTTAGAATTTTATACGCCGTCGACTGGGCCGATAGCTTCTCGGCTGCAATTGTAGTCGCGCCGATGGTGTGGACATAGAACTTCTGCGTTCCATTGGTTGTGCGAGAGGTAACCGTTATTGAGCCGTAGGTATTCGAAGTTATTAGATCTGAGCCGTATTGGGCAAGCGCCCCACCGTTATCAGACACCATGACTCGATACCCATAGATGGCGTTATTATAATCACCAGCGGAAGCCCCGCTCCAACTTAATGTTTTATCAGTCGACCATCCGACAGGAAGGCCCCCGTCATTTAAAGCTATAGTACTAGGGGGTTTTGGCTTGGTAACCTTCGTCACCAGGCCAATGGAGCTGGAATAGGCGTCAATTCGCTCGCCCTTGAGTTTGACGCGGTAGTACACCGTGGCGTTGTTTGTCGCGCTAGCTGTGGCCGGCGAGTAGGCGGTGTTGGTGGTGTTGGCCACGAAAGTCCAGGTGGCGTTGTCAGGAGACGTCTGAATATCATAGCTGACAATCTTATTGTTTGTTCCGCCCGCCTGACCGCTCCAACGAATGGCTGTCTGCCCTCCCGGGGCGAGGTTATTGGCGTCAAATGAGATAGAAGACGGCGGGGTAATGTTACCCACCAGACTCTTCATCGTGTGGCTTGCCGTTGACAAGACGCTGTTCTGTTCTGCGACGACCTTAACCTTGTAGGTGTAGGAACTTCCGTTGGTGACGTGGGATGTCACATTGACATACGTGTTGGTCGTTTCAACAAGAACGGCCGCGTAGTTGTCCCCGCTGTAGAACACCTGGTATTTGGAGATGGGATTGTTCGTTCCGCCGGCCGCGCCGCTCCAAGATATCTTCTGGGCCGTGTTCATGACGACATTGGTCGGGCCAGTCACGCTGTTGGGCGCGGTGGCATTCGTCCATGTTGAGGTCAGCGTGGCGACAGCGCTGGACATATCGCTGTAGTAGCTTGCGCCGGCAGCGCCTTTCGCTACGACCTTGTAGTAGATTTTTCCACCGTTTGTGGCGGACGATGTGACGTTGATAGGGCTGGCTGTGGGAGAACTGAGCAGAGTGAATCCGCTTGTCGAGGAGGTGGTGCTGCGATAGACATCATAGCCGGTAATGGCATTGTTTGTTCCGCCAGCGGCCCCACTCCAGGACAGGGAGGCTGTTTTGCTTTTGCCCGTACTTGTGGGAGATACAGTGACCGTCGTTGGTGCTTTGCATTTGGTGTAGGGAAGTGTGTAGTCAATTGTCAGCGTTACGTCTGAAAACGACAAGACACTGGAACGGTTGCCCACGCTGGACGCGTTTCCGGTTGCCTTAAAACGGAAATTCGCAGAGATTGTGTTATCGCCGTCTCCAAATGAAGCGGCGACTGCTGATGTCACATCAAGGCTGCCATTAAACGTGTAGTTGCTGCCACCTTCGATGGCGACCGATTGGATTGCCGCGCCGGTGAGCGGCGAACCAAGGGTGGCGGTTAAAACGGCGGAATTAATGGTGGAGCCAGCCAGGATGCCGGAAAGACTGAAGGTCTGCTCGGACGCCCCGATTGTGGGACCGCTTGAAATATACCGCGTATATTCCTGGGGGTGTCCAATGGGATACTGGGACACAACCCACGTGCTGGTCAGACTAAAATTTGTTACAGTAAAAGTTGCTTGCGGCACTTACTTCACCCCTTTTTTACGTTGTTCGTTGGGCTTCCCATGTACAGACAAGCCCTCCGTCAAACACGTCGAGTGTCATGTAGCCCTCTTCGTCGTTTCCGATGACAAGCTGGTTGGTTAATTGGGACGAGTCGATTTTGAGCATATTGTTTGAGATAGACGCGATGGCTTTCCCGTCCTGCTTAAATGCCATCATGGTGTTATCCAACGTCATCTCAAAGGGGGACCCCGACTTGCCGATGGTCAGGCCATTGATGTCGAACCTTTGCCAGGTTGATACAGATTCTTTGTATTCGTTGAGCTGGTCGAGTATGCCGCTCGCATAGTTTCTCTCTTCTATAATCTCGGTTGTGATGCCGTCTCGCTCCACCTTAAATAGGGTCGAGAACGTCGTGCCGACATAGCCCTCTGTGGCAAGACCTGTGAGTTGGGATTTATCGGCCTTGTCGCTGATCATGTCCTCCACTTTGAGGCGGATGGTGTCATTGCTCGATAAATCCAACGCCTGTCCAAATCCCGCGGCCAGGTGATTGACGGTGATTTGCCCGGCCTCAATATGTTTGGCCAGGATGGCCCCAGTAGCTATCTTGTCAACGGTGATCGACCCGGTCAATATGTGGTTGGCGTTGACTTGGTCCACCCCAATGTGCCTTGCGGAGATGGTATCCGCGATAATCTTATCGGCGTGAACGGTGTTGTCTTCCAGAACATAGCCGTCTAGCTTACTCACATTGGTGGACACAAGGTCGCCGATGTTATTGAGCTGATAAATGATGGAGTTTTCAGAACCCGTAAAGAGCAGCCGCTCAACGGACAGGGTTCCCGCGCTGATTTTGTTAGCCGACAAGTTCCCTATCAAAGCGTTGGTGATGCTGCCTTCCTTGATATGGACGGTGTCAATAATGCCGCTTTGGATCATTCCTTCGCCTATCGAAACGCTAGTGATCTTTGCGAAGTCTATGCCGGCAGTGCTGATGTGTGCATTGGTTATCTGGGCCTCGCCAATCTTAGCGGAGATGATGCTGCCGTCCTCAATCTCGACTGAGCCGATGGCCGCGAATCCTATATTGGCCCTGCGTATCTCGCCGTCCCCAATTTTTGCCGACACAATGGCCGCGTCCTTGATGTTGGCAGTATCCACCGCCAGCAGGTCGATTTTTGCGTTGGTGATGGCACCATTTTGAATTTTTGCCGTGGTGACAGCGAGGTCCTGAAGCTTAAGGGAATCGACCGCCAGATTGTCAATCTTGGCATTGGTGATGGCCGCGTCAGCAATATTGGCTGTGATGATGGTGGCGTCAGCAATCTTGGCGCTGACAATGGCCGCGTCATCAATCTGCGCCGTCTTGATGGCGGCGTCAGCGATATGCCCCGTGTCAACCGCAAGAGAGGCAATCTTGGCGCCGTCTACTGCCAGATTGGCTATCTTCGCATTGGTGATGGCGGCGTCTGCAATGTGGGCTGACTGGACAGCCAGGAGGTCAATGTTGCCCTCTTTAATAGCTGCAACGCCAATCTTGGCGTTGGTAATTGCGCCGTTTTCGATGATGGCGCTGTCAGCTGTGATGGTGTTGGCTGCGATGTTGTCGGCAGTTATGCCGCCGGTTTTGATGTGCTCTGCGGAAATTTTATAGGCATCTAGCTCGTCAGAGACCACTAGCCTGTCTGCGGTGATGGATCCAGTTTCGATGTTTGACGCCTGGATGGTCTCGACGCCCAGGTGACTGCCCGTGATGGTTTCGGCTTGAATCTTGTCGCCCGTGATCGTCTCGCCGATGATGTGCTTGCCCTCAATAACATTGCCCTGAATATGCAGGCCCGTTATGGCACCGGCATCTATGTGGTTCGTCTGAATCTGGCTCGCGGCGATATTCCCGGCGAGTATTTTCATGGCCTCAACTTCGCCAGCGTAGAGGTTGTCAGAGGTAATCCTGTCTGCCTGGATTTCACCGGAGTAGAGTTTGTCAGAGGTAATGGTGCCAGCCTTGACATGGTCTGCGTTAATCTGTCCGGCGTCGATATGTTCTGCTTTAATAGAATTGGCGTCTATGTGATTGGCGTTAATCTGGTCGGCGCCTATGCTGTCGGCCTTTATCTTCTGGGCATCAATCTCCCCAGCGTATATCAAATCGCCGGTAATGGTCCCGCCCTCTAACAGGTTGCCGGTTAGGCTCCCAGTCTGGATATGCGTTCCGGTGATTGACCCGCCAACAATATTTGTTCCCGTGATTGTCTCGCCCGCGATGTTCGTGCCGGTGATGGTCTGCCCCGCTATATTCTCGCCCGTGATGGTGAGGCCGGCTATCTTGTCGCCCGTGATGGTTCCGGCCGATATATGATCGGAAGTAATTGACTCAGCCCCGATACGCTCGGCATCGATTGTGCCAGCCGTTATTTTTTCAGCGCTCAGGTCATGGATTTTAGCGTTTGTGATCGAGCCGTCGATAATATGAGCTGCCACAATACTCGCATCTTGAATGTTGGCGGTCCCGATGGCTGCCAGGTCAATCTTCGCATTTGTGATGGCAGCGTCGCCAATCTTTGCCGTCGTAATAGCCGCATCTTCGATTTTGGCACTGGTAATCGCCGCATCACCAATCTTTGCATTTGTAATGGCGGCGTCAATGATCTTGGCGCTGTCAATCGCAGCGTCCTTGATGTTGGCGGCATCAATGGCGGCCATTCCTATCTTGGCATTGACAATCGCCGCATCCTGGATGTGTGCCGAGCCAATGGCTGCGGCCTTCACCTGAAGGGAGCCGATGGACATGGTCTGCAGATGCCCGGTACCAACAGAGCCCATGGCCAGCTTCATCCCTTTGATGCCGCCGGCTGGCAGCTGGCGCGGAGAGATCATGCTGCCGGCGATCGTTTCAGATGCCATGCCCAGGGTCATCTTGGCATAGCGCCTGAGCAGGCAATCGTAGCTGTACTCGGTCATCCGCAAGGCAACTTCCAGGCTCAGGGTCCTCACGATCACCCGCACGCTGTCGCCCAGGAAGATGTCAGTCAGGGGCTTGTAGTCCGCGTACTCCTGGGTATCCGCCACGTTGATGAAGTCCACGTCGATGGAGATGTCTGGCAGGTCGCAGCCCTTGTCATACTCAGCATGTGCCGCGGCCCTAAGCTTGTCCTTGGCCTGGGACAGGGTCAGGTCGTCCCCAACCTTCGCGTCGCTGACCGGAAGGTGGATCCAGCGCGGGTGCGGATAAGCGTCGATGTTCGGGCTGTCGACGTACTTTTCATCCAAGAGGAGGACACTGCCGTCCTCGTTCTCGCCGGTCGGTACGATGCGGGTAACCACATTGGCATCGTCCACGTCATAGCTGATGCCCAGCAGGTTCTTGCCCTGCCGGATCTGGATGTCGGTGTCCCTGCCCACCCGCTTGACGGCATACAGGTCGTACCAGTCCCGGGCCAATTCTCCGCTGACCTTTTCCAGCAGCCCGCCTTCACCCATCAGTGCTTCCATGGGGTTGCTGTTCTCAAAGCTGAGATCTTCCACGCCCTGCGTGAGGTCCGAGTACATCTGAAAGCTGTGCGCGGTCTGGCAGTTACTGAAAATGCCCTCCGCCACAATGGCCCCCGCGGTACCCTTCACTGGCTTGTACTGGTAGATCATGTTGTCCATGAGGTCATAGGACAGGTGCCGGGCGAAGGCCGTGACCTGCGTAAGCTCAGGCACGATGCGGTAGATCCGGAAAGGCTGGTCCCGCAGTTGCCTGGGTTCCACAATCTGGCCGGTTGCGGTCACGTTGGTGATCTCCGTTCGGACAAACACCAGGTACTCACTGCCCATCCATCCGCGCTTGCCGTCCGGGGCAATGACCTCAAAGAAGTCCGGATTCGCGGTGCTGATCACCTGCACTTCCTGGCCGGTTTTATACTTGGCCAGGCTGGGTGAACTGCGCGTCGCGCGGCTCCAGAGGTTCAACAGCCCACCATGGAAGGTTCGGACACGGTAGATGTCCTTGCCCTCGGACTGCTGCATCAGCTTTACGCGTGGGGTCATGGCTGCCGGGACTGGCGCTTTCACGATGCTGCCAACCTGCAGCCAGGACCATTTATCCCGATCGTCCAGGGGATGCACCAGTTGCAGTTCCCACTCGCCGTTCAGCGTTTCGTTGACCAGGCAGGAAGAGGGAGCGAGAGCACACAGCCCATTGCTGCTAAAGTCCGTCGCGTTGGCAGAATAAATGCTGATCAATGAAACCCCTCCTTGGAATATGAAAAACGCCCATTGTTGAATGGACGTTGAAGGATTTACTATTGCTGTTATTCTTTATTGGGCTTCATCCGTTTCCTCGTACAGATGGATGCGCTTTTCGTCATACTGTGTTCTGGGGTCAGCAACCGAATCACTGTATCCAAGATGTATCAGGGCCATTGGGATAATATGATCATCCAAACCGAGTATTGCTTTCACCTTCTTAACTGGTGTAACTAATGGGAATAATCCGCACCAGCAAGATGCAATACCTAGTGAGGTTGCGCTCAGCAGCATATTTTCAATGGCTGCAGAGCAGTCTTGGATCCAGAAATCATTGATTCGGTGAGCCAGAGAACGGCGCTCGTTTCCGGCTACGATGATTATCAGAGACGAGTTCATGTTGGAATAGCGTGAAACATAGCGCAGCTGCTCCTGTAAAGATTTGTTCTTGACCACATAAAACTCCCAGGGTCGCTTATTGCAGGCGCTTGGTGCTGCCATGGCGCTCTCCAGCAGTTCACGGATCCTCTCATCAGTTATTGGTTCATCATTGAATTCGCGAACGCTTCTTCGTTTGAGTACAGCTTCCTTAACGTCCATATCAACATCTCCTGCAGACCAAATAAACCTTCAAATTTATGTATCTGTTTCATCATATCACCATACTGTGGGATGAGTAAACCTATGGATTCACAATTGTCGCCAGTTCGGCGTAATGACGATTTGCGTCACACCGCCCGTCCAACTGATGAGGTTCTGACCGGTATGCAGCAGCGGGTAATCACCGGTCATGTGGTTGTTGTAGGAGGTGTAGTTCTTGTAGGTTTCCATTAGCGGGGTATCGATGGTCACGATGCCGGTGAGCCCCAGCACCTCGATGTAACTGGCGCCAACCGTGATCTGCGCATCGCCTGTCAGCGTGACCTTGAGGATTGGCTCGGCAAACACGGAGCCTACGTTGTTCACATAGGTGCCAGAGGCGGTCACGGTGATGTCGGGTATGCCCGACAGGTAGAAGAAGGGCTGGCATCGGAAGGTGACGGAGAACCGCCTATGCGGGTTGCCGCGCAGGATTTGTTCCAAGGAGATCTGGTTCACGATGCGGGCATAATAAAAGCCACCCTGCCGGTTGGCGAAGGTGACCTTGTCGTCGCCCTTGAGCCAGGCGAGGATCGTGTTGAGCTGAGAAGTATCAGTGATGACACATTCCACGGTCAGGAGGAAATCGTCATAGACGTCCACGCCTTCCAGAGTCGTCAGGGTGCCGCTCCGTCCAGGCACCGAGGTGAAGGCAGCGCGCTCCGGCGGGCGGATGATCTCCGGTTGCTGGGTGACGCGGATGCCATAGCTGGTACAGCGCGTTCCCTTCCAGTCAAACCAGTCATT
>Ga0209510_1004198_pt1 | contig 12905 bp, 12 predicted proteins | sample BiotimSIPDNA_FD_185749 | JGI IMG/M metagenome (GOLD analysis project Ga0209510, IMG submission 185749) | Anaerobic biogas reactor microbial communites from Washington, USA - Biogas_R1 time_0 SIP DNA (SPAdes) (version 2) | ecosystem: Engineered > Bioreactor > Anaerobic > Unclassified | place... | reverse complement strand
GTTCATTTCCAGGAAATCTCAATATCCTCTCTTCCGGCACTCCCTTTTCTCTTTTTATCTTCTCCTTCCACCCTTTCTCGCTGCACTTTACGGAAACTCAAGGGAAACCGTTTTCCCCGATATGATAAGCCTGCGCCTGATGACAAAAAAGGGGCGTCCCGGATGGGACAGCCCCTGGTTCAGGCGCTTTTGGGCCTTTAGCCGTTGCCGCCTGTGATGATGTTGCTCAGGAGAATTTCGCCGGTCTGCCCGTCCATCGTCACGCCGCAGTCCCAGAGCAAGCCGTCTTTTTCCACCGCGATGCTAAAGCCCCAGAGGCTGCCACCTCCCTCGCGCAGGTAAAAGCGTTCGCTGATAATCTGGCCCGCATCCAGTTCCGCCTGGCTTAGGCCAAAGTCCTCCATGATGGCCTGATGGGCGATTTGAAGGGCCTGCTCCCGGCTCAGGTCGTCTTTGCCCGGCGTGCCTGCCTTGACGATTTCGCCGTTCCAGTAGCTTTCGTCCTCGCCGCGGCCTTTGAGCACCTCAGGGTCCGGCATGTTGGGGTTGGCAGGGACAGGGCTTTCCCGATAGAGCGCCATGTTGATCCTATCCGCCTCATCCGGGCTGCGCAGCGCCTGGGCGATCTGGGGCTGCCCCCACACGGGGGAATCCAGGCCCGCCTTCTCCCAGACCGCTTTGTCCACGGCGTCATGGCTCCAGGTGGCGCTGACCTGCTGTTTGTAAAGCGTCACCCTGTATTCCCCCACCAGGGAGGGGTGGAAGCTGGCGGAGGTGAACAGCACCGTCCAGCTGTCTCCTTCCCGGCTGTCATGGAGGGTGAAGGTGCCCAGGGAATCAGGGGTCAGTCCGTATTTTGCGCTGAGGGCGGCCCGGGCGCGGTTGTGAATGTCCGCCTGGGGCGAACGGGTGAGCACCAGGGCGGCCAGGGCCGTCATGGCCAGCAGCGTCAGGATGATGGCCAGCGCCAGGCTGGTCGTTAGTTTTTTCTTCATTTTGGTTCCTCCGGTGATGTTGTCCATCAGCTGCCGGTGCTGCTGCCGGGTGATATACAGCCCGGACAGGTTATCGTTCAGGCAGTCCTGGATGGGGGTGTTCCGGTTCATCCTCTTCACTCCTTTCGGGCAGCTGTCCAAGCAGCTTGTAGGCTTTTTTCAGCCGGTACTGCACGGCCTGTCGGCTGATATGAAGGGCCTGTGCGGTTTCGGCCAGGGTCATGTTGTGGTAGTAGTACAGAAGGATCACCTGCTTGAGCTTTGCCGGCAGGCGCATCACATCCAGAAACAGGGCGTGGGAGTCCTCGTCAGGGGCGCGGACCGCCTGGGGCATCTCTTCAATAATCTGGCTCATGTCCACATGCCTAAGCCAGGCGGAGCGCCTGTAATCCTTGCAGGTGTTGATGGCGATGCGCATGATCCAGGTTTTGGGAGAGCTGGCGTTTTGGCCCTGGAAGCTGTCCATATGGCGCCACACCTTTAAAAAGGTGTCCTGCAAAGCGTCCTCTGCCAGCGCCCGGTCAGCCAGATACACAAAGCAGGTGCGCAGCACGGCGTCTCCGTAGGCCAAAAGCCAGGCTTCCAGCCTGCGTTCCTTATCCTCGCCCGGTACCAAAGCGTCCTTCACCGTCTGCTCACCTCCCTTCACCTATTAGACGCCGGGAAGAGGGGAAAATGCCAGCGCTAAAAAAATCTTTCTCCCCGGCTGAGGGAACCGGCCAGGCGTCCGCCCATGTCCCCCTCCAGGGCATAGCGCAGGGCGTCGATCAAATGATCCTCTCCCTGGGGGGTGGGCAGATGGCCCAGAGGCCCCTCCCGCCAGCGGTATTGGCTCAGTTCTTCCTGAAGGTTTACGCAGTGGGGCGCGATGACGATCTCATGCTGGCTAAGCCACTGCAGGCCGTGGCTTAAGCTGCCCGGCCCCTTTTTGGCAGGCAGCGCCTGAAGCCCCAGGCGCCTGAGCTCCGCGATGCTCTTGGGCTCGGCGCTGTCGCAGGTGATGGGCAGCCTGCCAGAAAAGCTTTTAAGCGCCTCCGCCAGACGGGCGTTGTGCCAGCCCCGCTCATAAAGCTCATCCAGCACCAGGATGCGCTTTTTTTGCCGGTCAAAGCTCACCTTAAGGGCCCCTGCCGGGTCCCGGACGTAGCCAAAGTCCAGGCCCAGCCGCAGGGGCTGGCGGATTTCCCCGGGCAAGATGGGGGCCACGCGCCAGCGGCTGAGGATGGCGCCGCCCACCTGGCCCCAGCGGCCCAGGGTGTACACCTCCCGGAAGTAGGGGTCCTGCTCCCCCTCCAGGGCCCGGACATCATCCGGGGTTAAAAAGCGGTTGTCCTGATAGCTGCTGTGCATGATCAGCAGGTTATCCGCGCGGTATACTGCCTGATCCTCCGGCACGCCCGCAAAATACTCCCGGTACAGCCAGTGATTCCTGCTGATGGGGTTAAAGGAGAGGGTGAGGCGCTTAGCATGGGGGCTGGGCCCCCGCAGGCGCTTTTCCAGCTGCTTGATGTCCTCCCGGCTGGCTTCCGTGGCCTCCTCCACCCAGATGTCGTTAAGCGATCCCCGGTCGGGGCTTAAGGACTTCACCTTTTCCACGTCCAAAAGCCCGGTGAACAGAATCTGCGCGCCGTTTTTCGTGCAGGTGATCTGCATCTGGGATACATTCGCCTTAAAAAAGCCGCCCAGACCCAGGCGGCGGATGGCTTTGTTCACCTCGGAAAAGCAGCTGGCCCTGAGGGTGCGGGCCACCTTCCTGGCCACCAGGGTATTGCGCCCGCTCAGGGCGTCCAGCGCCACCCGGGTCGCCAGAAAGGCGCTTTTGCCCGAGCCCGCCCCGCCGTAAAACAGCTGCACCCGCTCCTGGGCTAAAAGGTGGGGCAGGAAGGCCTGGTTAAAGGCGCTCGCGGGCACCAACAGCCGGGGCCTCTCCGCGCTCATTCCTCCCTCAGGCGGATGATGAAATCCCCGCCCGCCTCCGCTTCCCCTTCCGGCATGGCCAGCACGCGGATCAAATCGGCCGCGGACAGCTTCCCCTCCCGCGCCAGTTCCTTAAGGCGCGCAAGCGCCAGGGCCTTGATCTCCCGGATTCCCCTGTCTTCCATCCCAATCCCTCCTTTGGGGGGAGGCTAACATAGGGAGGAGGTGACATGCACTGACATCTTTGCATGCCGCTGCGATCACCACCTCCTGATCGCAGCTTATCATTCAAGGCTTACCCATGTCCTGACACCTTTCCTTACCTATCTGCTGACACTTTACACTTACCGATGTCCTGAAACCGGACAGGTTCTCAATTTAGCCAATTCAAAGCCCTGCAGTGCGGGTGCAGGGCTTTGAATTTTTTAATAAATAATCGATATTATTTATTTTATAAAATCGTCTACATTGGAGGCATCAATGATTAGGCCTTCAGCCAGAATTTCGGGGGGAACATCTTCACCTGCCCACAACTTCATGGCACTATCGACAGAAGCTTGCGCCTGCGCTTCGGTATTCTGGGATACAGACAGCTCCAAGCGTCCTTCCTTCACAGCCCTTAGCGCATCATCCGTGGCGTCTAAACCATAACATTTTATTTTTAGGTTTTTGTCCTCACAGGCTTTGACAGCACCCATCGCCATGCCGTCGTTCTGGCAGACGAACGCATTGATTTGGATACCTGTCTGTAGCCAGTTCTCTGCAAGCACCAAAGCTTCCTCTGTAGTCCAGTTAGCGGTCTCTTCAAAAGCAATTGTCACGGCACCGTTTGTTTCATCAATGGCGCGTTTGTAACCCTCGCTCCTGCCAAGCTGACCATCTGAACCCAGAGGGCCAAGAAGCAGCGCAACGCTTCCAGATCCGCCCATATCTTCGATGGCGCGTTTCATTTGCATGTATCCCAGATCAGCATTTGAGACGCCACAGAATGTCGAAGCGCGAGAGGGATCAGATATCGCCTGGTTGAAAATGACAACAGGGACTCCAGCGTTCATGGCGGCTGTCACGGCCGCAAGAACCCCATCAGTAGATACGGGTTCGATAATAATGACATCGGATGTGTTGACAGCCATTTCTATCTGGCTGACTTGTTTGTTGATATCTTGCGCGGCTTCGACAACGGTCAACTTAGCCCCAACAGCTTCTGCTGAAGCTACCATTGCTTCTGCTGCAGTAACAGTAAAAGCATTGGTCATGTGGCTGATGCAAAAGGTAAATACTGGTGTGTCGGCTTCGGCTAAGACAACGCCGCCCATCATAATCAGGCACAGTGTCAGGAACAGGGAAACTATCCTTTTCATCTTGAAACCTCCAAGCTTTTATTTCGAAGCGGTTACCCGCAACGATTTTTTATTGCATTCGGGCACGACCACGCACATCAATATAGACAGCGCCAACCATGATGATTCCTTTAATTAGATATTGATAATAAGATGCAACGCCCAAAATATCCAAACCGTTGGACAGCACAGATAGCACCAGCGCACCGATCAGCATACCGTACCACTTCCCCACACCGCCACTTAGGCTGAAGCCGCCAATAACAACCGCAGCGATAGCATCCAGTTCATAGCCGCCACCGGTTATCGGTGAACCGGAAACTGTGCGGCTGGTCAATAGCATGCCAGCAATTCCAGCTAACAAACCCGCAATCAAATAGACAGATAATTTGATGCCCTTTACATTAATTCCTGAAACGCGAGCAGCCTCGGCATTACCACCCACTAAATAGATGTGTCTGCCATATACGGTCTTTTGGAGAAAAAAGGCGAAAATGGCTACGATTACAAGATAATAAATCACAAGTAAAGGCACCTGCCCAAAGATGTTCATGCCTGCAATCTGTTCATATGCGCGGGAAACACCAAAAACAGGTCTGCCACCGCTGATGATATAGGCTAAACCACGAATGAAATTTTGCGTGCCAAGAGTGACGACAAATGCAGGTATGCTCAAATATGACACCAAGGTGCCATTGAGCAGTCCAGCAACGCCTCCAATCCCAATTGCGCTAAGAATTGGAATGATAATGGGCGTGTCGCCTTGTGCCATTAATGCTGCAACAACGCCCGATAAACCAACGATGGATCCCAGAGAAAGATCAAAGCCGCCAGTTAGAATAACACAGCCCATTCCCACCGCAAGAATCCCATTGATAGCAGTCTGTTTAAAGATATTAATGAAGTTGTTGAGCTTGGCAAAGGCGGGGGACAATATCGATAGAATGACAACCATGACTAACAGGATAATGAGCATAACAAACTCTCTTAGGTTGCTCAGGTGTATGGCGCTTTTCTTCATACTTACCATCCTATCCAAACTGCAATCCAAGAATTTTTTCCTGGTCAAAATCCTTGCGCTCTATGAAGCCTGTGACTTTGCTATCCGCCAATACCATGATTCTGTCTGCCATGCCCAACAGCTCAGGCATTTCCGAAGAAACCATAAGGATTGCTTTGCCCCTTGCTACAAGTTCACCCATCAGGGTATAAATATCGTGCTTTGAGCCTACATCAATCCCGCGTGTAGGCTCATCCATGATGATGATGTCCGGGTCCCCTGCCAACCATTTTGCGATCGCAACTTTCTGTTGATTTCCGCCAGAGAGCAACTGCACACGCTTCTCTCTTGACGCTGTTCGGATATTGAGCATTTGGATGTACTTGTCAGCTGCGTTTTGCTCTTTTTTCTCATTGAGCAGACGATACCGTGTAAAATGACGAAGATAGACGGACGTGATGTTGTGCTTGATAGAAGCGATTAGATCCAAGCCAGAGGCTTTTCTATCTTCGGTGATGTACGCTACTCCCTGAGCTATAGCCTGCGACGGTTTCTTAATGTCCACATTTTGGCCATTCACATAAATATCCCCAGCGTCTCTTTTCAGTACGCCAAATAAAGCGCTCATTGTTTCGCTGCGTCCCGCACCAACCAATCCGGCAACGCCCAGAATTTCGCCCCGCCGTAAGTCGAAGGAAACATCCTGCACTCGGTTTTTCCACCAGATACCCTTGGCCTCAAACACTACTTCTCCGATGGGAACTACGCGTTTTGGGTAGAAGTCGGTCAGCTCACGGCCTACCATCCGCGATATCAGATAATCACGCTTTGCTTCCTTGGTGTAAAGGGTCTCAATCATCTTGCCATCGCGCAGGATAGAAATCAAATCGCTGATTTCAGAAATTTCCTCGAGTTTGTGGGAGATGTAGATGACGGATACTCCTTTGTCACGAAGAGCACGGATTTTTTCAAACAATATCTCAGTTTCTTTGTCAGTCAACGCGCTGGTCGGTTCATCCATGACGATCAGTTTCGCTTTCCGGCTGATTGCCTTGGCAATTTCCACCATTTGCATCTGAGCTATGGATAATTCTTTCATCCGTTTGGCCGGGGAAATATGAAGCCCAACCTGCATCAGAGCATCTTCCGCTTCTTTTTCCATCCGTTTTCTATCTACAACAGGAAAGACACCTAAAATTTTTCTTATCCTTTCTGCCCCTGCGAATACGTTTTCTGCAATCGTCATATCAAGCACAGGACTCAGTTCTTGATGGATCATCTGAATGCCCAAGTCCAAAGCTTGGCGCGGTCCTCCAATATGCACTTGTTGACCGTTAAGAAGAATACTGCCAGAGTTTGTGCTGTAAATACCCATCAGGATTTTCATCAATGTGGATTTTCCAGCACCATTTTCTCCAATGAGGGCATGCACTTTGCCGGGCAGAACGCGAAGCGACACATCATCCAAGACTTGATTGTCTGAGAACGATTTAGTGATCCCCTGCATTTCCAGCAAATAAACGGCCATATATGAGCTCCAAGCAAATTATCGAATAACTAATCAAATTACTGAACGACCATAGTATACTTATGACCGTTTTGGGTGTCAAGATAAACATGTCTTGACGCTATCGCGCTCATTGTATGTTAGGTGCGCCGTCGGCAATTTTCTTTTTAAATTCGGGACAATGATAGTGTTCCTGAGGAAAGCTATTGGACTGAGCCTATAATTGTTATTCTCTGAAAATTCAGTTCAAATTTCGGGAAAATAAACTATGTTCGTTGCTGATCTAAGCGGTATCCCTGCCAAAGCCAGCCAGGGATGCCGCCAGCTCCTCCGGCCCCTCCTCCGGAACGGCCCTTGGCGCCCCGCCAAAGTGCGTCCAGGCGTTGGTTTCATAGATTTGATGGAGGATATCCGCAGGGAGAGACAGTCCCTGCATCCGGCGGTCTGGGATGTTGAACAGATAGCGTCCGTCCGGCTTCAGGGTGTAGGAGCCCTTCGTTTCCAGAAACTGGCGGATCAGCCGCACCCGGGGAGCGGACTCCAGGGGGTCAAGGGGTTTGGGCGGGGTGGCGATGGCTGCCCGGCTGCCGATGTCCGTGCCAAAGAGGATGCGGTCACAATGCCTGATGAAAAACGCCCGGGCCGCCTCAGGCTGATCAGACAGGCTGTAATAGATTTCAACCCCGGGCGTCAGATCCAGGCGCAGCTTGGGACACTGTTCAAGCAGGGCGTCCAGGCCATTTAAATCATCATAGCGGAAATAAAAGTGCGCCAGCTGAAGCTTTAGGTTTGGATAACGGGCAAGCACCGCGCCCATCTGGCGGTATTGCTCCTGGTTGTTCACGCTGTCCTCCCCGTAAAACCAGCCCTGCTGGATGGCGTAGGGGTTCATGCGGCTTTTGTCCCAGAACTCGGGCGGGTCGTTCAGGTGCAGGGTAAGGGGGATGCCCTGGGCCTCGGCGTATTCCCAAAAAGGGAGCCAGGCGGCGCTGTCAAAGTCCGGGATGGGAAACTTGCGGCGGATGTCCGGCTTCCCTTCCAGCAGCTTGATCCCGTCACAGCCCGCAGCCAGGAGCGCTTGGGCCTGGGCCACCAGGTTTTTTGCCAGGGCGGGGGAATCATCCTGAAACAGCGCCCAGGCCAGCCGGGACAGCTCCCCCAGCACAAAGCAGCGCCCCGGGTGCCGGCGCTTGAACCGGAGGGCGTCAGGTGTTACAGGCCTGGTGTCCATCTGGGGGATGCACTGCAGGGCGAAGGCGGTAATGCCGTTATCTTTTAGCACCTGGATAAGGGTCTCCTCCGGGTGGCTTTTTGCATAGTGCAGATGGGCGTCAAACATGGGCGGCGTCCTCATTTCAGCGTGATGCCCCATTATAACCCTTGGAACAAAGGGCAGCCACACGGCTACCGCCCCACGGCTACCGCATTTACTTTTTGGACAATAACAGCTGCGTAAATTGGGGATAATCCTTCAACAGTTTATGTCTATATGGTATAGTATACACATGAATAGAAACGTAAAAAAGCTGATAAAATCAGCAGAATCAGTGCCGGACACCAGGCGGCAGTGGGGGCATTTATTGCATAAGCTCTCAGACATTTTGGTTATAGCATTTTCCGCTGTCATTTGCGGAGCAAAAACATATCACGACCTGGAGTTATTCGGTCGCGCAAAGGCAGTATGGCTTTCAAACTATTTATCCCTCCCCAACGGGATCCCGAATGCGGACACCTTCGAAAGAATCTTCGAAACGCTCGACCCTGATGTGGTCGCGAGTAAAATGCGTTGGCTTCTCAAAGATACAGAAGCAGCGAGAAAAGTCATAGCGTTCGACGGGAAAACAATGCGCGGAAGCCAGCGCGAAGACAGCCGCGGGATCCATGTGCTCAGCGCGTTTTTGACAGACGCGCAAATCGTCATGGGCGAAGTAATATGTGATGAAAAAAGCAATGAAATAACCGCGATCCCGGAACTGCTGGACGCCTTAAATGTCGGAAAAGCCATTGTCACAATCGACGCTATGGGAACGCAAACGAAGATCGCTGAAAAAATAGTCGCGAAAAAGGCGGACTACTGCCTTGCGCTGAAAGGGAATCATGCCGATATCCACGACGACGTTCGCTTTTACTTTGAAAACGAAACGGTGGAAAACACGCTATCATCGTTGGAGAAAGGACACGGACGGATTGAAAAGCGCGAGTATTTCCTCGAAACAGCCATCGATTGGCTGCACGGGAAAGAACTCTGGACGGGGCTTCGCGCAATCGGAGCTGTTAAAAATACGACGACAGTCAAGGGAAATAAGACTGTAGAAGCGCGTTATTACCTCACCTCGCTTAGCGATATTGACAGCTTCGCTCACGCCGTCCGCGCGCACTGGGGCATTGAGAACAATCTTCACTGGCACCTTGATGTTACTTTGGAAGAAGACAGTTCCAGGGTTCGCAACAAAAACGCTGCTTTGATGTGGAATGTCTTGCGAAAGCTTGCGTTAGAGCACCTGAAAAAGCAGTCTTACGGGGGCAAGAGTCTCAAAAGCCTTGGAAAGCTCGCCGGATGGGATAATTCTTTCCTTGAACGTGTCGTTTTTGCTCAATAGCTAATAGCTAAAAGTAAATGCGGTAGCCGTGGGGGCCCGCTTCCTGCGCTATAATGCGCGCAACAACACCCAAGGAGCAGGCCATGGCGATTATCCATCCCTTTGCGCCCTTCATCCGCCCGGACAGCCGGGTGATGGTGCTAGGCTCCTTCCCCTCGGTGCGCTCCCGCGGGGAGGGTTTTTACTATGGGCACCCGCAAAACCGGTTCTGGCCCGTGCTGGCCGCGCTTTTTGATGAGGCGCTTCCAAATGATACTGCCGGCAGGATGCGCCTGCTTGAAAAGCACCGCATCGCCCTTTGGGATGTGGTGGCCAGCTGCGAGATCGCAGGCTCCAGCGATCAGTCCATTAAGTCTGCCACCATCAACCCCATAGCAAAGCTCCTTTTAGCCTACGACATCCGGGCCATTCTGCTCAATGGCGGCAGGGCCAAAACCCTTTATGAAAAAAGGGTCAGCCCAAAGCCGGATATCCCGGCCCTGGGGCTGCCCTCCACCAGCGCTGCCAATGCCAGCTGGCGCCTGCCACAACTAATTGAGGCCTGGGGCCTTATCCATAACTGGCTGGCGTAAAGGTCAAAGCGGATTACAGGATGTACTTGTGCAGGTCCGTCTCCTTGGCCGCCTTTACATGCTCCTTGACGTACTGCCCGGTAATCACCAGGTCCACCTCCGGCATCTCATCGCCCCCCGCGTTATAGGAGATGTCCTCCAGCAGGTCCTCAAACACCGCGTGAAGGCGGCGGGCGCCGATGTTCTCGCCTGCGTCATTCAGGTTGCAGGCGGCCTGGGCGATGGCGTCCAGGGCGTCCTCCTCAAAGGTGAGGCGCACCTTGTCCACCGCCAAAAGGGCGCTGTACTGGCGGGTTAAGGCGTTGTCCGGCTGGCTCAGGATGCGCACAAAGTCCTCCTTGGTGAGGCTTTTGAGCATCACCTGCACGGGGAAGCGGCCCTGAAGCTCCGGAATCAGATCCGTTACCTTGGCCACATGGAAGGCGCCGGCGGCGATAAACAGCATAAAATCCGTGCGCACGGAGCCATGCTTGGTGTTGACGATGCTGCCCTCCACAATCGGCAGAATATCCCGCTGCACCCCCTCCCGGGAGACGTCCGGCCCGGAGCCGGCGGCGGAACGGCCCGCGATTTTGTCAATCTCATCGATGAACACGATGCCGTCCTGCTCCGCCCGCTGGATGGCCTCTTCCTTGACCGCGTCCATGTCGATGAGCTTCTGGGCCTCCTCCTCGATGAGGATGCGGCGGGCTTCCTTCACTTTCACCCGGCGCAGCTTGGTGCGCTTGGGCATCATGCCGCCCATCATGTCGCCGATGTTGATGGCAGCACCTCCCACCTCCAGTTGCGGGGCGCTCTCCTCCACCTCGATCTCAATCTCCTGGTCTTCCAGCTGGCCTGAGCGCAGCTGGCTTAACAGGTCGCCCCGGCGCACGCTTAGGCGCTGGCGCTCTTCCTCCGTCTGCTCCGGTTCCTTGGGGCGGCCCCTCAGGAGGACGTCAATGGGGTTGGCGGCGGGCTTGGGCGGGCTTTCAAGCAGGGACGCCAGGCGGTCCTCCGCCAGCACCTCCGCCCTGGCGTTCACCCGCTCCTGATGCTCCAGTTTGACCATGCGGATGGCGTTTTCCACCAGGTCCCGGATGATGCTCTCCACATCCCGGCCCACATAGCCCACCTCGGTGAACTTGGTGGCCTCCACCTTCACAAAGGGGGCGTTGACCAGCTTGGCAAGCCGGCGGGCGATCTCGGTTTTGCCCACGCCCGTGGGGCCGATCATCAGGATATTCTTGGGGAATATCTCCTCCCGCAGGGGCTCCTCCACCTGGGCGCGGCGGTAACGGTTGCGAAGCGCGATGGCCACCTGGCGCTTGGCCTCCGTCTGGCCGATGATATAGCGGTCCAGCTCCCGGACGATTTCCCGCGGGGTCAAAGCGGCGCTTTTCATACGTCCTCCACAGTGATCTGGTCGTTGGTAAAAACGCAGATGGAGGCGGCGATCCTCAGCGCCTTCTCCGCGATCTCCCGGGCGGAAAGCTGGGTGTTTTGCACCAGGGCCCGGGCCGCTGCCAGGGCGTAGTTCCCGCCGGAGCCGATGGCGCAGACGCCGTCATCCGGGTCGATCACCTCGCCGGTGCCGGAGATCATGAGCATCTGGGTCTGGTTGGCCGCGATCATCATGGCCTGCAGCTGCCTTAGCGCCTTATCCCCCCGCCACTCCTGGGCCAGGTTCACCGCGGCGCGCTCCAGGTTGCCCCCGGTTTGCTGAAGTTTTTCCTCAAAGCGGTCGCTTAAGGTGAAGGCGTCCGCCACCGAGCCCGCAAAGCCGATGACCACCTGGTCGTTATAGATGCGGCGCACCTTTTTGGCGCTGCTTTTGAAGATGGTGTTCTCCCCCATCGTCACCTGCCCGTCCCCCGCGATGGCCACCCGGCCATCCCGTTTTACGGCACAGATGGTGGTGCCTTTAAATGCCATGGTTTCTCCTTTACTGCCGGACAAAAAGCTCCGGCCGCCGGGCGATATACGCCGTCAATTCATGAAGCGCCCTTTCAGACAGCGCCAGATAGCGCTTCTCCTTGCCTTTGATCCGCTGGGGCAGGGGGCTTAGGATGCCAAAATTCATGTTCATGGGCTGGAAATCCCGGTTAGGCGTGGAAATATAGCGCCCCAGCGCCGCGATGGCGGTGTTTTCAGGCAGTTTTACCTCATCCAGCCCCTCAAGCCGGGCGAAAAGGGAAAGCCCCGCCGTAAGACCGGAGGCCGCGCTTTCCACGTAGCCCTCCACCCCGGTCATCTGCCCGGCAAAATAAAGAAACTCCTTTTCCTTAACAGCAAAGCAGCTGTCCAGAAACCCCGGGCTTTGTAAAAAAGTGTTGCGGTGCATCACGCCAAAGCGGGCGAACTCCGCCTCTTTAAGCCCCGGAATCAGGCTGAAAACCCGTTTCTGCTCCGGAAACTTAAGCCGGGTCTGAAAACCAACCAGGTTATATAGGCTGCCCGCCGCGTCATCCTGGCGCAGCTGCAACACAGCAAAGGGCATCTTGCCCGTGCGGGGGTCTGAAAGCCCCACCGGCTTCATGGGCCCAAAGGCAGGGGCCATGCGCCCGCGCCGGGCCATGGATTCAATGGGCATGCAGCCCTCAAACAGCAGCCCTTCCTCAAAGCCGTGCACAGGGGCGGCCTTGGCAGACAGCAGGGCATCGATAAAGGCGTGGTACTCCGTCTGGCTTAAGGGGCAGTTGATATAATCATCCCCCCGCCCGTAGCGGGACTGACGAAAGGCGATGCCCATGTCGATGCTGTCCCGGGTGACGATGGGGGCCGCCGCGTCAAAAAAATGCAGGGTGCCGGCCAGCGCCGCAATCTCCTCATCAAGTCCTCCGGCGGTTAAGGGGCCGGTGGCGATGATGGCGGGCGCTTCCGGCAGGCTGTCCGCCAGACAGGACTGAACCTCCACCAGAGGATGGGCCTTTAACCGCTCTGTGATAAAGCCTGAAAAAGCCGCCCGGTCCACCGCCAAAGCGCCGCCCGCCGG
>Ga0209510_1004187_pt1 | contig 12926 bp, 8 predicted proteins | sample BiotimSIPDNA_FD_185749 | JGI IMG/M metagenome (GOLD analysis project Ga0209510, IMG submission 185749) | Anaerobic biogas reactor microbial communites from Washington, USA - Biogas_R1 time_0 SIP DNA (SPAdes) (version 2) | ecosystem: Engineered > Bioreactor > Anaerobic > Unclassified | place... | reverse complement strand
CATGTTGGGGGCATTGAAACCAGAGCACTGGACAACATCAATGTGGCGTTTCGCGAAAAAGAGTTCGTAGCAATTCTTGGAACGAGTGGTTCTGGCAAGACGACATGCCTAAACATTATTGGTGGTCTCGACCATTATGATTCAGGCGAACTAATGATTAAGGGGAAGAAAACTTCCGATTTCAAAGATGAAGACTGGGATGCATATCGCAATAACTCAATAGGTTTTGTTTTCCAAAGTTATAATCTTATAATGCACCTTGGTATTGTTGCCAATGTCGAGCTTGGCATGACGTTAAGCGGTGTTTCTATGTATGAAAAGCACAAGAGGGCTCTTGAGGCTTTGGAACAAGTAGGGCTCAGCGAACACCTGCACAAAAAGCCAAACCAGCTATCCGGCGGTCAGATGCAGCGTGTCGCCATTGCGAGAGCGCTTGCGAACAATCCGGAAATCCTGCTTTGCGATGAACCGACAGGCGCCTTGGATACTGTCACCAGTGCACAGATAATGGATCTGATAAAGGAATTAGCAAAGGATCGTTTGGTCATTGTGGTTACCCACAATCCAGAAATTGCCCAGAAGTATGCCGACAGAATTATTCGCTTCCAGGACGGCAAGATAATCTCTGACACTCATCCGCATCAAGAGAGGCTGAAGCCGGATCGCTTCCTGCTTAAGAAAACCAGCATGAATTTCCTGTCGGCACTTAATCTCTCCTTTACCAATCTAATAACAAAAAAGGGGAGAACCTTCCTGACCGCATTGGCATCCAGCATTGGCATTATTGGTATTGCTGTTATCTTTAGCCTTTCTACTGGGTTTCAAGCGCAGATAGATACTTTTCAGAGCGATGCCATGTCTGAGTTCCCCATTATCATATCTCAATCAGCTATGCAACTGAATGCAGAAAACGTGGCCAGTATGCAGGACAAGCTTAAGGACAAGATGATGGGCACGGAGGAATATGCCGATTCAAATGAAGCATTTCTTTATGATAAGGCAGAGACTACAATTGCACATAAGAATAACTTCACTGATGAATACATGGATTATCTAGGAAAGATAGATCCGGAAATCTGCAACAGTATTGGTTTTACACGCATTGTGGGCATGAATATGCTGCGCAGTATAAACGGTGCGATTGTCCCTGTTTCATTTAGTAGCATGCTGTCTTCAATGAGTGAGGGAATGAGTATCTCGAGCATGTCAAACATGGCTAACCTTGCGAGCATGGACGAAATCGGGCTTTCCTCCTATCCGAAACAACTGAGAGAGGGTGACAAATCGTATTTAGTGAGAAACTATGATTTGCTTTCAGGAGAGTACCCACAAAGCGCTACCGATTTGGTTCTTGTAGTAGATTCCAAAAACCGCGTTGAAATTAATGCGCTCAAAGGGCTCGGTTTTAACACATCAAATGTTGAAAGCATCAGATTTGAGGACATTCTCGGTACGACATTCAGAATTATATCCAACGACGACTACTATGTGAAAACCGAAGTCGGAAGCTATCTACCCGGTCAGGATTATGCTGCTATGTATGCTTCACCAAAGAGCATCACAGTAAAAATCGTTGGGGTTATCCGTCAAAAACAGGATGTCCGAATAGGAATTCTCGGCTCAGGCATTGCTTACAGCGACGAGCTGGCACAGAGGATCATTGACGATGCTGTCAATTCCAATATTGTCAAAACTCAACAGTTGAGTGCCAAAAACATCATGTCCATGGAGGATATGGATGAAGAAACAAAGGCGAACTTCCTATCATACCTTGGTGGGAATGCTACGCCCTTTATGATCATGGTATACCCCGACAATTTCGAAGACAAAGATGCTGTAATCGCTTACCTGGATGAATACAACAATGCCAAGAATGTAGATAATCAAGTTATCTATACCGATTTAGCAGGAACGATGACCGACCTGACAGGCGGCATCATGGGTGCTGTAACAATAGTCTTGATCTCATTTGCCGCCATCTCGCTAGTTGTCAGCTTGATCATGATTGGGATTATTACCTATACTTCTGTTTTGGAGCGAACAACAGAAATTGGCGTCCTTCGCGCACTTGGCGCAAGGAAGAAGGACATTACCCGCGTGTTTGATGCGGAAACCTTCATCTTGGGTGTATGCTCAGGGCTCTTGGGAGTCTCGATCGCCTGGATACTCACCATGCCGATTAATACTATTCTCTATAATTTGACTGAGTTGAGTGGAGTTGCCAATTTACAGGTGCAACATGCAGCACTATTGGTTGTCATCAGTACCGTTCTAACTGTTCTTGGTGGTCATATACCGGCGAAAATGGCGTCGAGAAAGGATGCTGTTGAAGCCCTGAGAAGTGAATAACCAGACCAACTAACCGTAAATTGACGTCCCAAAATATCGTCAGGTGAACTATATGAGCGTTCACAACATGCCGGTACTTTCCAGGATGATTTGTCACTCTCTCGTTCAAAGACTTTTGTCTCTGAGAAGATGTCACTGTATGCCATGTATCAATCCACAGACACAGCGGTCGCTGTCGCCATTTGTCAAGTACATCGACAGGGCATAAAGCCATACGGAGCAAGCATTATCATTGAGATTTTACTAACACTGTTAGCAGGCAGACGAGGCGGCTATCGCATTGGAAAGGAATAACCAAATAGCATGCAGCAATTCCTCCAAATCTTTGAGTACATCGGCTATCCCTTTGGCCTAGCTTTCAAAGCCATTTACGGCTTGACTGGGCATTACCTGACAGCACTAATGTTGTTTGGTATATGCATCAAGCTACTCATGCTACCGCTCAGCATTCGCCAGCATAAAAGCATGGTTGCTAGAGCGCTGCTTGCGCCACAGGAGAAGGTAATCAGGGATAAGTACAAAGGGAAAACGGATGAGCAGTCTCAAATGGCCATGAACAAACAGATGATGGCACTATACACAAAAAGTGGACAAAACCCTATAAGCGGTTGCTTACCTATGCTGATTCAGATGCCCATCATGTTTTCTCTATATGCCATCATTACAAAGCCCTTAACCTACATCAGTGGCATGGGAGCCTCTGCAATCGCTGTCATAGAAACCCGATTGCATGAGGCACTGCAGGCAAGCGTTCCATTAACGCAGATACAAATGGTCTCCCATCTGAAAGAAAACGCGGTGGCTTTTGCTGATTTGATCAGGGGCATTACCCTGCCAGAATTCACTATACTGGGTGGAGCAATCGACTTGTCGCAAACGCCGTCGTTCACCCAACTTTCATGGCTGATGCTCATCCCATTGCTGACGTTTATCCTTTCCTACCTTGCCCAAATGATGCGAAAGAAGCTAAACCCTATGGAAATGACGGTAAGTGGCGGCGCAGGGCAAGGCATGCAGGCGATGGCATACATTGCACCGGTGATGAGCGTGTGGATTTCTTTCTCTGTGCCTGCGATCATCGGCATCTACTGGATGATGCAAAGTGCCTTGGATGTTGCTCAGCAGATCATCCTTAGTAAACACTTCCCATACCCCCATGTAACTGCCGCCACAAACAACCTAAACCAGTCAATGCCAGGTACCTCGCTCAACACTTCATCAGAAAGGCGGAAGAATGATGCCCTCCTGTGAAATCATCATAAACAGCGCAGAGGTAATCCTATGGAAACTCATCATATAGGAAGACTAGGTGGTATTGCCTATCCTCATCCTGCTGTACAATGCTCCGCTGCCATGTCTGCCATCGAGTATGATTTTAAAAAACGCAAAAATTTGCGGCTGAATACAATAGATCAAACAATCATGGAGGGAAAAGAGAATGAGTAACAGAACAATAGTGGAATCCACAAAAGCGTTCGGTGTCAAGCAAGTGCTCAGGTACATTGACAAAAACCCGGACAAGAACATCCCCAAGTTATTATCCTGGATGGAAAGGCATGATAACAATGGGCAGCTGACCCACACTATCCAAACGGTACGAAAAAGTATTGAAGACAAAAACAGCAACTGGTCGAAGCTGGTTAAGAGCCTCTGGACGGATGTGGACGATGGCGTAAGGCGCAAGATTTTTGAGAATTTTGCCATCAATGCAAGTTTGATTGGCTCTCCCCGACAGATTCAAATCGGGAAGGAGAATGATTGCAATGTACCTTGGGCCATCCTGATGGATCCAACATCCTCATGCAACATGCACTGCACCGGATGCTGGGCATCAGAATATGGAAACAAGCTAAACCTCACGATAGAAGAGCTGGACAGTGTCATTTGCCAGGGTAAGAAGATGGGAACCTACTTTTACATCTATTCGGGTGGGGAGCCGACTGTGCGCAAGGATGATATCATCCGCCTGTGTGACATGCATCCAGATTGCGCATTTCTTGCCTTTACCAACGGCACGCTGATTGACGAAGCCTTTGCCGATGAAATGCTCAGGGTGAAAAATTTCGTGCCGGCCATCAGCATCGAGGGCTTTGAGGAGGCGACAGACAGCCGCCGTGGCAAAGGCACCTACAAGAAGGTTATCGAAACGATGCAGTTGCTCAAGCGCAAAAAACTGCCATATGGCATCTCGCTTTGTTATACATCCACCAACACAGAGGTAATCGGAAGTGACGAATATATCGACCAGATGATAGCGTTTGGTGCGAAGTTCGCCTGGCTTTTTACCTATATGCCGGTGGGTGCGGATGCTGTGCCAGAACTTATGGTATCCGCTGAGCAAAGACGCTTTATGTACGAGACGGTTCGCGCATGGCGAAACACAAAAGCACTGTTCACCATGGACTTCTGGAACGACGGCGAGTATTCGGGCGGTTGCATTGCGGGCGGGCGTAGCTATCTGCATATCAACGCCAATGGTGATATTGAGCCATGTGCCTTTATTCATTATGCAGACTCCAACATCCGCGAGCATACGCTACTGGAGGCCTACAAGCGTCCACTGTTCATGCAGTACCACAAGAACCAGCCCTTTAAGTACAACATGCTTCGGCCCTGCCCTCTGCTGGACAACGATGGCAAATTGGCACAGATGGTTGATGCATCCGGAGCGCATTCAACGGATCTTCAGCACCCGGAGGACGTCCACCAACTATGTGCCAAATGTTCACAAACTGCTGCCCGCTGGCAACCGGTCGCGGATGAATTGTGGAACAGCAGTAGTCATCATGTAAGTAGGGTGAGAAGGTAGCACCACCACATTCCTTGGCTACTGCGCGCGCAAAAGAACTCAATGATGTTCTGACACAGTTGCGCGATAACAATGAGGAAAACTGAATTCCCGGTTACAAAGAAATGACCTCCAGACAGGATGCTTGTTCGATCTGGAGGTCTTTTTATTGAGCTTTAAGCTCATATCTGCTTGCTCGGAGTTCAAGGTTGCATGGCTGTAAGGTTGCAGAACGTTTGCAGCCTTGCCTCTACGCTACGCCTCACTTTTTCTACATTCTTCGGCAATTCTTCGTCCAAACGGTCCGAAATCTTCCAGTGAGTTGTGAGGACAGAAGTTCTCAGACAGGAGGACAGGGCATGACAAATGAGCAACGCGAGAGGATTGCGGTCATGCGTCAGGATGGATGTGGTTACACAACCATCGCCAAGGTCGCCGGACTCACCAAGGATAGCGTCAAGGCATATTGCCGTGCCCACAACCTGGCTGGGATGAAGGCGCAGAACAATGCTCGCATCGCGGCAGATTCAGGCTTCTGCCTGCATTGCGGAAAACCGCTATGTCAGATGCCGGGCAAAAAGAAGATCAAGTTCTGTGCCTCGGACTGTCGACAGCTATGGTGGAACAGCCACCCGGAACAAGTTTCACGCAAAGCGATATATGCCTTCACCTGCGCTTATTGCGGAAAGCCGTTCACGGCATACGGCAATGCCAGCCGCAAGTATTGCTGCCACAGCTGCTATATCCTTGCTCGCTTCAAGGGTGGCAAGCCGCATGACTGAGACACAGTTTCGGGCAGAGATGCAATATCAGGCAGCGATTGCGCTGGCAAAAACGCTGCTCAAAAAGGGGCTCCTGACGCCCGACGAGTACGCCGCCATGGATGCCATTCTATTAGACAAGTTCCAGCCTTGTTTGGGGGCTTTATTGTCCGAGAATGCGTTGACTTAACTGCCTTTCAGAGTGATGAATGGACGCAGAAAGGAGTGATTTCACTTGAGAACAGTTACAAAAGTCGAGGCACCTATACCTCAAATGCCTCAGCGCAAAAAAGTCGCTGCCTACGCCCGCGTCTCGATGGAAACCGAGCGGCTGCAGCACTCTTTATCTGCCCAGATCAGCTACTACAGCGAGCTGATACAGAAGCACGCGGGTTGGCAGTATGTAGGCGTCTATGCGGATGACGGCATCAGTGGTACCAAGACCAACAGACGAGATGAATTCCTGCGCATGGTGGAGGATTGCGAAGCCGGGAAAATCGACATCATCCTAACCAAGTCGATATCCCGGTTTGCCAGAAATACCGTGGATCTTCTGAACACCGTTCGCCATCTCAAGGAGCTCGGGATTTCCGTTCGCTTCGAAAAAGAAAACATCGATTCCCTGTCAGAGGATGGCGAGCTGATGCTAACGCTGCTCGCTTCCTTTGCACAGGAGGAAGTCCGCAGCATCTCGGACAACGTCAAGTGGGGCACGATCACGCGCTTCCAGCAGGGTATTCCCAATGGCCAGATGCGGGTATTCGGCTACGAATGGTTGGATGGTCAACTCACCATCATTCCAAGCGAAGCCGACATTATTCGCTGGATGTACCAGGAATACATGAAGGGAGCCTCCAGGATTGAGATAGGGCGTGCGCTCAATGAAAAGGGCATCTTCACCCGTCAAGGCAAACTGTGGGTGGACTCCAATGTCAAGGTGGTTCTCACGAACATCACCTATACCGGAAACCTACTCTTCCAGAAGGAATACACAGTCGATCCAATTACCAAGAAAAAGCGGAAGAATCGTGGTGAGTTGCCGCAGTTCTATGTGGAGGACACACACGAGGCCATCATCCCCCTGGAGGAATTCCAGAGGGTGCAAGCAGAGTTCAAGCGCAGACGTGACTTGGGACCCCTTGGGAATAAGTCCCTGAAACTGACCACCTTCTCCACCAAGATCACTTGCGGCATCTGCGGCAAACACTACCGCCGCAGCGGCAAGCGCAATTCAGCCAAGGAACTTTATTACATATGGACTTGCCAGACAAAAAACACCAAGGGAATCAACGCCTGCAACTCCAAAGACATTCCCGAAAAAGTGCTCCAGAATGTCACTGCCAAGGTCATGGGCCTTGATAGCTTTGAAGACGCATCCTTCGCTGAACAAATCATAGAAATCCACATGGTGACCGATGACACCCTGCGGCTCCGCTTTTTTGATGGTCGCGAGGTCACCACCACCTGGGAATCCACCGCGAAGACTGACTGGTGGACACCTGAAAGAAGGCGGCTGTGGGGAGAGCGCCATAAACGCAAGGACACGAATCCAAACAGGAACACCTTTTACGAGTTCACCGGTTTCATACGCTGCGGTCAGTGCGGGTCGAACTATCGCTGTCAATCCAAGGTGATGAAGGATGGCACTCCATCGCGTGCTTGGTACTGCTCCGCGCCCACAGGGGTTTGCGATAAGGTGGCGATCAAGGATTCCACCATGAAAACGCTCGTAACCGAGGTGCTAGGGCTCAATACCTTTGATGAATTGGCCATGGACAAGCAGATCGAATACGCACGGGTACTCGGAAATACCGTGACTTTCCACTTTCGCGATGGGCATGAGGAGACATGCAGTTTTTCGGAAAAACGCCATGGCACAAAGTGGTCGGCTGAGCGCCATAAAAAAGTGTGTCAAGCGCTTAAAGCCAGTTGGACGGATGAGCGCCGGGCGGCTGCGAGCGAAAAGATGAAAACGATCAGGAGCGAGAAGAAATGGCCAAAAGCGTAACCACAATACCGGCATCCATTAACCGATTTACGGCATCGCCTATCAACGAACTACGGAAGCGCCGGACAGCCGGGTATGCCCGTGTTTCAACAGACAGCGACGAGCAGTTCACCAGCTATGAGGCGCAGGTCGACTATTACACGAACTATATCAGGAGCCGCGATGATTGGGAATTCGTTGAGGTCTACACGGATGAGGGCATCACCGGCACCAACACCAAACACCGCGAGGGCTTCAAGCGAATGATCTCCGATGCGCTGGCCGGACGGATTGACCTGATCGTCACCAAGTCTGTCAGCCGTTTCGCCCGAAACACCGTGGACAGCCTGACTACTGTTCGACAGCTCAAGGATAAGGGTGTGGAGATCTACTTTGAGAAAGAAAACATCTGGACGCTCGACAGCAAGGGCGAACTGCTGATCACCATTATGTCCTCCCTGGCGCAAGAGGAAAGCCGGTCCATTTCGGAAAACTGCACCTGGGGCCAGCGGAAGCGCTTTGCTGATGGCAAAGTCACCGTGCCCTTCAACCGTTTCCTCGGCTACGACCGCGGAGAGGACGGCAACTTGGTCGTGAACCCGGAGCAGGCCAAAACGGTCAAGCACATTTACAGCATGTTCCTCAAAGGCATGACGCCCTTTGGCATCGCTTCCAAACTGACAGCTGATGGCGTGCTCTCGCCAGGCGGCAAGGCGCACTGGAATGCGGGCTCGGTGCGCAGCATCCTTTCCAACGAGAAGTACCGGGGTGACGCGCTCCTGCAAAAGAGTTATACGGTGGACTTTCTCACCAAGAAGAAGAAATTCAACGAGGGCGAGATCCCTCAATACTATGTGAAGAACAACCACCAGGCCATCATTGCACCTGATGTTTTTGATATGGTCCAAAGGGAACTGGAGCGGCGTGGCAAGGGTAAAGGCAGCCACAGCGGGGTTCATCTTTTCTCCGGTAGGATAATGTGCGGCCAGTGCGGCAACTGGTACGGCTCCAAAGTCTGGCATTCCACCGACAAATACCGCCGCACCATCTGGCGCTGCAATCACAAGTTCAGCAACGACGAAGTGTGCACAACGCCGCACCTAACCAATGACGAGATCCAGGACTACTATCTTTCGGCTCTGAGAAAGCTGCTCACTGATAAAGACGAAATCATCGCTGCCTTTGAGCAGGCCAAGGATACTGCTTTTGACATGAGCGCGCTGACCACGGAGCGGGATGAACTGCAGAAAGAGCTGCTAGTGGTCTCCGAACTCATGCAGCAGTCCATGTATGAAAATGCGCATGTGGTTCTTGACCAGGCAGAATACAAGAAGTACTACAGCGGCTTGACCGAGCGTTTTGACAAGACGAAGGCGCGGCTGGAAGAAGTGAAAGGGGTCATCAGCAACAAAGAGATACGGCAAGCAACGATTGAGACCTTCCTCGATGAGCTTAAGCAGCTGGACGGTGTGGCAGAGTTCCAACCCGCGCTCTGGTACGGTTTGGCGGACTACATGACGGTCTATAGCAAAGATGATGTATGGGTCAGATTTAGGGATGGGACGGAGATAAGGGTATAGCTCACCATGGCTGTCGCTGAATACAAGATTATCCCAAAAAGGAATCATCGCTATTCATTCTCAATATTCCTATTTTGGATGCGTTGCGTCATAATCTTCTTCTGTGTCTCCTTATTGGGGAAAAATTTGGCCTGTAGTTTCTGTACATGACTATGATTAAAATCCGATCTGTACACCAGGGCATGGCTCACCACTCTAGCAACTAGAGTTGGATACAAGTGCATTTTCTTCTCTTCTGCTGCACGTATCGCCTCTGCAATGAAGGTGCTTGGAGACGCCTGTCGCTCAAGCATCATTAAATGTTCAAGATCGTAAGTGTCTTCTTGCGAAAAATCGAAACTCGACAAATACTCTATGGTGTTATCTTTTGTTGCGTGGAACACCGATAAATTATACAATTCAAGTAAAAAAGACATAGCAGCCCACTGTAACATACGCACAATATCGTCGTCTGCAGGTTTCTTCTGTCGATAATAGTAATCTTGAGGTTGTTCTCGAAAAAATTTAAACAAATCATTGAATTCTTTGTCTACAACCGTTGCCCACTGGCTAAACACTTTGTTGGGAAGGCTGTAGATAACGTGGACAAATGCTTCTTTATCAGCTTTTGGCATCATGTGCTCGAAATTAGGTAGACAGCGTGCCGCAATAATCAATAACTGGACAGCGCGAACAAGCTGATTGATGAAATTATCAAGATCCTCATCAGAGTAGTCGTAGATGTCTACTGTTTGAACTGCATTTTCCGTGGCCTTCTCTGCCATAACTTCGGCTTGCTGCTCTTTCTGCCTTGCATCCGCAGGGGGCAACTCCACATTATGTATCCGTTCTTCGTGGAGGAAAGGTGGCATCTCACTAAAACTGAACTCACGCCAATCTCTGGTGTATTCGTTCACCATTTGTAGAATATGCCGCAAAATCCTAATATTATCGGTTATATAGGAGATAAAGAGCAGAATATCCGAGTTTATACCGAAACAGGCGCATTTTAGGATGGCGAATAAATCCGTACTATCTCCAGTAGCATTGTATTGTGTGTTCACTTCTTTAGCCACGAAGTACGCCAAGTGATTTTTGTTTGCGAATCTATATCCTACAGTTGAATCATCAAGAATTAGTATTTTTGCTTGTAGTACGATACGAAGAAAATCAGTTCCTCTTACGTTTGCGCCGTAATCACCATTGTATAGGTCCACAATGGTCATCACTTGCTGCTCGGAAATGGGATATACTCTTTTAAAGTGAATGAAGTGTGCAATTTTTGACAGCAGGACGAATATTTTATCCACAGAGAGTTTCTGTGTTTGATATTTGCTAATCGCGGCAGTTATGCTTGCTTCAAACACCTTGCTAAAAATGCCACTGTCATTGCTGCTAGCCTCACCGATATTATTGCAGTAAACCTCAACAAATTTGATTACAAAATCGGGGTCCAAACTTATGAAACGTCGTTGAGCCGTTATTGCGTCAGAAAGCAACTTCGATGTTTTGGACACTGATGCAGGGTCCGCCGCTTTTAGCATTACGATGCGTTCTATGAGTTCCTCACGTTTATCGGAAAATAATGGCATAATCCTAAATCGATGTATAGAGTCTCCAGCTTTCAATTGCGATTTAACTCTTTCCAACAAACTAATATCGATCAGTTGTTTGGATGTGAATATTGTATACTCGAATTTTTCAGCGAGCTGAGGCAATAAGGAATCAAAGCTACTCGGCTTAATTACGTCGATATCATCAATAATTAAAATTTTACGGTGCTTGGGAGTTTGCTCATATCGCCTGTAGTCTGAATCAATATTTCCATATACATCTTCAAAGCTATTCCTGATAATTCTATCAACGCTGCCTCCCCTAACATTCTCGGAATCGCAAAATACTACCGTGTATTGCTTATCCAGCAGATGCAGGAACAACACCTTAAGAAGTGATGTTTTCCCAGAATTATCGCCACCCGTGATCAGAACTCTCTTCCTGCTGAGTATTTCGCTTACGAAGGTATCAACACTTATGAACTCACGATTGATACCGCCATTGCCAAGGCGGTCTTCTGACTGGATACGTGGAAATACATAGTAATTCCTAAAATCGTTATCAATATCATGTTTCTTGTCCAGCAATAAATAACGCAAAAAGGTATCAGTAATTTTTGGGGCTTTCTCTACCGAAGGTTTTTTCGGTAGAACATCGTTCATTGACGCATGCTGCTCATATTGCTTCTGACTTGCATTCCATCGAAACTCCATGTGATTGTACTCACGAGTAAGTGTATCGAGTACACCAACATGAAATGCACTATTTAGCCAGTTTTCGTTCTCACATAGACAACCCCCTGTTTGAACAATAGTTGATGTACTCGACTCATAGGCAATTGTTTTTCTCGTAATATGGTGCTCGTGTCCATAAAACACGATGGAACTTTTACAGAAGATAACCTCTTCCAAGATGTTTTTTTGCTTGTCCGTATACCATTCTGGTGCGTGGTGCATGACAGTAATAACGAAGTCCGCACCAGTTGGTGCTGAAAGCTCATTTATGCAGTGATGAGGAATATAGTGTAATGACTTATCTTCATCCAGAATCGAAAACACGCCGCTGTTTATCATGTTAACTTCTATGGTGAAACCGGAATAATCGAGAATTCTTCGGCAGTATACCGACCTATCAGCGAAGCAATCATTTATGTTAGCAAAGGAAAAAAAGGCTTCCTGCTTACCTAGTTCTCCAGGCAAATGATTATCATAAGAGCCGACTTTTCGAATGCCTTGCAGGAACTCAGAGGTAAGCGGCGCGCCGTTATGATCCATGTCATGATTGCCTGGAACACAAATAACATCAATTCTCTCGGATTGAGGACAAACAGCTTTTAGAGCAGTGATGAGTTTACCGACAAGATGCTTAGCACACGTATATTGTTCAGCCGTACCGCTATGTGCGATGTCACCTGCAATGATCAGCACTATTCTATCGACGTGGAGAAAACCGTTTATAGTGTCAGCTACTTTACTAATCTGAAAGGAGTTCAGGCCGCTTCGGTCTTTCAAGTGCATGTCACAGATGTGTAGGAATAAAATTTTCATATACGCACGTTCCACAAAGAAATTCTCATCGGTCATTTGCGCCTCACAATTTCATGATTTCCTTTACTATTTTTGTGCGAAATATTGCTGCCTGAAAACCACCCAGATATTACCAGATAAAACAACAAAACGCTAATGCTTTAGAGGATAAGGGCACATTAATATTGTGCTTACCCTGCAAGACCCCAACTTACCCCCCAAGAGGCGTCAATCTGCGGGAACCATTAAATTGTATCAAATCCTGCATGATTATATCTATGTTCCTGCTGATTTTGATACAAAATGAAGAAGCCCTCTCCGGCACGAATAGGCCGAAAAGGGCTTGAAATATAAGGATTTTGGGCTAGACGATCACATCGGAAAATGGCTGGTGTTACTTTT